>Ga0268276_1003354_pt1 | contig 12516 bp, 5 predicted proteins | sample saktaG_4_FD_190145 | JGI IMG/M metagenome (GOLD analysis project Ga0268276, IMG submission 190145) | Saline water microbial communities from Sakinaw Lake, British Columbia, Canada - sak_2010_1_5_45m | ecosystem: Environmental > Aquatic > Non-marine Saline and Alkaline > Saline ...
GTTCATGTGTGTATGTATATAATATTATATACGATCAAGCAAGTGTAAAATACAGATTTTTATTTCATCACATAATTATTGATCTACAGAATTGGAAGTAATTACCTGCCAATAACTGAGGCATTACGACACCTCGGGCTTTTCGGTTGACACGCTGAAGGCGGATGCGGGGGTGCTGGAGATCTTAAGCGGCACTAACCTGATTACTATTGCCAGTGGCAACTCCAGCTCATCCGGACTTCTGGTCTTTGACGGTACGCTGGTGGTGGGAGGCGGCTATACGCGGACTACAGGCGGTGGCTATGCCCGGACAATGAACGGATCGCTTATCATTACCAACGGAGTGCTTGATCTCAGCACGACTTCCGAGCTGTTGAATGCGTTTTACGGCACCTGCAAGACAACGGTGAACGACAACGGGGTGCTGAACCTGAATATCCTGCGGATAGCGCAAAACCGTGAAGAGGGACGACCGCAACCGGGCGAGAATTATATCAACGTCAATACCGGCGGCACAATCCGTCTGGCACGTTTTCATGTTGATTCCGACACGTATTCACATGGTGGGGTCAACTTCAACGGCGGCACACTGATTGCAAAATATAGCACAAGCAATTTCATGTTGGTAACACACACAAACTATGCCGATATCTTTTTCACGGTGTGTGAAGGCGGCGCGGTGATCGACAGCAATGGATTTGACATTGGCGGCAGGCAGGAGTTGTACAGCGGTGCGGCGAGTGACGGGGGGCTGACCAAGAAGGGCGCCGGCACGTTCACGCTTTATCACACCAATACATACAACGGCGTCACCTCGGTTGAGGGGGGCACACTCGTTTTAGACGTGGACAACACACTGCTGTCGGAGAACACGGCTCTTGTCTCCTCCAATGCGGTTCTGGATGTCAACGACAGGACGCAGACGCTGGCGAAGATCGGCGGCGGCGGAACTGTCACCAACAACAGCGGGTTGACGGTGACAGGCACAGTCGCGCCGGGCGACACCGGTTCCTGCGGCACTTTGACGCTGACTGAAAGCTGTCCGTTGAGCGGAACCCTCGCGGTTGATGTGAATGCGGATGGCTCCGGCGACCGGCTGCATGTGCAGGGTGATCTGGATCTTTCCAGTCTGGCGTTGAATGTCGCAGACACTGATCTGCTCGCCAAATACAAACGCTACACGGTTGCATCCTGCACAGGCACGCTAAGTGGCTGCTTTACATCCGACAATCTGCCATCCATATGGATCGTCCGGTACATCCCGGCAAACAAAGAGGTTCAGCTTCTCTATAATGCAGGCACGATGATTCTGGCCAAGTAGGGCGCGCGAATACCGCGGCGGGCTACGTCAACGCCGTTTGCGTCGAATCCTCCTCTTGGACATGACCTACTGCTACTCCTTTGTTCGCGCGCGCAATCTCACTATGCCGCCGAGATCCCCTTCACGGGTGGAAATCATCCACGTCAACGCTTTTGCAGGCAATACTCCTTCGCTCACAAAGCCGCGATTGTGAACCTGCCGCATCTCCCATTCCATGCGGTCGGGATAGACGCGCAGCACACGGTAGAGGTGCGGCCATTCGACATAGGCGGCATTCTGCAGAAAAACGATGCTGCTGTGCACATCCATGGAGGTATAGTGCATATGGCCGTTAAAAGTCGCCACGACATTGGGAGCCGCTTGAATCAGCGCCAGCACCTCCGGATCCCAAAGCTTCGGTTTCCCGATCTGGTATCCGCATGTGCTCTCGCCCCCGCGATTGTAGAAAGGAAAATGCCACATTACCAGCGTCGGCGTATGGATATCCTCCGTAAGCATCCGCCTCAGCCAATCGATCTCAGCCGGCTTTGCAGCCATGCGCTTGGCTTTAGACCTATCATAATTGTCCAGAATACGATCATCCCGGTCGTGCCACCACGCACCGTCCAGCACAAGAAAACGCAGTGGCGGTTTATTGAGCACATACTGAGTTTGGTTGTCTGGAAAAAGATCCGGGAGCAATTCGTGCAAAGTCGGCCGCGTTTCGGCAAGGTATGCGTCATGGTTCCCGATGCAGCCGTACACCGGCAAACCACCGGAGCGGATGGCCTGAGCCAACGATTCGATCTCCGACCGGCGGCCAGTATTTGTCATGTCCCCCGCGATCAGGGCGAACGCAACCCCCTCCGCACGGAGTTGCCGCAGTGATTTACCCAGTTCATCGATCGCAGGCTCATCCATCTTGATGTTCATCCATTCGTGGCGCCCCGCACCTAAATGCGTATCTGCTAACAGAGCAAAAGTATAGAGCGGTGACTCCACCGAACGCTCCGACGAGCGCAGCTCAAAGGAATGAAAAACTCCCGCAGGCCGCATGTGCGGTCCTGCCACAGTGATGTAGTGGCGGCCCTTTTCCAAGAGCCACTCCGTCAGCTTCACGACCGTTGCAGGCCTCTCCCCTTGTATATCAGGGGCAGGATTCGTCTCTCGATTGTCTATATTACGCCAGGTTGCAACCTTTACCATCGGCGCTCCGACCAATGTGTCGTCCGAGAGCACATACGCCCGCAGACCGGGCCGCAGGTCTATATCCGGCTCCAGTTCCACTGTTCCCTCCACATACACGGGTTCCTCAACATCCACGGCGAACATCAGCAGACCCTCGGCAGGGATTGCGACAGAGGATGCGGTCACTGGCAGAACTTTCGCATGGCCAATCGCAGGCGCGAACGCCCCCTGCGCAGCCTTGAGGGTGAGACGCTGCCCCCGGCGCAACGCAACAGCATGCTGCTCCGCCGCTGCGCGTAATTGCGCCTCCAAGCAGGGCCAGACCACAATGGGAGGATCTGGAATATCGACCTTGCGCAGTGTCACGTCATCGAACCAGCAATCTCCGCTGGTCGTCCGCAACGCCAACATAAACCCGCGATCAGCAGGCCGCCACTGCTTGGCACGAACCACACCGCGCATTTGCACCCATTGACCCGCAACGCCACCGCGCACGCTGCTGACCGTATACCGCTGCCTACCGTCGGAAGCTGAGATATAGACTTGGGCCGCATTGTTCGCGCTGGCATTGACCCAGAGTGTATATTCGTAGTCACTCGAAAAATCTAATCGTCCGTCCAATCTAAAATAGGCGCCACCGGAATCTTTCGTCGGCGTAACCCGCAATGAACATACCCCACTGTGTACGCGGGAGATGTCCGAAGTGTAAGTTGCCTGATAGACGTGCAGATCGGGCAGTTTTCCTTCAAAGCCCTCGGATATATCCACTTGCGCCTGCGCTAAAAAAACCGTATGTGCAAATAACAAAACCATCCCTGTTACCGCATACCCACGCACCTGATCTTCTCTTAAAAAAGTTTTTCTAATGGTTTTCCTCTGCTTTCTCTTTCATTCCACTCGAAAATAATCCCAAAGCGGTGTCCACCCCACCTATAAAGTACGAATCTTACATCTTTTTTTTACAGCCAAAAAGCTTTGTGCTTTGGCGCTGATTCAGGACGGACGGAAACTGCGTACAACCCCGTACCCGCGTCGCGACACGACCTCAACATTTCCGAAAATCTCTTCTTGTATCTCAGCCAGCGGTCGCGCGTTCTTGGCAACCATCATGCACACCCCGTGCGGCAGCAACGCCGCCCGCGCAGTCTCGGCAAACAGGCGCGCGATGCGAAAGTCGGAAAAATACGGCGCGTTGCCAAGCGCCAGGTGATAGCCATTACCGCTAACCCCGGTGTCTGACAAGACAAGCTCCGTTTTTTTCAATCCCATCACCGCAATGTTGCGGCTAGCCGCCGCCAAAGCACGCACGTTCGAATCCACAAACGTCACCCGCACATCAGGCTGGCTGGCTGCCAGCAGACAACCGACCATCCCGCAGCCGCAACCTATGTCCAGCACCCGCAACCCCGGGCGCAATTCATGCGCGGCTATCTCGACCAACGCCAATCCACCCGCGTCAGGCCGGCGGTGGCAGAAGACCCCGGGTAAAGAAACCATGCTGATCAAAGCGCTGCCAGGCAGGGAAACCTTAAACTCGGCACTGAAATTTCGCTCCCGCTTGACCGGCATCCGCTTTCGCACCGTGACGCAGAAAAGCCCCTTTTTATCAGACAAGACCGTTATATTACCGAACAGCGCCTTGATGTGCTTGAACATGAAACCGCTGTTGCCCTCACACGCCATCATGCAAACCGCGCCTTCGGCGAGCTTGCGATGTATGTCGTGCAATTGATCCAGAATCAGTTCGGTGGACACAGACTTGGCAGATGCCATGAAAAGTGCGGTGTCGTAATTGCCGACTGGAATATCGGAAGTGCACGCCAGCGAAAAACGGGCGGAAGCTTCAGGGGGAACCCTGCTCAAATCAGCCGGAGCAGTAACGAACGGCTCGGCTACAAAACGAAAGGCACAGCCGTTGGCAGCCAGATTACGTCCGACGGCGCGCACATGGTGAATGTCAAGTATGTGGCAGACTAACGAAGCAACAGGGAAATTCGCGGCGACTGTCATTGCCACAACCCCAGTCCGGTTTCCTGCCACCAGAGCCACGGAAAGCCCCGGCGGCAGCCTCCGTATGTTTTCAATCAGCAACGCCTCGGTCGGATGCAGTCCGGAACGCGAGACAACCCGGTACTGACCGTCAAGAAACGCCTCTGTTTTGGTTTTCACGCCCGCCAGATCCGTTATGACAAAAGTCCGCATAGTTCGATAACCGATCTCTTTGCTCAAAGAAACGCGCCCAATTCAAGAACTTCCACATTGCAGGCGCCCAGACGTTGCGCCGTCTCACGCAACTGCTTGTCATTGCTGACCATAAACACACGCATTTCCGGTGCGGATGTTTTGAAAAACCGTAAGTTTTCTATGATGATACCATCCGCGCGGTGTTCACCTTTGCCGCCGGAATAAGTCACGCGGACATTCGGCGCGGCCTGAGTGTCGCTACGGGTCGGCCCGTCAAAAACTATCCAAGCCCGCACAGCCGGATTGGATGCGGTGATGCGGACAACGTCGGCAATCAAACGGTCGCGTTTGGCCGCATCGTTGAGTGCCTTGCCGCGCGCGGGAGAATATCGCGCCGGAAGACCGAAAAGCATATTGTGCCCGTCGATCAGGAGCACCGCCGGAGCGCGTCCCGCCAAGGCCCGCCCGAGTAGTGAAGTATGCTCATTTTGTTCATCGGCCGCTGTGTCAGGCGGCACACCCAACGCCTGAACCGCAGCCAAACGTTTATGAAAAGCCAGTTTGATCCGTCCGAAAGCGATGTCATCAATCACCGCCAGAGAACGAAGCATATCCGGCACATCACGCAATTGCGGCAATTCATTATCGTCAGCAGAGTTTATACGAGTCACAACCGTCTGCTCCAAGGGGGTGGCGTCGGCATCCGGTTCTATCAGAGCTTTAAGGCTTTCGATCTCTTTGACGATATCGCATGCCACCGCCTTTAGATCCGGCGAGGGACGCAAAGCGTTGCGCAAAACAGAGCAAACTCGTTTGCGGATGTTTTCAAGCGCTTCGAGACGTTCCACAATCTTGGCCAGATTGCCGCTGTGACGGTCAAACGCCGCCTGTTTTTTCAAAGCAGCCTCGGCACGCTTCAGAAGGTCTTTGTGTTCCCCTTCGTCTGCAGCCATCGATTCGACCGACCGCGCCTGCGACAGCCAGCCGTGAAACTCCTGCGCCAGAGCCAAATCAAGCGCAGCTTTCAAACGCTCCTCCCGACAGGTTTTCTCACGCTGAAGATCTGCCGATATTTCATTATTTTCGCGTTTATTCTGACTCAACGCTGTTTCCAGGCACACTACGTTCCGACGGCACGCCTTGAGGTTCTCCCGACTCACCTTCAACTCGTTGGTAACGCGCGCCAAGCGGTCGTCCACACCTTTCAGCCGACGGTTCTCCGCCGACAAATCGCGTATACGCCCATCCAATTTTTCTTTCTGATGTTGCCACGCTTCACGGGTGCGCGAAATTCCGCCCGCTTCCGTCACAGCGCCAGCCAGCTCCACAAAATCCGCAAAGCTAGCCTTCAGGCACTCCTGCGCTTCGGCAGCCGGCATATCCATAATTGTCGCCGGACTTTTCAACCACGCCTCGGCCTTGTCCCGGACCTCTTGGCGCTGATCCAGCAGCAGTGCGACCATCAAAACTTCGCCCCCCAGCAGTGCCGCCAGCGCATTACGGTTGTCAGCGATAGCATCAAGCGACATCAGTCCGGTCAGTGTGTGCGCACGCGACCGGCGCGCAAGCAAGCGCCGCAGAGTCTCGGTTATCACCGCCGCGCCACAGGCAATCTGTTGGATACGCGTCCTCAACACCTCAGCATTGCCGGAACGGAAACCGCCGGTCTTAAAAATCTTGTCCGTGGCGGCAAAAGCCGCCAGATCAGCCTCCGGCACCAACTTGACCAGACGCCGCAACTCTTTGTCATAAGCAGTCGGCAGCGATGTCGCGCAAAGCGCCATAAAACAACCTACTGTTCCTTTGAGTGGTGAAAGTTGATTGCCGCCTCAACCGTGCGGAGGGGGCGGTTGAAGAGACGCAACATCTTGACGCCTCCGGCTACCTTCGCCTTTCGGCTCGATGATGTGACCGGTCGAAATCCATCAGGCAGGCTGTTCCAGCCCCGCTTGCTGTTTGCTGCCTCTTCGCAGAATTGGCCGTCCACCACTGCACTGATCAAACCAGCCGCGAAGTCGCAAATGAAAACAACATGATGTATTTGGGACAATTTTATAACTCCGTCATCTGTCTGCCATGAAGCTGAAATGTCACCGTCGAACAAACTTATGCGGAGTGTCACACAGCCGGACTTTTTGAGTGCCTCCACCTTAACGCCGCGCCTCCCGTCGAAATTGCCGAAAAGCACTGTCCCGTACTCGAGCTGTTCGAGCAGGAGCAGCATTTCTATGCTAAACCCGCCATCGGCTACTTCGCCGAATCCGGGCGGAATCTCCAGCTCCCTATGACCACCGTCAGCGAAAAGCGACTCCGACAGCAATCCTTTGCCGCAAAGAGCGGCGCCGGGCACATCCGTCCAAAGGCTCGCCAAGAGTTCTGCTGGCATTTCCGTCAGAGAGAACCTGTTGTCACAAACAGCGGCAAACCAGAAACGCCCTTTCTGCTCAATCATATCCGTCACTGCGCTCAATTGTGCCCCATCGTCTGCATACAGCAGCAGTTCCGGCTCTGACCATAAGATGGATCCGTCGTCGCGCTCTACACCCCCGGAAATGAAAACAGCGGAGACGCCAGCATCAATGCTACCGCGATCCGCTCTCTGATTACTGTAGCACAACAGATACCTGCCTTCACAAGTTCGGAAAATCTTAGGGGCCATGCCGCCTGATCTAACTTTCCGCCCGCCAGAGCCAAAAGTCACTGGGGTCGACTTTAACCAGCTCTTGCCCAAATCACGGCTGACGCTTTGCGTGACATAACCTTTATCACTGAAAACGCAAATTATTGCTCCATCGGAAAGAGTCGTCAGGTGATGCGATAACTGCAACCCGTCGGAGTCGGAATTCCTGATGCCTTTCTCTCCCTCCGGCAACAACCGGAATCTGACCAAGTTCGGATTGCGTTCAGACAATATGTTATCTGAAGCTACCGTCCATCCTTCACCATCTGCCCCGGAACTGCCGGACATCTTGGTGATCGCAAAGAAAACCTCTTGTTCCCATACCGTCGGTTGGCCGGCGCACCGGAAAAGCAACTGCTCTCCCTCCCACGGGTTCAGCCGATCAATGGCCGTAGCGCGCAGAGGAACCCGATACTGCTCTTTAGACCAGTTCAAGCCGTCATCGTCAGAGAACCTGTAGACCATAAAACCGTCCGCCCAAGGATCAGAGTTTCCCGGCTTATCAGCCGCCGGCTTAAAACCGTCGCCGCAATAACCATAGAAAGCGTAAATACGACCAAACGGTGTCATCAGACCGTTTACCCATGCTGCATCCGGCACATTGCCGGCTTCGATCACGGACGGCGATGACCATGACCGTCCTTGATCCCTGCTGGCCGTCGACACCAACTGTCGCGCTGTACAGTTCTCGCATTCGGTTTCAGCGGACAGAAGTCCGATCCAGTGACCGGCGCGGTTTAACGTCAAAAAAGGCTGCCCGACGCACTTCACGCTGTCAACCCGCAAACCACGCTGAACATTTCTCGCGTCATCGAAAACAGGTTGTCCGGCACGAGGCGCATTGTCAGGCAGCGCGCACAACAACTGTTCGGCGGCCAGCGGCCCGTCAGTCACACGCCAGGCATCAAGCCAACCCACAAACGAATTTGAGAACGAGTCCCGGCCGCCCAAAGTGAAGTCTGGGAAACCGTGAGAGCGGTCAGGAGCTCCGAGATTGACGACCGAACTTTGCCAGACGCCGTCGAGGTAAAGCTGCCACACCCCCTTGCCCGCGGCCGTGTGATCGTAAACCAAGGCCACATGATGCCATGCACTATCGCCGCTGACATCGGCATTAGGAAAAAAACGTTCGAACTGCAGCCGGCCGCCCTTGGCTACATCGCTGACAACCAAATAAAAACGCGTCCGGCCGCCGTCCTCGCGCAAAGCCAACAGCCAACCGTTGGCTGAGTCACGCGCACCGGCCACAATCCAGAAACGGTCAGCGGGATCACCGTCTTTTTTGAACCATCCTTCTACCGTGAAACTGTTGGTAAGATCACAATGGGCTCCCAGCCCCGGCGCTTTTAAGAGACTGCGCTGCCCCAAGCTCCCATCAAACCGCAAGCTGCCTGCGTTTCTTAAACTTTCCGACTTAACCTGCTTAAGCGCCCGCACGCCCGGCAAAATCGCGAGCGCCTGGCCGTCCGCGCCCGAAACTCCACCGTCCCTGCCGGTTACCAAATGAACCCCGGCACCGCTCCTGTCCTTGCAATCCGTTCCGCCGTTTACAGAATGGTCAAGCGGCCAGTAAGCCACCATCTTTGGAGCATTTACGCTCAAAAATTCCGCAGGCTTTAAAGGCTTATCGCTGACACGCCAAAGATCCAGTTGCCCTTTAAAACTTTCTTTTGCGCCGGGCTTACCGCCTATGAAAAAATCGCGCGATATGCACACTTGAGCTTGGCTGACGCCAGTGGTTAAAGATCCGCATTTCACGCCGTTCAGATACAGTTCCCACAAGGCTTTCTCAGCGGTAAGCTGACTTACCAAGGCCACATGCTTCCATCCGTAATCTCCAGTAATGTCTGAACCGGTGAAAACACTTTCACTAACGGAGGAGGCCGATCCGTAACGCGTTAGCAAATGGAAGCGCGTCCTGCCGCCATCCTCCCGCAGCGTAAGTGCCCAGCCCGTTGCCGTGCCTAAAGTCCCAGCCAGGTATTGGCTCTCTTTATCGGCAGACTCACCGGCTCTGCGCAACCAGCCCTCAACCGTGAATCTACCGGCAGCGTATAATTCAGTTCCTAGCTCTGTTGCCGCCAAAAAAACTTCTTGCCCGCTGTCGATAAAAACCGATCCGTCATTCTGACGGGCACCGCGCAATGCAGGGTTCAGATCATCCCAACCAGGCACAAGCGCAAGTGGACGGCGGAAAGATGGTAACAAGCCGCGCCCTGCGCACTTCAAATGGTAATTTGTGCCGGCGGCATTGTTCAAGTCAACCCCGTCCCCTAGCGGGTCAAGCCGCCAGAAAGCGAGTGTCCCCGCCCAAAGGCCGACGTTCAAAAAAACACCGCAAGCAAATAAAATAAATCTCTTCAAAGCCGCACTCCAAAACACAAGACATCACAAACAAAAACACTTTAAAAATACCAGAAAAAACGGAACAGGGAAACCATCTTTACGTCAGCAAGCAATAACGGGAGGGGGGTGTTTCACGATAGTTGAAGCGCACCCCCGGAAAGGTGCGCCTGTCGTTTCAACTTGGGGTTTTATCACTAATCTGTTTCAATAAGCATACTTTGAGGATAAATGGCATGAATCGTAAAACAGCAGTCGCATCATTCTTTTGTATCGCAATCTCTGTATCCCTGTCGGTTGTGGCGTTCAACCCGCCACGAGAAATACGCGAAGGCGTGACGCTCGGTATCGACGGGTTTGACGGTGAATCCAAGCCGAACCAAGTGTGGATCGCCCGTAAAATTTCATGCGAAACTCCGATGACATTCAACGTCACACTCAAGAATGACCGTGACCGGCCTGTGTCTGGAAACGTCAACCTGTGGCTAAACGACGACTGGCAGATACTAGGTGACGAATGCATCGCCATATCCGCCGGAGCCGGAAAGAGTGTGACTATCACCTGCTCGGCTAGAGCCAAGGATTCTGTCCTGAAAGCCCTCTACCCGATACATGCTCAGATGACGCTCGATTTGGATGACAAGCCCGTCGAGTTCCATCCCGTCGCGATCTTTGAAGCCGTGCCGACTGAAAGGCAAACAAGTTCTGAGGGAAAAGTGACGGAGGTTTTTGACGGAGGTCTGCTGCGTCTTGACGCCGCGGCCGACCGACAGGTTTTCGTCCGCCAAACAAAGGGAGCGGTCGAGCTTGGTGTCAACTTCTCAGGGACCGATCCAGCCAGCGGCACACAAATGATCTGCGACACCGCTACGCGCGGCGGAATTAAACGATCCTGTTTCGTGGTGCATCCGCCTTACCGCAGTGGAGGCGGTGCCACATGGAACGACTTCCGGCTGGCACTGCCTGCCGACACGCCTGTGTTCCTCGGCTTTCACACGGCAATCAGAGACCATTCCCCTACCGAGCCCCCCAGCGACGGCACGGAACACAAGGTGTTAGTGATCAGTGATAAAGGGCAGGAGCGGGAACTGTTCTCGCGTTTCAGCGATTCCAAGACCTGGCTGCCTGCGCGCGTAGACCTCAGCGCGTATGCCGGCCAAACCATAACCTTGCGCCTCTGGACCGGCCCTGGACCCAAGCACAACACCACGTGCGACCAGTGCTACTGGGGCGACCCTGTCATCATCGCCGGGCTGCAACCCGCCCCTGCCACCGAAGATGAATGGGCAATACTCGAACGCGCCGCCGTCGACAAGGCCCGTCGAGCGGTAACGCGACATCCAGAGCGAGGATCAGGCGCGTTCAGGTTGGATGTCAACGGCCAACTTTTCGGAGCGGCTGTGGAACTCGGCAGGCAGGGTCTGACTGATGCCGTGACCGTTTTCACCGACGGCACGCGCGACATCATCTACCGCGGCTTCAATTGCGAAATCGACCGAACGCCCGTGGGTGGGTTCGAACACGGCCAACCGGTGCTTAAAGTCGAGACCGCAGCGGGCTGGAACGCTTGGCAGGTCACACATCACATCGCGACTCCCGTAGGCCTGTTGCGCGCGCGCGCCAACATCTGGGCCGACAAGGGTGCGCTGCGCGTCAAGTGGGATATGCCAGGCATTGAGCGCGACACGCGCGGCTCGCCCCGCTACACCCGCCTCGCCATCGGCCCCGCCAATCAGACGGTGTGGCGCGCTTATGCCGGGTTCGGCAACGTTATCGAAAATCCTGAAGCCTTTGACCTGCCCGGCGGCGGATTTTCACTCTGCACACGACACATCGGCGCTGACTACACTAACGGGCTCAGCCTGGTACAGGCTTGCGACATTTTTCCAGAGCGTTTAACCTATTCGCCGGAGACTCGCCGCTTCGCCCTCGAAACCTGCCAAGATGCTTGCTTCATGTTCATACCCTCAGCCCTGGGCGCGTTTGACGCCACCCGCGCTTATCGCGAAATACATGGCTTCAAAGCTGGCAAAGGCATCAAATCGCTGCTGGGGCGGATGTGCCTCGACCAGTGGGGCGGAGACTACCTTAGTGCCGCCGAGGATCTGCGCGAGGCATCCCGCTACGGCCTAAATGAAGCAGTGTTCGTGAAACACGCCTGGCAGCGCTGGGGGTACGACTACCGGCTGCCGGAGATATACCCGCCCAAAGGCGGCATCGAACCCTTTCTTGAAATGCGAAAAGCCGCCGGCAAGGCTGGCATGCTCTTCTGTCCGCACGATAACTACATTGACTTCTATCCCGACGCAGAGGGTTACAGCTACGACCATATCGTCTTCACCAAAGATGGAAACCCGGTTAAAGCTTGGTACAACAAAGGGCGACGCGCCCAGAGTTACCGCTGGCTGCCGCATGCCTTCCGCCCGTGGATGGAAAACAACATGCGGCTGATGCGTGACGGCTTCCAGCCCGATAGCTTGTTCATCGATGTGTTCACCGCCATCCGTCCTTTCGATTACTATGACCGTTCGGGAATTTTTTACCCGCGTACTCGCACAACCAGGGAATGGGCGGATGCCTTCGACCGTTGCCGCGACATCTTGCGGCGTGGCGCCCCCATGCTCAGCGAGGCCGGCACCGACGCCCTGATCGGTTCGGTTGACGGAGTGCAATCGGATCATTTACCGGCAGCACGCTGGCTATCTGATTTCGGCGCCGCCGAACGTACGCCCTGGCACGACATGGCCACGCACGGCAAGATGGTTCTCTTCGCCGGGGGCCTCGGCCACCGTTACAGCGCGGATGCCCATGGCGGCGATCA
>Ga0268276_1003358_pt1 | contig 12511 bp, 10 predicted proteins | sample saktaG_4_FD_190145 | JGI IMG/M metagenome (GOLD analysis project Ga0268276, IMG submission 190145) | Saline water microbial communities from Sakinaw Lake, British Columbia, Canada - sak_2010_1_5_45m | ecosystem: Environmental > Aquatic > Non-marine Saline and Alkaline > Saline ...
AAAAAGGCAGTTTTTTGATTTTTTATAATATTTTTATATCTAGAAAAAAACAGGGGACGGTTCTCTGTTTCATGTCCTTAAGATTTTATTTTGCGAAAATCCGGTCAATCCGGATAATTGCCTTAATAAACTGCCATCGAGTTCTTTTAAATATTTAAAAATCCCAGTTCGTATTTGTGAGCGCACACGGACCTATCAAGAATATCAATAAATTTTCAATAATCATCATCTAAAAATATTATTTCTGGTGTATGCCACCTACGTTCTACTTTATTTTACTATTACTTGTACTTGTTCTTCTTGTTTCTCCGGGCATAAAAATCATCCCGGTAAAAGTTTATCTTGCTAACGGTAATAGGGGATTGTGAAACAAAGAACCGTCCCCTGTTTCAGTCATTACTTGTTCTTCTTCTTTCCCCGGGTATAAAAATCATCCCGGTAAAAGTTTATCTTGCTAACGGTAATAGGGGATTGTGAAACAAAGAACCGTCCCCTGTTTCAGTCAAAATTTATATTTACATCTCTATGACTCTGTGGATTCTTATATTTACCTATTGCTCCACTAAATAGATGTGCAATAGCTTCGCGTTCAGAAATTGGGGATGACAAATCAGTTAATGGTCCGTTATTAGGATCAAATGCTTTTCTAACTAGTTTAACTCCTATATCTTCAGGATTTAATGAACTTAATTTTCTTATTCGTATTTCAATTGATTTATATGCATTAAATACTGCATTATCAAATTCTTCTACTATAATTAATTTCCAACATCTTTTTTTGATAATGGAATGTAGCATTATTTGAGGAATAATAGTCCATTTACCAATTAATTTCTGAAAATCACTTTCTTTAAATTGAACACCTTTTTTTGTCGGATGAAATATTTCATTCTCATTTTCATCTCCATCACCCCGTTGGAAAATACGGATATCAATAAAACTATAGGGATCATCTTTATATTTTAGTTTTGTTAATATTATCTTTTCATAATTTCTTCTGTAAGTCTCAGATAAAACTTCGCTATATTCAATGTTTAATTCATTTTTTTTCATATTCAATCCTTTTAGGGTAATTAATTAAAATAGAGACAACGGTTACCAGGGTCAAATCTCTATTCTTGACAAATAGTTTAATTAACTGTCAAAGATAAAGATTTGATCCCTAAACTGACCCTTTCCCAATGAGTTTTTTGGCGACACGATAATTGTAAACAGCTGACCTCGCCTGACCATAACTAAAGTCCATTTCCTCCAAATGCCCTATACATTCTTTCGGGGTTTTATTTGGGGCATCGAAATTATCTAAGATTTTATTATATTCATCTTGTGTTGTCCTACGATTAGCTATCAGATGGTTTCCGTGGTGAAGATAAACGTACGCTCCATTTTTGGCTTGTTCGTAGGACGCACCAAGTGCATCAATAAGAATCCTTTCACATTCAGAGTGTGACAATCCTCTTACACGAGCATTATGTTGATCGAGAATTCGAGTATATTTATTTTGGCTAAAATGTTGGATACGTTCATTCATCTTTTCAATCCTTTAACTATAATTTAAATAGAGATACATCATATTTTTTCTATAATTTAGCTTTCCATTTTACAAGGTCTTCCTTTAGGATGTCTATCTATCATAATACCTAAAGCCTCAATCATCCAGTTAAGAAACTCATCAGATCCTATAGTTTTCACGGTAGGACAGCCAGTTACCTGACTGCCCCCGCACAGATCCCAGCGTGCGGAATTACCGCACTGGGCTCTTCAGAAATACTCGCTTCCGTAGCTGATCCGGATCCCTATAAGCCATCAGTCATCCTCTCTTTTCATCGGGTAGACTTACCTTATAGTACAGTCTTCCCTATAACCTATCTGTTTCCCTGTGTACGCTTCATCTAATGGTTACCCATTTCAATGCAACACTCAGTATGGGTGGTTGGCTAGACCTTACCCAACAAGGACTTTCACCCTGCAAGACATATAAAACTTCTTGGCACTCGTCCACTAAAAGTTACCGAATTATTGACTTGGTACAACCGTCCTCTTTTATTTAATTTATTTATTATTACTAATTCTAATCCTCTATCACTTCATACAGGCTTTCTTTGAATTGGTTTTCATCTGTATTGTTATAGAAGGGTACGCCAATAAGTCTGTATTTCTGTGTTTTTCGCTTAGTTGTAAACTCTAATATCTCATCTTTGTACTTTTCAGTTATTTCTTTCAAAAATTTCTCTTTCCATTTGTCATACTCTTTCAGGTGTTTACCCTTTGGTTCGATGAATATTTGATAAGTAAGCATTTTGCCATTTTTCTCCTGAAGGAACAGAACAAAATCAGGCTCAAATGCCTGACCGTCAGAGAAACTAAAAATTTTAAAGTGCCTTTCATTACGGATAAGATATATCCCGTCATACTTTTCTTTTAATGTATCCATCTGGCGGTCTAACATCCTGACAAATGCCTTTTCTTCACTGGTGCCGTAATTTGCATTAAAAACATACCACCCCTTATCTGATACAAATTGCTCATCCCCATTTTCTCTTTCACTATCTTTAAGTAGCTTCAGCACTTTATTGTGAAAAACAGAGGAAACATTATTTGGTTTAAAATTTTCTGTCCCCTTGTATTCGGTAATATTTTTTCGGATTTCCGCTTCAATTTGACCGAGTAACCCGGTTAAAGCATCAAGCTGTGCTTCATTAGATAAATTATATATTTCTGTTGAATCACCTTGAAAGGTAATTTCAAGTCCTCCTAAATAGTCATCTGTACTAATAAATTCTCTTATTGATTTGATGTGCGGGAAATAATGTTTTAGAGACCGAAAAGTATAAAATGTATTTTTTGAAATAGCATTGTAAGTAATATAGTATGGAATATCTTTAACTTTTTTATCCTTTCGAGCTGACTCAGCAACGGCTCTCACATTTCCATTCCCACTAAGCAAGGACTCTGTCAATCCATACCCGCTTGCTATCATGTAAACATAATTTTTTTTGCTTACGCCAAGATCAGCAAATGATTTAACATATTCATAATTATTTTTTACCCGCTCATTTTTATAGATTAGAGCGTGTTTATAAAAATCGCTCTCCTTGAAAGATTCTTTTAGATTTAATTCTTTTTCAATTTCCCGTTCATCCATCATCCCTTCTTCAATCAGTGCGGTACGAAGCTCGGAAATATAACGAGAATCGTTAATACTGTGGTAGTGAAGCTCTTCCAATACCCGCATTTCATCATTCAGGTCTTTATCAAATTTTCGGATAAAACGGTCATTATTTTCTTTGGTAACGAAAGGAAAGTATCTCGCCCCACGCCCGATAAGCTGTGCTTCTGATATGGTTGTTTTCCCGGGTTTTCCGTAACTGGAATCACGAGTAGTATAGCAACGGACAATATCAAATAAATTCAAAACATCCCATCCTTCATTTAATTTCTGCACGGCAAATATCGCCCGTATTTGATTATCTCTATCCTCCAGTGAATTAAGAAGAATCTGTTGATTTTCTTTTTCTTTCTCCTCGTTTACTGAAATACAACGACTTTCATCAAATTCACGTCGCAGCCTTTCCGCCAGCTGCTTAGAATCAATCTTGTTTTCATTAAAAAAATCAAATGCACGTTTTACCAAGGGAATATCTGATTTTTTACGAATTCTTTCAATATCATCATCCGAAAGATTATCCATCAGCTTATGAAAATTCGCTTTATTTTCCCGTGATTGAGTAATGGTTTTCTGTGCTTTAAATAAAATGACTGGTTTTAGGTTAATCCTATGTTTCGCCGCCACCTCTTGTTTGTATTGGCTTAAAATTAATGCCTGAAGAATACGCTCTTTTTCTTCAAAATCAGCCTGTACGATATAGACATCTTTGGAATAGCCGTCATTTCGGAATTGACGAAGATCGTAACGATAAATCACTTTATTACGATATTTTCCCTCAATATTTTTATGGTAATAATCCAATGTGGCGGTAAACTCTAAAAGCAGGTTATCCTCATTTTGTTTAAATATTCGCTTCACAGTATTTTCCCAGTTTTTAAATAATTCTAACTGTGTTTTAGTTTGGGTGTTGATATGGTGTGCCTCATCAGAAAGCAGTACAATCTTTTTATCTTTAAAATCTTCATAGGTAACTGCATTTTCTTTTTCGCTTGTCAGGTCGGAATGCAATTTTTGAATGGTAGTAAAGCAAATATTGATATCCTTGTCATTTACACCTTCAAAGTTGATAACCGGAGTTACTTTGACTCTTCTGGTTCCTATATGGATATTTTCTTTGAAGAGAAACTTGGAAGATAAAGGATTGAGAAAATTATCCTTGGTCTTTTCTATGATATTGGTCGAATTGACAAAAAAGAGAAAATTCCGATAACCTTTTTCATATAAATACAGTATTAATCCTGCCATAATCAGTGTTTTTCCGCTGCCGGTTGCCATGTTGAAAAGAAAATGCAAAGGCCGGTCTTTGCCGGGGAAATCATTATCTAAACAGTGAAAAAAACGGGAGAAGGCTTCTATCTGATAAGATCTCAGTTCAAATTTAGGATTTAGATTATCCTTAAGAAAATCCGGGATTTCTTTTTTCAAAAATCCCATTTTGGATACGGCATCCAGTTCTTCATACAGAAATTTATCAGCCATTGTATGCCTCCCCGTAAAATGACTGATTTAATTTTTTATCATCTTCGCTTACTTTAAAATCTTCGTCATCAGTTTCTGATAAATTGACATATAATTGATTTTTATTTAAAAGTTCTGCCAATAACTTTTTCTGTTTTTCCAATCCATTTTCAAATCTCCCAATTTCTATAAAGTTATTAACTGCTTCTTTAGGCATCTCCGGGTTTATATACCAGTTAAGGAATGAGTTTTTGGCAATATCTTTCCAGATTTCTAATAATTCATCAGAAGTTTTAGCAAATTGAATTTTGTCCATGAAGGCTTCGTTGTATTTCATCAGTTCACAGTAGATAAAGTCGCCACCACCCTGCCAGTTGACAGATTTAGAAATACCGGATTTATCATAATCTTCGTATTCCTTAATTAAACTGGTATTTTTTCGCTTGCCAATAACATTCTGAAGGCGGACAACGCTGTCATTTTCCTCATAATCTAATTGTTCAATTCCGATGTATTGTCGCCCCATTTTGTGAGCGACTGCACATGTTGTGCCACTTCCCATGTGATAATCCATAACAATATCACTCGATTTAGTTGTCATTTCAATTATTCTTTGTATTAATTTCTCCGGTTTTTTTCCATTCTTTAATCTCACTCCACCCTCTTTTGCAATTCCTGCCCAACTAATATCATCCCAAAAATCTGTTAGTAATTCAGTGGGTGTTAATTTACCATCAACATTCTTTATTTTATTTGAGTAGAAAGCTAGCGCACCCCCATTAATCACATAACCTACGTCGCACTTACTTCCCGTATTTTTTTCATAAATAAATATCTTATTTTTTTGTTTTTTAGATTCATTAAGAATCAATTTCAGTTTATTGGTAGGTTTATGCGGGTCTCTAATGCTAACAACTTTTTCTGGATTTCTTAGTGCATAATCAGCAATTAATTCATTTAATATTATTTTCCAATATTTGCCCCATTTTTTTTCGGCCTGTTTGTATGTTGTCTTTAATGATTCCTTAATTTCTATTCCATTTTCACCTAAAACTACCTCTTTGATGGGTTTTAAAATCCATTTTTCTGGATCCTCATTTTTATTTAGTATGACCAGATTATAATTCTTATGATAACGTACTGTTGTATAATTTTTTTTAAATTTAAAATCCTTCTTTGATTTTGTATAAAATAAGATGTATTCTGTTACGTCTATTGGCCCAGGATTAACAGTTTTAAATCCCGCTGGAGATGCGGTTTTTACAGAAATCAACTGGACCTTGTTTTCTTTTCCACAAATCTCATCCATTAAAATATTTATATGGCCAAACTCATGATGATCAATCTGGACAAAAATTGCGCCACTTTTATGCAATAACTCCCTCGCCACTTCCAACCGGTTTTTCATAAAAGTCAACCAACTGGAATGATTAAAATTATCATTATATCCAAAAGAATCATTGCCGGTGTTATACGGTGGATCAATATAAATCAGTTTTACTTTCCCTCTAAACTGAGTTTTTAAAGTATGCAGTGCCAATAGATTATTTCCCTTGATAATAAGGTTTTCCTTTATTGTGCCGTCTTTATCCCGCTTAATTTCCCTTATTTTCTGTTCACCATCCGGAGTGTAGCGTTTGAAGTTGGTCAATACTTTTGGGTCAAACAACCGGTCAATCTCATCATGTGCTAATACTTCATTAAAGAAAATCTCTTTTCTTTTTTCTTCTTCTTTGGTCTGTCCGCCTTCTAATACACAGTCCTTGTAAGGCCAGACCAGAGAAACTTCACCTCTTTCACGCAAGAACTTACCACCAATATTTAAGCCTACCTTGTTGCGGAATCGGGTATAAGAATTAGCAAGGAAATTTTTATCAGATATATATTCAATAAAGGTATTGATATTAAATATCCAATGTCCTTCAATTTCATCAAAGAATTTTTTCTCTATTCCCGGTTCAGAAAGTAGCAGCTTTACCAAGTCTCGGTCTATCTTCCAGGCACGGTCAATTACTGCCGCTTTAATCAATTCCCCCTCATCATCCATAAAACGCGAATCTGTTTTGAGCAGCTCAATTAATTTCTCGTTAAATAGTTTTTTTGTATTATTTTCCGGCATATCTATCCCCTCTTTTCAAATATCAATAATTTTCTTTTTCATAGATTATTTTCCTTATGCTTTACCTGCATTTTACAACATTTTTTCTTTTGCAAGTTTTAATCCAGATTCTTTCCACTCTTCTATTTCCTTGCCTAACTTTATATCAAATAATTCTTTGAATGTTAAACATCTGACAGCACTATATGTAAGTAATCTCATAACACAGAATAATGTCCAGAGATTCTGTCTTAAGACAGTTTCATTAAATTTTTGATAATAACGTAGGCTTCCATTTTTCCAATTTATTAAGTGCATGCAAGCTATGGGATTAAACGAAAAATGGGATGCTTTTAAATTCAAAGATTTTCTTAAACTTTCAAATTTTCCATTTATTTTTTTTGCAATATCCCCAGCAGGGGGAAGTTTATTCTCCAACGCTTCTTTAATTCTTTTTGGATCAGCGTAAAAATAATCTAGTTTTTCAAAACATTCAATAGCTGGTCTCAGAAGAGCTCCAGCTTCTTGAGCTAAGCCATCCAACGATAAACTATAAATGGAAAAACATAAATTCTTCCCTTTCAGGAGTGCAAAACTACAAACCATACAAAAATTATCCTTTTTATTATCTTCAAATATGTGCAATAGGGCATCAATTATTGTGAAACCTTTTTTAATATAACGTGCTTCAATGGATAATTCACTTTTTAATGCATTGAGAGATTCTTCTCTTGTAATCCAAAGATTCACTTTTTACTCCTTTATTTTTGACGTAGCATTTTACATAACAGCTCGAGCATAAAAGAAGCCGATAAGATTTGGACGTTAGTCTTTTATGTCATATTATAAGCCTTGACCGTTGTATGGGTTAGCCCGTCTGTTCGTTCATATATTTAGCCACTGAATAGTACGGCTCTGTTTTGAGGTTTAGCTTTGCAACTTTAGCAAGTAAAAAATCTCTTAAATCCACCTGTCCAGCAAGCACAGTACGAAGATCATATCCGTCCATCAAAATAATACCCTTGTCAGGATTTTGCTTTAGCAGAGGCACAACATTGTCTGACCAGCCATTAATTGAAAGAAACACACCCATTGTTTGTCGACCGGAACGCGCAATTTGGCCTGATAAGCCATCAAGTTCTCTAATATTACTGAGCTTTTTGCGCCATCTACATTCAACAATGTAATGCCACCCTTCAAGTTTAAAAGCGCCATCAATCTGCTCGCTGCCCTCATTCCTTGTAAAACTAGCCACCACAGGAATTTCGTATAGAGCGAAAATTCTATTCAGAAGGTCTTGCAAAAGATACCCTCTCCGCTGTTCTTCTGTGCTCACTGCGAGGTCGTCAAACATCATGAGCAGTAACTCTGATTGTTTTCTGAGCATTTCGGCCCGCTCTCTTTCCATTCGTGCCAATTCTTCTTTTCGAGCAAGTTCTCGTTGTTTTGCTTCACGGGCTTCCATTAACTCAATGGTACCCAGAAGCTCTCTAGCCTTTTGTACAGTAGCGCGAGCCTGAAACTCATCATTTGCTAAATGAAAACTGCTCCAATGGGCAGCAATCTCAATCATCCGACGGATAACACTGATGCAGTCATTGCGATTCTCGATTGCATCAAGGATTAGGGGAGCAATCTGACGCTTTGATAGAGTTTTACCCGTGTTTTCGTCACGGCGATAAAGCAACGGTTGGTATACTTCAAGTGATACACCAGCTGGCTTTAGAATGAGTTCTGACATGGTGCTCTTTATGTGTACTAGAGTAGCAATGATTTCTATTGCTACTCTTCGCACCTCTACGCTGATTTCCATAAATTTCTTTTTCCTCCTCACTTATAGGTTATGGTGTATGATTACCAATTAAGAAAATAGGGACAACAGGCCCCTATTTATCTACAACTGCTCTAATTAAATCATTTTCAATAAAATCCTCTATCTCTTTACGTTTATAATTCATTATTCTATAAATACCAAAATCCAGGTCAGAAGAATCAAATTGAAAAAGCTCTTTTAATTTACCTTTTAATTTTTGTGAAAAATTATTATCTTTCTTTTTATTCATATCTTTGCTCCTTTTTGTTGCTAACCGGAATTATCTAAATAGATATATATAATGTTTTCAGATTATTAATTATTCATTTTGTTCTAAATATTTCATAATTTTTCTAAAGACATCAGTAATTACAAATACTACCTTTTTCTTTTCCTTATTACTAGAATAATATATATGTTCTAAATCTTGTATCAAACCACTCTTTCGTAATCTTAGGAAAATAAATCGAAAATCCTCTTCAGGAATTGAGGGACACTCCTTCTCTAATTCTTCCCATCCACATCTTAAAGCCCACTGCAATTCATCTTCTCCTTTTCTTTTCTCTCTCTTTTGCTGTTTATATATTGCTCTTGCTACTTCTAATTCTCTCATTGTTAATTCTGTAAGTACCCGCAAATATTCCTCGGGAGAATATTTTTTTCTATCTTGAAATTTAACTGTGCCTTTGAGTAATTTTGCATACAATTTTATTTTTTCTTTATTCCTAGCTTTAGTAGATGCTTCTATAGTCTTTATAAATAGTTCAATAAATTCTTCAGAATCTATATAATCTTTATCAACCATTCCATCTTCTAATGTACTCATTTCTTCTATTAATTCACTAAATAAATTCATTATTCTATCATTGACTATTTTTTGTGTTTTTGTAGCCAAGAAAACATCAAATGGACTTCCAATAAATGGAATTGCGGATATTGATGCACGTAATAATGCATTTTCTAAATATTTTTCAATTGCAGGTTTTAATTTATCAGAGATATACTTAGAAGGAAGTTTTTCCATATTTTCCTCTCATATTAAAATATTTAAATAAAGTAGTAAATCATAAAACCCAATTTAATTCTAAAAATACAAAATTATTATTTTTCGGTTGCTTTTAGATGTTTAAAATCTTCTGGTTTAAGACTGGTTTTCTTTAATGGTTTTCTTTTAATTAAATCTTTTCGTATTGAAAGCATAAATTCTCCCAATACCTTTTCTCTTTCTCCATTGGCAGATTTACTATTAGTATCTACTGTAGAAAGAAAATTATATGCTTTAATAATAGCGTCATCAGGGCAATACATCCAACATAAATTAAGTTGATTCAAGAATTCATCTCTTAATTCTTTATTAAATGAACTAGTGTAAAAACCTCTAAGGGCTCTAATTAATTTAGAATATTTCTCCTCTTTTCTTTTATATTCTTCATATATCCTCTTACTTCGCTCATTCAAAGACCAAGTTATTAAACTAATAACAAATGCTCCAATTAGACTTATTATTTCCCATCCTAATGTATCAATTATAATCTTTATTGAATTTATTATTTTCAATCCCATTGTTTTTTCACCAATAATTAGGTATATTCTTTTGATCTTTTGCTAATACATATAATGTGTCGGGGGACGGTTGTTTGTCATATTTTAAAAATTTATATCTATCTTATTAAATCACCAACAGAGAGCAAAAAATTAAATTTTTTCAATTTTTCTATAACCTTATTTTAATACGACAAAAGGCTGGTAAAATCCTTCTTTTTTGGAAATATGTTTTATTTTTATTTAATACTAATTATTATCCCCTGTTCTTTCCATTCCTGCCAGTCGAGGTTAATTGAGATTGCCGCGCCCTGATAAATCAGGTCTCGCAATGACAGAAAGAGAGATAGATTCCCGCTTTCGCGGGAATGACATATAAGAAAGTGAGAATAACAGAGAGGGGAATTCGGGAAACACCATATCATTTCGCCCCTTTAATGCCCCTCTAAAATGTAATAAGTTCCCTTTCCGGTAGTTACAATTTTTTCTAAGATACCTTTATCCTCTAAAACTGCTAAATCTTCACTTGTTTGTACCTTTTTGATATTGTTTAACTCCTGATACTACTTTTTCATCTATTTAATTATTATTCTTTTAGCTTAAAGGACATTTTCTTAGTTAGCGATATTAGCTATGATTTCTTTGCCTTTATCGGTTAGTACGTATCTACCTGTTTTTCGAGCTCCTTTAAATTTAATAAATCCTATCTTTTTCAATAAGAATGCATCTCTTTTAGCAGTTGCTATTGATATTTTGGATATACTTTCAATTACTGCTCTTGTAATAAAACTGTATTTTGCAATATATAATATTTCTTTTATTAACCGTTTTTTTACTACCTCATTTATTGGTTCATTTATAGTATCATTTATGGTATCATCGATTGTTTTAAGTAACTTATCATTTTCTGCAAAGAAAGATATTTCTTTTCTGGTAGGTCTTTTAAAAGTCACTGTAAAGAAATTATCAAATTCAAATTTAATCGGCGGCAATCCGGCTTTAGAGATGAGATTCCTCATCTTATTGATACCAGTTCCCATCTTCTCGATATATCCTGCCCGATGTAGTAAATTTGCAATATTAGGATTTCTTAAGACACTCTTTTTACCAAAGTCTTCTGGTTTTAATCCTTTTGCCAGTCCACCGAAATTGGTTATTTCAATCCGGTCATCAAACATCTCAACCATTATATTAGTGCCTTTTTCAAAATAATCCCGATGAGCAACTGCATTGATAATTGCCTCTCGCAGGGCCTCATAAGGGATCTCAGGAATTTCTTTTCTTCTTGGTTCACCAGTCATTTCATATCTTAGGGGGATATATTGTTTTAGGAAATTCATTGCTCTATCTATGCTGGAGATTAAGTCTTCGTTAAAATCACGCCTGTCTAACACATCTACTTTCTCTGTTCCTTTATAGAGGGCACAGGTTATGGCTGTATGAAAATAGATATCCTGTAGATTTTTGGAAAAGAAGAGAATGCCAGTATTATTAAAGATAACTTTTCCTTCCTGTCTTTCAGCCACTCCCAGGTTAGTTAATACGGTGGGGGCATCCAGGACTTTTGAGATACCAGCGAGTCTTAAGAAGTATTCAAGTTTTTTGGGATCAAAGTGGGTATTGTAATCAAATCTTGAATTTATAAGCTCATCAAAGCGAATTTTGCTTTCTGCTTTAAAGAATTCAATAATATCATTTCGGTTAAGCTTTTGAGAATTTGGTCCTACTCTAATATAAAAACCGGAAGAACATTTGTGGGGTTTGTCTTCTCCTTCTCTTATATTAATAATAAGAATATTTTCAAATTCTTCAAATATAATTTTAATGGGAGGCTGACAATTATTAGCGATATCCTGGATTTGAGATATAAATTTATTAGTTATATAAACGCCTTTTATCTCCTTGTCATCAGTTATTCCAAGAAATATCCTGCCTCCTGAGGAATTGGCAAAGGCAACGAGTTCCTTATCAATATTGGTCATAGATTCTTTGAATTCAATTCTATAACCTTCACCTTCTTCAAGTATTAGCTGTAGTTCGTCTTTATTCATATTTATGATCACCTAACCTATTTTTTATTATATCTTTTCTTCATCACCGTAATCTCTTCCTGTATCTCCTGGCAAAGGCATATGGAGGTAATGGCCTGGGCAAAGCTACCCATTTCCAGAATCCATTTCTTAATCTTGATTAGGCAGCTTATTTCTACTGAGAAGATGTTCATTTAAAAGATTTATATCTTTTTAAATTTCCCAGTAATTCAAATGCATATATTGCTTTTTCTATTAATATTGGATCTGCTTGTATTTCTTTTTAATCATTTGTTATCCGTAAATCCACTAATGCCAGATTTTATTATATTCTGGCATTAGTGGATTCCATAAACTCTTTAATTACATGCCATACTCGTTCCTTTATTTCTCTCCTGTCT
>Ga0268276_1003359_pt1 | contig 12509 bp, 10 predicted proteins | sample saktaG_4_FD_190145 | JGI IMG/M metagenome (GOLD analysis project Ga0268276, IMG submission 190145) | Saline water microbial communities from Sakinaw Lake, British Columbia, Canada - sak_2010_1_5_45m | ecosystem: Environmental > Aquatic > Non-marine Saline and Alkaline > Saline ...
GTACGCGAGCCGTTCCCTATTTTTCGGCCGTGTCCACAACACGCTTCGGCATGGATTCCGATTTCAAATTTGGCTTTCAGACGTGTGGCCGTCTGGGAGCAATTATTTTTTCTAAAGTCCACGCTCCTAGGACTCCGCTTCAATCCCCATTTGCGCATCACCTCCTTTCAAGGTTGATGAGAGATTGATATTTGCTCCAGCCAATCCGGAGCCACGGTTTAATTTTCAGTCAAACCTAAAAACTAAATCGTAGCTCGGAAAAGCCGGATATGTAAATTTTTCTAACTTATATATTTTTTCAACACTAAAAATATAAGCAAGCAATAGTAAGGTTAAATGCCTTATTAAATGTTCACCAATAAAAATTAGTATTATTTGAATTGTCAAAGTACTTCTGCTTATCCCTTAAGCTCTTATCAAACTTCGCGACTTCGCAGATCAATTCTTATTTTCAAATTAATTTAAAAATAATCTTGATACACGAGTTAAATTATTTTTTTTCCTTGACAAACCGCTTTTTTTTATATAAAATTAAAATGTAACTAAATAAATTTATGGCAAAAATTAGAAAAAAAATATTGCAATATCCAACTGTTTTTGAACCGGCTCAAGAAGGCGGTTATAATGTTTTTTTTCCGCAATTTCCCGGCTGTGTTACTTTTGGGCGCACTTTTGAAGAGGCCAAAGCTAAAGCTCAAGAAATTCTGGAATTATGGCTTGAAGAGTTAGTCGCGCAAGGAGAAAAAATTCCAGCTTCTACTTCTCGTCCTATAATTGATGAAGTTCAGGCTGTTGCTCCCTCTAAAGCAAAAATAACTTATGCGCCCCATAACTGCTAAAAAACTAATTAAAATTCTAGAAGCCAACGGTTTTATTCTGTCCCGGCAGAAAGGCAGTCATCATATTTATAAGCATCCCGACTCTAATATAATTGTTCCGATTCCTCTGCACGGAAAAAATAATCCGATCCCGATCGGCACTTTGCTGGCTATAATAAAACAATCAAAAATTTCCAAAGAACAATTTAAATAATTTATATAATCTTATTATTTTTTTTCAAAACCCTTTAAATAAGGTTTTTTATTTTGTTCCGCCCTGCCGCAAGGCCAAATTGGCGGATTCTCTCTTAACAAGAAAATTTCTATATGCAAGACGGGTTTAGGTCCTTACATATAGCAGATCTTCTTATTAGAACATCTGGCGGCAGAATTATTTTTCAGCAAGCTTGTTTATCCTCTCTCCACGAGACAATCAAGCTATAACCTACTAAATAGCATTTTAAATAACCGGTTCGTAAAACGATTACTTTAAAATTCAATTGTTTAACTTTAGTTAAATAATCTAAATTCCACCTCCCTGTTGTAGATCGCATTAATTCGCATGTGCCGCATTTGTAGCGCGGCTTCGCGAAGCGAATAACAGAGAACGAACTGAAGCGGATAGCATAACAAGAAAGTAAGCTACAAGCATGGATTAGCTTATTTTTTATTTCTTATTGTCTAACAATCGCTTCTAGTATTTTTGTAATTATTATTTTTCAAAAGAACTTCTCTCTCCTTTTTCTTTTACTTATTTGAAAAATAGAGAAAATGATGAAGGAGATATTGAGTTGCTATTTTTTAGAGCGATTTATAATTGCTGTTTCTCTGTTAATAGCATTAATTAATTTTTTAATAGCCGGATATTAGGGAATGACTACCCTGGCTCCAGTTATTAAACCCTTAAAGGTTTATTTTTTTCTCTCTCCCCTCCATTATTCTCACTACTTAATCTCTAATTCGCATGTGCCCTCCCGCTTAAGCGGGATAACCAAAAAAAGGTAATAAACATTGTAGCGTTCGTTTTAATTAGAGATCGCCACAATACTCATCACCTTTTTATAGACTTAAAGTATTATTTTTATAAATGGCTCTCTCTAACCCAATTAAGTGGATTTCCATTTTTTATTTAATTTTAAAGTTCTTGCTGCTTAATTACCGGAATTGTCTCGTTTCCTCTCTCGCTGGAAACAAGGCAATCACCGCTAACTATTAGCTGATATAAACTTATTTATTCCTTGTTAACTGGATGTTTCCACCTTTTTAACTCTCTCCAAGGTAGATTCATCACTCTAGTTAAGGCTGGATAAAAGTTTATTTTATTTGAATTAATTAAATGTACCTTTGTTTCAAACTTGACAAATAGTTGTTTTTTTAGTTTGACATATCAGTATAACATAGCTTGACAATATTGTCAATAGTATTTAATACACTTTTTTATTGAATTTAATTTTTTAACCTTACAAATGGTAAAAAATTAACTAATTTATTCGTAAATATTGTCATCTTAAAACTTGACAAAATATATGGATATGCTATAATGTAAATATAATCCAAATCTACGAATGATATTCAAACGCCGCAAATAGCTACAAATCTAATTTTTAAAAAATAATATTTGCAGCATTCGCATTCAGCTGAGCGGGCTTAATTCCATACAGCGGATTCGAATTAATGGTTCACTAACGATTTAAAAATCATTAACTTACATTGAATATGAACGAAATATTAAAAAAAGCCGGTTTAACCGGCGTGCAAACTGAAATTTATAATTATTTACTGGCTAACGGAGAATTTAAAGCCAGTGATTTGGCCTTAAAAATAAAAAGGCCCCGCGGAGTGGTTTACAAGGGCCTGGAAGAATTAATCGGATTAAAATTAGTGGAAAAAAGAGATGATGAAAATATGGTCAGTCGCTTTAAAGCCGAGCATCCTTCAAAACTGGAAAATTTATTTTCAAACCAGGAAAAAAATATTAAAAGCAGCCGCCAGCAATTTATTGAAAATCTGCCTGCCCTAACCTCGCTTTATAACTTAACTAACAATAAGCCGGGAGTAAGGTTTTTTGAGGGAGAAGAGGGAGTCTGGGAAGTGTTAAAAAATACCCTGTCGTCAAAGACGGAAATATTGACTATTGCCGATGTTGAAGCGGTGGAAAAATATTTAAAAGAAGTAAATAAAAAATATGTTGCCAAAAGAAATAAATTGGGCATTAAAAAAAGGCTTTTAGCCTTAGACTCGGAATATGCCCGAGGACATTTTAAAAATGTCCCAGACACAACCGATGTTAAGCTTATTAAATTAAAAATTACGCCCTTTTCTACCAGCATCCATATATATGACAATAAAATCGCTTATATCACTATGACTAAAGATAATTTATTTAGTACCCTAATTGAAGACCCCAACATCTATTCTATGCACAAAGCTTTATTTGATTCAATCTGGAGCGCCAATTAAGCCGCTTCGGCTCTAATCCCCTCCTGTGCGGCCAGCTTCTTTTCAAAAACAAAAAAATTATCTTTCTTGTTCTTATTGCTGATTATTCTGGTCATCACATATTCATTTTGTAATATTAATCTTATATTATCTAAATTTTCGGTTTTATCCTTGTCTTCTTTTTTTACTAAAATATATCTTTGAAACTTAATTAAATCACTAATTTTTGCTTTAGGATTATAATAAGCTAATAATTTTTCTTCTACTACTACCTTTTTTGAGCCGTAGAATTCATTTTCTGGATCATATCTTTCTATCTTGTAATAATCAATGCCGGTTTTTTTGTTTTCTTCTGTTCCCGCAACATTAAACCCACCTTTATTAATATAGAAATTAGTTACTTCTTTGCCAACTTCGGCTATAGCTTTAATTCTTTTTTCTTCGGCTACTTCGGTCATTACGCGGTCAAACATCGCTTCTCCTAAACTTGAACCCCGATAGGCAATGCCAACGTTAAAAGTAGCGGCATAAACGTTATTGTCGTCAATTTCATCAAAACGAATACAGGCAATTAATGTCTCTTCTCCTCCCTCTTGTCTGGTTAATAAATGCCAATTAGTATCTTTACTATTAAACGATTTTTTAATTTTTTCCAATATATCTGCCTGCTGTTTCTTTTTAGGATAATTATATTTTACAACTTTTTCAATCATTTCTTTTTCTTCATCACCTAGGACGATTGAATTTTTTATTTGATACTCAACTCCTCTTAATTCACCAAAGGATAGCCTTTCTTTTTTATAGGCGGTCTGAAAAATTGAAGCAAAAACTATGGCCTCGGCCTTATATTCTTCCAATTCTTTTATTATCTCCGCCTCATCAATTTCCTCCCCTTCAATTATTCTCTGGGAAAAATTATTTAAAATCTGATTTGCTTTAGCTAAAATTTTATCAGAAATTTTTTCAATTTCTTCATCGCTAGCTTCTTTCTGATTGCCGTAAAGCTCTTTTAATTCTCGCTTGCTTCTATTAGCCAAATTAACTATCTCCTCATATTTTTCAAAAACTTTGTGGCTAATATGATTTTTTAATTCTTCTGGCAGATCGACGCCCGATTTCCTTCCATAAACAAACTCGTCCAATTTTCTTTCTAAATTTTGCTGTAACACCAATAATTTTTTTAAATTTTTTACTATTGGTTCATATTTAGGCCTTTCTTCTTTCTCTAAGGACTCTTTTAATCTTTTTATCCCATCCTCATCTACCCCATTGTTTCTTAAGGAATTAATCAGTTCATCTGTTAAAATATATTCTATTTCATAGTGTTCAATAAACTCTTTTATTCTATTGGAATCATATTTTTGATATTTTTTTATTTTTTCTAAGTTCAATTGAGTTGTCTTTTTATCAAACTTTTCACTATTTAACAATCCATTTTCAATATCGTCAAGCTCTTTAATTAATTCTTCGTCCATTGTTGATCTTCCTATTATTTTATATTGTTTATTCAACTCAATCTGCACACCCTTTAAATCCTCAATCGCTCTTTTTCGCGTTTTTTCTTCTCTCCAAAGCTTTCTTATTAATTCTTTAATAATTTTATTTTTTTCATCTTTTCCTGCTTTTTTTAACTCTTCACTAGCTTCTGATAATAAACCGTTTGCTTTTTTCATTATTGCTTGGACAATCTGATTTTTATCAGCCTGTTTTTCAAAAAATACTTCATTATAAATTTTATTAATTTCTTCTGCTGATTTTTCCGCCTCATCCACTATTCTGGCGTATTCGGAAAATAATAAATTAGCGATTTCACTCTGGTCTTTTAGAGATTCGCCGATATTTAAAATTTTATCGCCCATTTCCTGCCCGGACTCTAAAGATAAAAAAGATTTTATACGATTTTTTTTAGAATCTTCATCTTGGGCTTGATCAAGAAAAATTTTAACTTTTTTTGCCGATTTTATATCTTTTTCAGATAAAAACTTTAAAAAATATGCGTGATAATGAAATGGAAGTTCATTAAATTTTATCCCAAATTCATTTTCAATTTTCTGCTTCATCGCTGGACGATATAGATGCTGAAATAATAGTTCGCTGTCTTCAGTATCTAAATTTTTTAATATACCACCCTCTCTTTTAATTAAAATACTAAAAGGGACAAACTCGGCTTTAAACTTATTTTTCCCCTCTTCATCAATAATTAAATCCAATTCTGTTTCAAATCCATTTAAAATATTTTCTTGATCCTCTTTGATTCTGTCAGCTATTTCATTAAATTTAATAATTTTTTCTTGAAATTCTTCTGATAGCCTATTTTGATAATCATTAATAGCATTATTGCATTCATCCCAACAAACCGTATGTGTATCTCTTAAATTTATAAACTCTTGAGCAAGCAATCTAATTTTAGATAAAGCTGCAGAATTATTTTTTTTAGATTCACCATCATGACGGAACGCCATTGCTAAATGATTAACCTTGTCAAATGCATATTCATGATCACCTGACTCGTAAGCTTCAATGAATTCTTCATAGGCCTTGCTAACCGCGGAATTGTTGAAATGACTCAAAACGTGTGGAACTTCATGTTTGTAGGTATCAAACATTTTTAGAGTTGCTTGAAAATTTCTTTCTTCCGCTCTCTTTATTTCTCCCCTTTTGAATTCTTCAACTTTGTTTATAAATTCATTCCTAAAAGTATTCAACTCGAAATAATCTTTCCAATCTTCTTTGGATATATCCCCAAACCTCTCCCAAATTGCAGCTAATTTTTCCGAATCATTATCTTTTATACCATTTCTTGGAATAAATATATTTTCATTACTTAGATCAACCAGTCTATCAAATATTATATCACTGCCTCCTTTTTTTCGACCTTTAAGAGTATCTTTCACTTTTACTAAAAAAGTGCCAGAAATTTTTGATTCATACCCTTCTGCTCCTCCTAAATTAACCTTGGCGTATTCTACTGGTAAATTTGAATGGTCAATAATGGCCACTACGTTATCAGCAACCCACGCAAACTTTTCGCCCCTTATTAAGGCTCTGTTTGGTATTATAATATTCTGCAGTTCACCTGATCTTTTTATTTCCTCTTCAGTCATTCTACCCCAAAGCCGAGCATTGCCGGGGTCATTTGAATATTGCACAGGACCTCTTGATGGTGTTTTATATTCTTGCCTTAGCCTGCCTTCTACCATATCAATGCAATAACCAATAAATGCATTCTTATTTTCTTTCTTAATTTTTCTAAAAAATTTTATAAATTTTTTATCACCATAATTATATGAACTTCCAGCCCCAATTAATTCAGCGCCAAGCATTTCAGTTAAATTCAGCTTGTCCAATCTTTCAGATATAGAGCCTTCATTATAGCCTTCAAGTAATTTATCTTTTTTAGCATCTGGATTATAATCCCACCCTATCTTATAAGCTAAATCGCCAATAACACCACCGCCAATAAAGGGTTGCAGTTTTTTTGATCTAGTGGCTTTGGCTGAAAAATTAAAATGCTGTCTTAAGTCTAAAGCTGATGACAAGCTTGGGCTGGACGAAAAAAACATTTGTTGTATTGTTTCCAAAAACATATTAATTCTTTCATCGTTTTCTTTTTCTTTTGAAAAATTAATCAGCTCTTCCAAAAAAATATTTGTAGCCTCGCGAAAATTTTCAGAGTAAAGTCTTTCTTCCTTCCATTCTCTTTCACAATTGGATAATACGCTTAAATTATTCTGTATTTCTTCCATGGCGAAAAAACTCATATGCGAGCTATCTGGTATTTCTCTCGAAGAAATTATATTTTCAAAATATTCTCTGGCATATTTTCTGACCGCATCATGTGAAAATTTTTCATTTTTCTCTTTTTTTTCTTCTTCGTTCAATTCTAAATTTTCAACAGTTTCTTCTGGCTGCTGTTTCTCTGCTTTATTTAATTGTCCTTCGCCTTCTTTCATAAATATTTTTTATTATTTCTATACTAATACTCTTATTTTACCCTATTTCCCTATTTTTTCCAAACTAAAAAAACAACCCAAATCCTTTCCATGGTTCAAGTTGCTTAATTATTTTCCAACTTTATACTTTATAAACTTTTTAATTTTTTACTTCTGTCGCCGTCTCCGATCAATCCTCTTTTCCTTATACCGCCTGATTGACCGGGTTAAATGGTCTTTAACCTTATCAATGGCTTTAAACAGCTCTTTTTCGGTTTTTTCCACCCGTAATAATTCGCCCGGTAATTCCAAATTAGCTTCAGCCCGATAAATTTCTCCTGAATTCTGGCCACCGATAGACATGCCGACTTCAATATCGCAATTTAAAACCTGGATATCGCCCAAATATTTTTCCAGCATATCCATTTTCTCCTGCACATAATCCTTAATTTCCGGGGTTAATTTAATTTTTGTGGCTTTAATATTAATACGCATAAACTTTGAATTTATAATTTTAAATTTTGATTGAATAATTAATTTTTAATTTTAAAAATATCTAATAATATTATTTTAATGAGGAAACAATTTTTCCAAAAATTAAAGTTAATTCTTGCGCTTCTTGCCATATTTTTCTGCATTCATCTCTTTTTATTGGCACGGCCAAGGCAATCATCCTTAACCAATGTTTTGTCTCCTGTGTTTCTTTTTTGCAAATATATATTTTATTTTTAAAATCTTTTTTTGAACTAGCGCCGTTAGCTTCCATATAATTAGCCCCTATGCTTGTTCCTGATCTAACTACTTGATTTAATAATGGTTTGGTTATTGTATCTTGTTTAATACTTTTGCATAATTTAATAATTTCTTCTCCAAATTTAGCTGTTCGTTCCTCTAAATCATATTTTATATCACTCCCTCCCGTCATAATTTATAAATTAAATCATTAGTAATTTAAAATTCATTTGAAATTTAGAATTAAAAATTAAAAATTAAAAATCATCCCGCTATTTTCTCCCATAAATTCCTAAACAAATCCCCAAACCGCGCCACATCCTTAAAAGTTACTATTAAAACCAAAATCATCAATAGAGAAAAGCCGATATTATGAATAATATTTTCTATTTCACGCTTGACCGGCGAACCTTTTATTTTTTCAATAATTAAAAACAAGACTCTACCTCCGTCCAGAGCCGGAAAAGGCAGGAAATTTATAATGGCTAAATTAATTGAAAGCAAAGCGGTAAACTGCATTAAATAAATAAAACCCATGCGAGCCACCTGCCCGGTAAATACGGCTATACCGACCGGCCCGGCAATATCTCCGCTTACTCCTTGACCAAAAATTAAGCCTTTAATTAATTCGTAAAAAGCCACTATAATATACCAAACCAAAAATATTGTTGTCTTAAAACCTTCCCCAATTGCGATATGCCAAGGATATTTAACCAGTCCGGTGGCCGCAATCGCTATGCCGACTCCTCCTTTGTTGGTATCTGCTCTTACTTCAGGAGTTATATTAAAATTCATCTCAACTTGCCCGCGCTTAATTTTATAATTTAACTCTTGGCCGGAACGTTCAGCCACATAATTTTGCAAATCTTCTTCGATATTAAACCGCTGATTATTAATACTTATTATAATATCAGCCATTTTTAGGCCGGCTGTTTCCGCCGGTGATTCCGGCAGCACTTCTACCACCTGAATTTTTCTGTCAGTTATCACGGCTTTATCGCTGATATCGTTATCTAAAGACTGAGGCAATCCCACCATTAATCCGATTGAAATTAAAACCGCGGCTAAAAAAATATTCATAACTACGCCAGCCGACAAAATTGAGGCTCGCTGCCATATTTTCCGGCCGGCAAAACTGTCTTTCTCGTCTTCGTTCTCTCCATTTTCACCCTTGATTTTAACAAATCCGCCCAAAGGTATCCAATTAATGGAATAAACTGTGCCAGGCGCATCTTTAACTTCTTTTTTTCCTCTAACGGTTTTCCACTGTCCGTTATTATCTTTATATACTCCATAAATTCTTGGCGGAAAACCAAAGCCAAATTCTTCGGCTTTTACCCCGAATTTTCGCGCTGTCCAAAAATGCCCCAATTCGTGGACAAAAACCAACAGCGACAAAACAATAATAAATGAAATAATAGTTAATAACATGGCACTTTAGTGTCATCCTGAGCGTAGCGAAAGATCCCGTTGTGTTATGGTTAATGGTTTTAAACCACCATTCCTTCTTCTCGGGATTCTTCCCCCACTGAGACTGGGTCAGAATGACAATGATTTATAAAATTTACTTAAAAATTATAAAATTCAAAAATTGAAAATTATTTTTAGACTGTCATTATTTCTTCTTCCTTTTTGTCTCTTAATTCCTTAATTTCATTATTTCTTTTTCCGACTTCTTCATCAAGTTCTTTTATAAACCTAAATTTATCATCTTCGCTAATTTCCTTGTTTTCCTCCGCCTCCTCAATTGCTCCTTTTATGTCTTCGCGAATCTGCCTGATGGCAATTCTTGATTTCTCCAATTTCTCATTTAATTTTTTTACTACCTCTTTCCGATTTTCTTCGGTCATCGGCGGCGCTGTTATTCTAATTTTATCTCCTTCATTAACAACATTGACCCCCAAATTAGCCCCACTAATTGTTTTTTCAATTTCCTTAATAATATTTTTGTCCCAAGGCGCGACTACTATACTTGAACCGTCGCTTAGACTAATATTGGCCAAACTGTTAATCAGACTCTTCACGCCGTAAGCCTCAACCTGCAATCCCTCCAATAAGCCCGGACTGACTCTGCCTGTTCGCAATACCGCGATGTCTTTTTTAAAAAAATCAACCGCATTTTTAAACTCTGTTTGTTTTGATTCTATAAATCTATTCATAATAATATATTTAATTGTTAATTCGTAATTTTTAATTTTTAATTGATTTTGCTCCTAAGTAAATAACATTAGTATCATCAAAATTTATTAATAACTCCCAGCCGGCTCTGGTAGTCGGAAGTTTCTGAGTTGTCCAATTTTCCCCTCCGTCTGAAGAACTATAGAAGGTCGTATTGGTAACATAATAAATTTCTTTTGAATTTTTCGGGCTAACAACAACTGAATTTATAATGGCATTGTCTTCCGGGGTAATTAATTCTATGCTCTCCCAGCTGTCGCCGTTATCTAAAGATTTTAATAAGCCATAATTGCTGGCCAGTATTACCAAGCCTGAATCAGCTGCCGATAAAATCAAACTTCTAAAATTAAGCGCTCCCTTGATATCTTTTAAATTATCCCTTAAATTTACCCAGGTCGCTCCGCTGTCAGAGGAACGAAATATCCCTTTTTGGGCTGTGGCCGCGAAAATCAAACGGCTGTCATGAGGACTAATGGAAACTTTTTTAACTTTATCATCAAAGCGTCCAACTGTTTTCCAGCTTACCCCCCTATCCAAACTCTTAATAACCTCGCCTCGGGAAGTGCCTATATATACTCCGATGGAATTATAATGGTCAATGGCGATTGAATTAATATTTAAATTAACATCGGTATCATAATAAACCTGCGACCAACTACGATTGCAGTCAGTGGATTTATATACCTTATTTCCAATAGCAACATAAATTATACACTTTGAACTCGGGTCAACGGCAATGTCATTAATCGTTGCGTTGCCCAATTCTTCGGCTTTTTGCCATTCCTTGGCATAATTATATGAATAAAAAAGCCCATTATCAACTGAACCGAAATAAATTGCCTGACTGTCGCTCGGGTCCATATTAAGAGCGCTGGTATTTAAATTTCCGATACTTCCCGGTCGCCCGCTAGTCGTTGGAACCAATGCCGCCGGCTGCCACCTTTTTCCTTTGTCAGAACTTAAATAAACTCCGCCATCATTTCCGCCGCTGTCATTTGACTTAAAACTAATTGAACAACCGCTGATAAATATCGCTGAACCAATTATTAAAAATAATAGCACTATTTTGTTTTTTTTGTTTAACATAATTTTATATATTAGCCGCAATATTTTCTAAAACCAATTCCGGATTAACATTGGCCTTTAAATACTCTTCTCCCTCCGATAAAATTTTAAACCAATCTAATAATTTATCAATCCAAATGTTACCCCTCTGTCTGTCTAGCTTATCGCTCACAATTTGATGCTGAATTAAATCAATCTCTCCCAACTCCATTAACAAAAAATCACGGGCTAAACCTTTCCAGATATCTATTGCTTTAAAGGCTGTTTTGGCTGATTCCTGATTGCTGTCCTGAGTCAACAATCCTTTAATATTATCAAATCTTTTGTTTACATCCTGATTAATAAAATTTAAAAAAACATCAACTTTTTCAATATAATTGTTATAAAATTCCTTATTTTCAAAAAATTTTACCGCTAAAGCCGGTCGGCCCAGACAAAGCCGCGACAAATTTTTAGCAGCGCTTCTGGGCGCATTATAATTTTTAATTAAATAATCATAAATAATATCGGCTTTGACGGAATAGAAATTTAAAACCTGACTTCTTGATATAATGGTCTCCGGAATTGATTTTGCGCTGGCGGCGGTTAATATTATTACTACCTTGTCTTTTGGCTCTTCCAAAGTCTTAAGCAAGGCGTTGGCCGCTTTTTCATTTAAACTGTCAGCGTTTTTTATTATGCCAATCTTATACGTGCCCAAAAAGGAGCTCATACTTAAAATATTAATGAATTCTCTTATTTGCCCGATAGAAATATCTTTTTTATCTTTGGCTCTTTTAATTAAATGAAAATCTCCGTGCATAATATTAACGGGATTATCGGAATCACCGGCCAGATTATCCGAAGAAGAAACTGAATCTCTGAATTGGCTGCAAGAAGGACAATTATTGCAGGGTAAAATAATCTCCGCTTTTCCATCTTTATTTTCCATCTGCCGGCAAAGCAGACTTTTGGCAAAATAATTCGCAATTGTGGTTTTTCCTAAATTATTCGGCCCTAAAAAAATATAAGATTGGGAGATATTATTATTTAATATACTTTTTGATAAAAATTCAATAATGTGATTATTTCCCACAAACGGCCAGTTAAATTTTATATTATTGCTGTTTTTGCTATTATCCATGATAAAATTATAGCACTATGACGATTGCCTGTCCACCTTGATTTTTTACTAAAAATATGGTAATTTAAAATTAATTTTATTTAATCCGCTATTCCGATAAATTAAATAAAATCATCGTAAATCATCCCTGCGCCAGAGAGCGCAGGGTGTTAAAGCTCAAACAAACGCAATTGCTTTATGTCCTGCTCTCTGCCTTGTGATTTGATATAATTTTCAATAACT
>Ga0268276_1003360_pt1 | contig 12508 bp, 14 predicted proteins | sample saktaG_4_FD_190145 | JGI IMG/M metagenome (GOLD analysis project Ga0268276, IMG submission 190145) | Saline water microbial communities from Sakinaw Lake, British Columbia, Canada - sak_2010_1_5_45m | ecosystem: Environmental > Aquatic > Non-marine Saline and Alkaline > Saline ...
TCACTAACTTCTGCTAACCAGCCATCTGTTTCTTCTATATTTGAAAGAAGAACATCGTTGATGGCTTTTAAGTTAGCGACGCCATTAACTACCACGCCAAGATCGCTTTCATCCACTTGGTCAGTGTCCTCCTTTACGGCCACAATGAAATTCTCTGGAACGCTCTTTTTGTGAGCAAAAAGAGACCATCCAAGAATATTACCAACAATTAGAATCCCAATAAAAAATAGTATCCCCAACCTCATATTAGCTGAGGACAGTCTTTTAGAAAATAACCAACTGTTATTCATTTCATTTCCTCCTAAAAAAATAAGAACAAAAAAACTCTCATCACAATACCCTTATATTATAACATATCTGTATTATTTGTCAAGGCTTTGGGTTATCTATACAGACATATTGCACTTTTTCGGTTAACATGAATTCATGCCACGAGCAACTATTTTATCAATCCAAAATAGTCTCCCTCTTCAATTCCTAGTTGATTGGCTAGTCCAGCATTTATTTCTAAAGCATATTTGGCTACGACATTGGGGTTTATACTTAAACATTCCCCTGTTTCAGGGCAGGGCTGATTGTTGGCTTTTATAGCCACTACTTTATAGTTTTCGTCAAGCCAAATTATATCCAAAGGAATTTTACAGTTTTTCATCCAAAAACTATGTACTCCGCCAGAGGCGGAAACAAAAAGCATTGCTTCGTTATTTCCCAAGCTTTCTCTAAACATAAGCCCTCTTATTCTTTGGGCTTTTGTTTTAGCTACTTGGGCTAAAAAACAATTTTCTTTAAAACAAATTTTAACAATTTCCATTTTTTTATTTAACCAACTAGTCTGACTTTTCATAAACCAAAACCCCATAAAAACAACTAGTATTAAAAAAACTACTACCCCTAAAATTAACTTTCTCATACCTTACTTTAACATTTTAATCTTATTTTAACATTTTAATATTTTTCGCGTTAGTAATAAAAAAATCTAATAATCCATAACAAAATCAGCCGATCGGCTGGTTTTGTTATGAATTATTCGTTGATAATCTTTAGAATTTCTTCTTCCCTATCTGTTTGGTCAATAGTAAAAATATAAATAAATTTTCCCATCCCATCTTTTTCAATTTCTTTTATTAAGCTCTCTGGCAAGGGATACCTGCCAACATAAACGCTTTTTTGCAATTGTTTAAACTGCATTAGCTCTAATTCCTGCTTCAAATATACTCTCCAATATCTTTTTTGCTCTGGAATATCAAATATAACTATTCGCAATTTTTTATCCCAAGATTCATTGAGAATTAGAAATCTATTTTCAATATAGCAAGCAAACTCTTCTCCTTTATCGGTTAGGTAATAAACTTTTTGCTTTGGGTCTTTTTTTATAAGCCCTTGCTTTTCTAATCTATAAAAATTAGTACGCACTATTTCTTTTTTTAGTTTTGGTAACCCACCAGCACCAAACATTTCTCTTACTAATCCAAAGCCCGGATACTGCGGGCAGTTCCTTAAAAATCCTTCACTGGCTAATTGAGCATTCTCATGCAAAGCCAATAAAATATGAGCTGTTGCGTCAACGCCCTTACTAAAAAATTTATACGCAGTTGACCTTTTCTTTTTTTGAAAAACATAATCCATAAAAAATACTACTCTTTTTTGTTTATTAATTCTATTAGTTTCATCACCTTATTCTAACAAATTTTATTCTATAACAAAACCAGCCGATCGGCTGGTTTTGTTATAGAATAATCTTTCAAAATGGTATGCTATGGTATAATATAGGGAAAGACCATCACCTTAAAAAAGTTGTGCTTCAAAACAAAATGCTGAGTACCAAAACAGCAAGTTAAAATTTTAGAACTAAATTTTTTATGGATATTAAATTGATTTGGCAAAAAAATTATAAGAAAATTGCACCCATTTTAATTTTAGTGGCCATTGTTTTGATTGGTCATTTTATTTTTCCAGTAACAGAAAAAGATACTCAAAAAGCCAAAGAAAATATAGTAGCTCCCGTGGTTGAAAAACCTATTATTAAAAAAGAAGCTCGAGATGACTCCTCACAAGATATAGCTCTAAAAGAACAAATTGGGCAAATGCTTATTTTGGGCTTTAGGGGTACAACATTTCAAAAAAATTCTTTTATTGACAGCGCCATTAAAAACTTAAAAATTGGAGGTATTGTTCTTTTTGATTATGATGTTCCTTCTGGAATTTTTTCAAGAAACATTACCAACCCAAGCCAACTTAAAAAACTAATCTCTAGTCTTCAAAAACAATCCCCAACCCCCTTAATAGTTTCCATTGATGTTGAAGGAGGCTTGGTTAATAGGTTAAAGCCAAAGTATGGATTTATGGAAATTCCTTCAGCTCAAAAACTTGGCGAAAGTTCACCAGAAAACACTTATCAAGTAGCTAAACAACTAGGAGCTCAGCTAAAAAATTTAGGCATTAACTTTGACTTTGCCCCTGTTGTTGATTTAAATATAAACCCTCAAAACCCAGTTATTGGTAAAATAGAAAGATCTTTTGGCTCTGACCCAAACATGGTGATAAATCACGCTGAAAACTTTATTAAGGGTTTAACAGAAAACAAAATTATATCTTCCATTAAACATTTTCCAGGCCATGGCTCATCAAAAACCGACAGCCACTTGGGCGTTACAGACATAACCACAACTTACCAAGCTATAGAGTTGGTTCCTTTTCAAGAGTTAATTAAAAAAAATATTGTCCCAACTATAATGGTGGCTCACACTTTTAATAAAAACCTAGACGCCAACTACCCAGCCAGTATGTCAAAAAATACTATACAAGGCACTCTAAAAGACCTTTTAAATTTTAAGGGGGTTGTGGTTTGTGATGATTTATCAATGGGGGCTATTTCGCAAAACTATGGCTTAACAGAAGCTGCTGTTAAAATGGCAGGGGCTGGTTGTGATTTAATAATTATTTCCAACAATGTCACAACTTACGATGAATCTTTGCCACAAAAAGTAGTTGAGGCTATTTACAGTGCTGTTAAAAATGGCTCTTTAAGTACTAGCTCAATTGAGGCCTCGTATGACAAAATAATAAACCTTAAAAAAGATTTTGATATTATCAAGTAATGGAATAAATTATCTTTTAAGTTGTAATAACTTTAATCGCTGTGTTAATATTACAACAAATACATGCTAAAAAATAAAAAGATCCTTTTGCCAATTATAGCTTTAGCTGGGCTTTTACCAGCCTCAATTGCTAAAGCAATCCCTTGCGCTGTTTGTACAATTGCTGTTGGCTCTTGCGTGGGATTGGCTAGGTGGCTTAAAATTGACGATCGAATAACTGGCCTTTGGGTGGGAGCTTTAGTTGCTTCTTTTGTAATTTGGACAATTCATTATTTAGACAAAAAAAATATCCACTTTAAAGGAAGAAAAATCTTAACAGCTGTTTTGTGGTATGCCCTAACAATTGTTCCTTTTTACTTCACAGGAATGATTGGCAATCCCCTTAATAAATGCTGGGGAATGGATAAATTACTTTTTGGTATAATTATTGGGACTATTATTTTTACTATTGCCAACTTACTCCATAATTATTTAAAAAAGAAAAACAATGATAAATCTTACTTCCCGCTTCAAAAAGCCATCTTGCCAGTTAGTTGTTTAGCTATTTTCAGCTTAATAATTTATTTAATAATTCGCTAAAATATTAAAAATATGGAAATAAATACTCAAAAAATTCAAGAATTCATTGATAAAGTTGACTCAATGAAAAAACAAGAAAAATTAGACCTGTCTTCTGACCAAGACTTGTCCATTGCTATTATGAACTTGGTTAGTATTGAAGAACACTTCTTTTTTTCAGGCGGTAAAACCGAAAATAATCAATACTACGACTTAATAAAAGAAGTAAGAGAAATGCGAAAAAACTTGCTCAAAAAAATTGTTAAAGACTCCCCTGATGGAAGCGAAAAGTGGTGTATTTCAAAACACTTGTTGGCAGGAAGTATGCGTTTAATGGAGGTTGGCACAAAAATGATTGGCCAAGACAAAAAACAAGAAGCTTATGACTTGTTTGACAAAGCTTATCAACTTTACTCTTTATTTTGGGGCTTAAACATGGATTTAATTGACATGAGCTCCATTAAAAAAATTGATGATAACGCCATGAACGCCCATGATAAAAAGCCAGAGGGATTTTTAGGAAAAATGGGAGAGTTAGTTAAAAAAGCCATCAATTGCTGTTGGGAATAAACAAAAACTTACAATTAAATAAAAACAGGAAGGAGGGAGCCTCCTTCTTGTTTTTGTTTAAGTTATGCTATACCATTAAGCGCCAGATGGAGAAGTTTAGAAAAGCAGCAAAGGAAACCCACAAGATATAGGGTAGTAAAAGCCAAGCTGCTGCTTTGGAGATTTTACTAAAGTAAAAAATTGTCATTAAAATTGATAACCACAAAAGAATTATTTCACAAAAAGCCAAAAAAGGATTATGCAGCCCAAAAAATAAAGCACTCCATAAAATATTCAAAGATAGTTGTTGAAAAAATACCAAAACTGCTACTCTTTTTCCACCAACTGGCAAATTGTCTTTTTTACACCAAACCAAATACAAAGAAACACCCATTAAAAAGAAAAGAAGCGTCCAAACAGGAGCAAATATCCAGTTGGGTGGGTTAAAACTTGGCTTACTTAAAGTGGCATACCAAGACCCAATACTTGGTGTGGTAAAAAAAGAACCCACAATCCCCGCCCCTTCGCACAAAAGAACAGCTAGTAAAAACTTTACTATTTTTGGCATAAATTTATTTATTTTATTAATTATATCACAAAAAATTAAAGTTAATTGTGGATTATTATTTATAAACAAAAACCCCCTCCAAAAAAGAGGGGGGGGTTTTCTAAGTTTTATTACTTTAGGCTTTTTCTTTTTTAATAACAACTTCTGTGTGAGGATAAGCAATTTTAACTTTATCGGAAACTTTAATTCGACTAAATATTTCCCCTGTTACATAACTTGAAACTTCTTGCAAACGATTAGCTAAAACAAAATATCGCACACTTACATTAATTCCACTTGGTTGAAAGTTATTTCTAACATAAGCATCTCTTTTTATAGCGCCAAAGTATTTTTCTTTTACAACACTTACTGACTCTCGACAAATTTTTATGGCTTCGTCCAAATCACTCCCATAAGTAACAGCTAAAACCACTTGGTCTAAGATAAACTCATCCTGTAAAGTGTAGTTTGTGATATTTTGTTCAAATAAAATTGAGTTGGGTACCATAACCATTCGCCCTGAATTTTCTTCCCCAGAAGCAATTCCCCCAACCTCTTTTAAATAAATATGAGTTAAAGTAATATCAGAAACATCACCCTTAACAGCGCCAATAACAACCCTATCTCCAATTGAAAATGGTCTTTTTAAAATAATCATTAACCAAGCTGCCATACCTGTAATAGGTTTTTGTAAAGCCCAGCCCAAAGCAGCCGACACCAAGCCAAGGCTTAAACCCAAGCCAGTCCAAGATTTTGAGTAATAAAAAGAAATAACAATAATAAGAAAAAACAAAAAAGCGTATTTAAAAATACGCGAAGAAGCTTCTATATTGGCAATTTGCTTTTTTGTTTTAGCTTTTTGAAGCAGGGCCTTTCTCAAAGCCCTAATACTAAACCCAAAAAGTAAATAAGCTACAAAGGCAACGAACAAAACGCCCAAAAACGGGAAAAAACTTTCCAGTGATTTTATTTTTTCAATAATCTCTTCTACCATAGTATCTTATACTAACCTAAAACCCCAATAATGTCAAATTCAAAAAATGAAGGTTATCAATTTTTTGCTCTAAAGCTTGCTGTTGTAAATTTTGTTGTTCCATATTTTATTGATTGTTTATCTGCTTTTTAATTTTTCCGTTGGCGAATAAAAAGGTTTCTTTTTTGTGTGCCCAGGCTAAAACACCATATTGAGGTTTTAAATCTTTAATTTTTTCCCAAAGCGCTTCTCTGGCTAAAGAAATTTCAGTTAAGGATGGTTTGTCTTTTAAAAATTGAGCAATCAAGAATGGCTGGTCATTTTGGAAAGCCACCAAATCCACAGAGCCTAAAATTTCGTATTTTAACCCTTCAAAGTCAATCCTAATATCTTTCATTTCATAATTGTGGTTTTCTAATAAATCCACTAAAAATTTGGCTTTGGTTTCCTCTTTCTCTAAAATAGCATTCTGATTTTTAGTTGAAAAATTATAGACAATATCGCTTTCATCAGCTATAAAAAAGAAAAATTGATTTTGAACTATCATTTGTTGTTCCATAGGTTGCTTGTTATTAGTTATTAGTTATATAAGTCCGCTTTCTTTAAAGCTAAAGACTTTTGTTTTGGTTATAATAATATGGTCTAAAACCTCAATGCCCATTATTTTTCCAGCCTCAACCAAGCGTTTGTTTATTCCTAAGTCAGGTTGGGAGGGCTGTTCATTGCCTGATGGATGGTTATGGCAAAAAATAACAAAAGCTGCGTTTTGTTTTATGGCTTCGCTAAAAATTTCTCTGGGATGGACAATGTTGGCGTTTAAAGTGCCAACAAACATTGGCTTTTTAAAAATAAGTTCATTGCGAGCGTTTAAGTACAAAACCATAAAATGCTCCCTTAACTTATCTTTCATATAAATAGCTTGGGCTATGACATCTTCAACAGTTTTAATAACAGGAGCAATTTCTTCCTTCATTTCCAAAGCTCTTTTTGTAAATTCAGCACTAGCTAATAATAAACAAGCCTTAGCTTGACCAACGCCCTTAATATTAGAAAGCTCTTTAAAGCTAAGTTTTAAAATTTCTTTCTTTGAATATTGTTTTAAAATTCGCAAAGCAACTTGTAAAACGCTTTCCCCCTCAATGCCAGTGTTTAATAAAATTGCCAATAATTCATTATCCTTTAAATTTGAAACCCCCTTAGCTATAAGCTTTTCCCTTGGCCTATCTACTTTTGGCAATTGTTTTATTGTTTGCTTTTCCATAGCTTAATAACCAATGCCACCCCTGTGGCCAATGTTTAGAATATAAATAATAACTTGCCTCTCGTCTACTTCATACAAAATTCTATAAGGCCAGATTCGCACCTTTCTTTTATTGTCTAACTCACCCCACATTTTTGCACCCAAAAATGGATTTTGCGATATCGCGTCAATCGCCTCAACAATTCTTGTTTGCCAAGGCATTGGTATTTTTTTTAAGTTATGCCTGGCTCGGCTTGAGAGATTAATTTGAAATCTTTTTTGCATTTTTTTTTCTTTGTTTTGGCTGATATTTTTCTCTACCCGCATCAGCTATCATTGAAGCTCCGCTTTGAGCAAGGGCAAGTTCATTCTTAACAGAATCCCAGCTAAAAACTTTGCCTGCTTTTACTTCTTCCTCGGCTTTTCGCAACTCAACTAAAGCGCCTGGTTCGCTTAAAAAATCAATGGTTTCCAAAATAGACTCATACTCGTTAAAAGACATCAAAACCGCTTCTGGTTTGCCATCAATAGTTAGGGTGTAAAAAATACCTGGGTTTTGCACATCAGCTATTATTTTAAAAATATTTTTTCTTGCCTCAGTGACTGGCACTATTTTTTTATTATTTCTGTCCATATGTTTTTATTATTATGTACATAATAACGCACACCTGTATAATATGTCAACCCTTTTTATCCACACCTACTCTAGACTTCCACTATTAAAAGAAAAAAATAATCTGGCTATTTTTAGCTCGTTGTAAGAATACTGGCCATCAAAATTTTCAAAAACCATTTTAAGTTTATCAGTATCCAAATCCAAAAATGCCTTGTTTATTTCTGGAATTCTTGCGAGTAATCTTTCATCAATTAATTGCTCCAGAGTTTCGTAGCTAACCTGTTCTTTCAAAACCAAGTTCTCCAAATGGCCAATAATTGTTCCCAAAGTAACATTGCGAATGTTAGCTATTTCTTCAAGGCTTTTTCCTTCGTTTATTAAAGCCAAAGTTTTGTCATAAGTGCTTATTTTTTCTTTTTTCACAGAAAAGCCTTTCTCGCTTACAGCTTGTTTTTTTAATGTTCCCCCACAATTTATTAAAAAGTTATCTTGCTTCTCAATAATTTCCTCTTTTGAAATTAAAGCGAAACCTTTTTGGGCACCTTGTGATTGCTCTCTAAAAATTTGGTCTTGATTTTGCATTTCCGGATGAGTTTGAAAAGCTTTTTGATTGTATCCCAAAAGATAAAGCCCTTCTAGCCTTCTTACTCGAGATAATGCCACATACCCTTGGCCAAACTCAAATGTCCTTTGTAAGTCAATTACAGCCCCTTCCAAGCTCATTCCTTGGCTTTTGTGAATAGTAATGGCCCAAGCTAACCTTAAGGGAATTTGGGTAATTCTGGCTTTAATTTTGCCATGCTCTTGAACCGTCCATTCCATGGGGCTAACCTCAATTTCATCCCCTTTTGTTGTTTTAACAATGGGATAATTATTTTCTTCGTTAAAGCTAATAACTTTACCAATAGTGCCGTTTACAAACCCTTCTTTTAAATTATTTTTTGTAAACATTACGCAAGCATCAATTTTTAACTCTAGGGTGTCGGGCGATAAACAGCCTCTCTTTAAGCTTTCCACAAAATTTCTTTGACCCCGAGAGAACATATAAAAAAACTCAGCTTGTCCAGCCAACAAGCCCAACTCTTGGCTATTAAGCCTATCAACATCAGCATTATGAGAAAAAATCCTAGTGACATCTTTTGGCGCTTGCTCAATTTTAATAATTCGGTTTTCAATATTGTGAAGATGGCTATTGTCAAAACTGTTAGCTCTAATGGCTGATAACATTGTTAAAAAGCTTTCATCGTCTTGCCTGTATTGTTCGGTTAAGTAGCAAACCGCAAAATTAGATTTTTCCCAAGCTACTGATTTAAAAGCAAATTGAGCTTGATTGGCTTTTCCAATTGGGGGCAATTGGAAAAAATCACCAACCACCACAACTTGCAACCCACCAAAAGGAGTTTTGTTTTCAAAAATTTGTTTACAAACCAAGTCCACCAACGAAAAAGTACCAGCTTCTAACATTGAAATTTCATCAATAATTAAAACTTTGGCTTTTTCAATTCGTTTTTTAACATACGAGGTTTTGGCAATCTTTTCCAAATCTCTTTTGGAAAGGTTTTCTCTTATGCCAATACCAGCCCAAGAGTGAATGGTAATACCATTTAAGTGGGTGGCTGCAATTCCAGTTGAGGCTGTTATGGCAGGAGCAATGCCGTGCTCTCTTAAATAATCAGCGTATTGATTAACAGTATGGGTTTTACCAGAGCCAGGCTCTCCTGTTAAAAAAACATTCACCCCGGTTTTTAAAATTTCAAGCGCTTGTTCTTGTGTCATAAGATTTTTATTATTTTTCCACAACGGACCTTGATTGACAAAAAATTATATGCTATATTTTATTTAAATACATTTTCTTGTGGGGCTGAAAAGCAGAAAGTCGGCTCTACTGCGGGGTGCGAGTAGTCCCTTTACCGGGTATCCAAAGCACTACGATGGGGGGTGCCGTCCTCCCAGCTCCACAAGAGGGTGTATTTTTTTATATAATCATTATCACGCAATCGAAATGCTGTGGCAATTTCAATTTCCTCAACAATTTCAATTGAACATAAATAATTCGAATCCACAATCTTTTTCACCAAGCAATACCCGCCTCGTTTACTTGTTTTATTTTTGTAAATTTTATCAGGATATTTAACTATTTTGTGCAAATTATCAATTAAAAAGAAAAATTCTTCTGCTGGCTTTTTATCAAATAGATGCTTCAATGCCCGAGAAGTTATATAAACTTTTCCAATAATTTTATCAACGCCAATTCCTAAACAAACAGCATTCGTAAGACAACAAAGAAAAATTTTACAATCAACAACCATTGCTTTTTCTGGAGTACCTTTAATGTACTTTTCAAAAAAATCTTGTAAAATTTCTTTCCGCATAATTTTACCGCTATTTAATAAACCCATTATACAACTTTCATAATATAACTTCTAATTTTAATCCAAAATTTTTAGTATTTTAAAAGCCGTAAGAAAATTACGGATTATTTTTTTTAACCTCTACGAAATCTAGCCAATTCGGATTATTTTTTTTTACATCTCCAATTGCAGGTTTAATTCATTTGTGTTATAATTTTGGGGTTATATATTACAAAAACTGCGGATTACGAAATGCGTCCTAATGTCATTCTGAGGGAGTGAAGCGACCGAAGAATCCCTAGTCAAGCAATGGTCGAGATTCTTCGCTATCGCTCAGAATGACACATTTCGAACTACTTCGTAATCCAAAGTAAAAAAATACTATGGAAATTCGTAATATTGCAATTATAGCCCATGTGGACCATGGCAAAACCAGCTTAACCGACGCTTTAATGCGACAGGCCGGTTTGGCTGTGGTGGGAGCCACCATGGACTCCAATGCTTTGGAACTTGAACGAGGCATTACCATTTATTCAAAAAACGCTTCTATTTATTACAAAGACACTAAAATTAATATTGTTGACACCCCTGGGCACGCTGACTTTGGCTCTGAAGTGGAGCGAGTTTTGCGCTCAATTGATTCTGTTTTATTGGTGGTTGATGCTGGCGAAGGGCCAATGCCCCAAACCAAATTTGTTTTAAAAAAATCTTTAGAGCTTGGCTTAAAGCCAATTTTGGTTATAAATAAAATAGACAAGCCAGCCTCAAGGCCTGACTGGGTTCATGATAAAGTTTTTGAACTTTTTTATGACTTAGGAGCAACAGAGGAACAACTAAACTTTACTTGCCTTTATACAATTGCTAGAGATGGCATAGCCAAGCTTAATTTAACAGATATCTCAAACGATTTAACCCCACTCTTGGATGTTATTTTAGAGAAAATCCCCTCCTCTTCCAACGATGAGCTAAGTAAACAACCTTTAAGAATTCAACCCTTTAACTTGGGATACGACAATTTTATGGGCAGGTTGGCCATTGGAAGAATTTACGAAGGCACTGTTAAAACAGGAAGTAATATTTTTATAAAAAAACCAACTGGCGAAGCAAGAAATGGCAAAATAAATAAAATATTTACTTTTTCTGGCTTAAAAAGAGAAGAAGTGCAAGAGGCTACAGCTGGTGATATTGTAATGATAGCTGGCTTGCCTGATATTTATATTGGGGAGACAATTTGCATCAATAAAGATCAACAAGCCTTACCCTCAATTAATATTGATGAGCCAACCATTTCGTTAAATTTTTTGGTAAATAGCTCCCCTTTTGCAGGAAGAGAGGGTAAGTTTGTAACTATTAGACAAATAAGAGAAAGACTAGAAAGAGAACTTGAGGTTAATGTGGGCTTAAAAGTTGATTTTACAGAGATGGACTATTTTACGGTTTCAGGAAGAGGAGAATTACACATTGCCATTCTTTTGGAAAATATGCGACGCGAGGGTTATGAACTTCAAGTTTCCCAGCCCCAAGTTATTATTAAAGAGGAAAATGGCGTTAAAACAGAACCTTTTGAAGAAGTAACCATTGATGTTCCAAACCAGGCTTCAGGTGTTGTTATTGAAAAGCTTTCCAAAAGAAAAGGGCAAATGACAAATATGCACCCAGAGCAAAACCACACTAGAATAACTTTTGAAATCCCAACAAGAGGTTTATTGGGCTATAGGGGCGAATTTGTTATAGACACCAAGGGCGAGGGCATTATTTGCTCTCAATTTATTGGCTTTAAGCCTTTTGTGGGTGTAATTGAAAAACAAGAAACTGGCTCAATGGCCTCAATGGCAATGGGCAAAGCACTTGGCTTTGCTTTGTGGAACTTACAAGAAAGAGGAGTTTTGTACATTACAGCTGGCGTTGAAGTTTATGAGGGTATGATAATTGGTAACACCTCCAAAGGAGCTGATATGGATGTTAACCCAACCAAAGGCAAGCAGTTAAGTAATATGCGAGCTAGCGGTTCTGATGAGGCTATTGTGCTTATTCCCCCATTTAGCCTTTCTTTGGAACGGGGCTTGGAAATGATAAAAGATGATGAGTATTTGGAAGTTACTCCTAAAAATGTTCGCTTACGAAAAAAGTTCTTAACCGAGCTTGAACGAAAACGCAATTTACGCAAAAAATAAAAACTACAATTTTCCCTAATTACAATATGAACGCGACCGCGTTCAAACTGTAATTGTATTAAAAACAAAAAACTCTGACTTTTTTAAGCCAGAGTTTTTTGTTTAAATAATTTTTTTATTCTGTAATATCTTTTTTTATTTTTCGCGCCTCCTCCATAAAAAATTCCTGCCACTCTTTGGGGTTAATTTCTTTTATCATTTTTGGGCCATAAAAGAAAAGAAAGATATCTTTTTTTATTTGGGTCTAATGTAAGTAAATCCCAATATTTTTTTAAATCAGCTTGTTTTATTTTTTCTTTACCCAAACCAAAATTAATCAGCTGTTCTAATTGCCAAATTTTATATTGCTTTTTGTCCTTTTTTAATTCTTTTATGTCAACAGACCAATTGTACATACTTTTT
>Ga0268276_1003361_pt1 | contig 12508 bp, 9 predicted proteins | sample saktaG_4_FD_190145 | JGI IMG/M metagenome (GOLD analysis project Ga0268276, IMG submission 190145) | Saline water microbial communities from Sakinaw Lake, British Columbia, Canada - sak_2010_1_5_45m | ecosystem: Environmental > Aquatic > Non-marine Saline and Alkaline > Saline ...
CAAAACTGCAAAAATGCTGACAAACATCCCCAATTTTTTCATCAAGTTCGCAGTCGGATTTCTCAAATGGCTTGACAAACACGGCATGTTGCCAAAAAGCCTTATCAATGCCAGCCCGTTTCACACATCTTTGTTTTTAACCAACATGAAATCGATCAAGATGGATTATGTGTACCATCATATCTATAATTTTGGAACCACCAGCATCTTTATTTCCATGGGAAAGGAAAAATATCAGCCTGTGGTTGTAAACGCTGAAGAAGGCAAGATTGAGGCTGTAAAAATCATGAAGGCCGGAATGGTCATCGACGAAAGAATCTGCGATGGTTTGTACAACAGTCTGTCGCTTCGCGAATTTGTCAAACTAATGGAAAATCCATCAGCTTTGGAAACAGGTCTTGAAGAAAAAGTTGCAGATATGATGTAATATAATGCAGAAAGACTTATACATTGGAAGAGGTAAATAATGGATCTATTCATGAAAATATTAGGCATTTGCATCGGTCTTGTATTTGTATTTGTTGGCATCCGGTTTTTCTTTCGTAGTGAAAGGATTATCAATGGAATCCAAAGATATAAATATCAAAAAACTGCTACTCCAAGAAAACAGGAAATGATTTTTGCGAAGATCATCGGCGCTTTGCTGATGCTTATTGGATTATATTTTACTATCTACGCAGTCCTTTCATTTTTCCCAGATTTCTTAACCCAATAAATTCAAATAATTTTTTGTTGTATTATTGATTCACCAATGATACAATATAATTTGCAGGACGTGGCTACAAAGAGCCAACTAATGTCTGAAAAAGGGGTGTGAACCGATGAATTTAATAAGACTAAACAACATACAAAAGACATTTGGTGGCACACTGCTTTTTGAACATGTTTCTTTCGAGATCAACGACGACGATAAAGTTGTGATCATCGGAAAAAACGGGGTTGGCAAATCGACTCTGTTCAAAATTATTTTAGGTGAGATTTCCCCAGATTCTGGGGAAATTTTTATTTCTAGGCAAGCACGGATCGGCTATCTTAGCCAGGATGTTTTAAGTCGTCTTGATTTGACATTGTTTGACGAGATGCTCTTGGTATTTGATGAAGTTATCACCCTTGGAAATAAGCTTCGGGAAGTCATGGACAAGATGACAGAAGACCATTCGGAAAAGGTCCTCAAAAGATACAGTTCGCTTGAGGAACTATACCGACAAAAGGGAGGATACGACTACCAGACGCTAATCGACATGATGCTTTCAAGGTTCGGGTTTACCAAAGCAGATTATTTTCGTCTTGTGTCAAGTTTTTCAGGAGGCGAAAAAACCAGGATCGCATTCGCGAAACTGTTGCTGATGAAACCGGATATCTTGCTCCTTGACGAACCTACCAACCATATGGATATCGAGATCATCGAATGGCTCGAGGATTACCTGAAAAAATATCAGGGTGCAGTTGTCGTCATCACTCATGACAAGTACTTCATCAACAAGGTCGTGACCAAGATTTTTGAAATCGACCAGGAGACTTTGGAAAAATACACCGGCACCTACGAGATGTATGAAATCGAAAAAGAACAGCGTTACGAGCTGTTACTGAAGCAATTCACAAAACAACAAAAAGAAATCTCCCATTTGCAGAGCTTTGTCGACAGATTTCGCTACAAGGCGACAAAAGCCAAATCTGCTCAAGACAGGGTCAAGAAGATCGAGCGAATCGAAAGAATCGATAAACCGACAAAAAGCAATCGGAAAGTGACTGTCGCCTTTGGCAATAAACGACCCACGGAAGCAGAGATTCTTGATATCAAGGATCTTTCAATCGGCTATGACTTTCCACTAGTGGATCCCATCTCATTTTCGATGCGTGGATTCGAGAAGATCGGAATCATCGGTCCAAACGGAGTCGGCAAAACAACTTTTGTCAAAACACTGCTGGGAGAAATAGATCCGCTTAAAGGCAATATCATATTCCATAAGCAACTGAAAATTGGATATTTCGACCAACTTGTAACTGAGAACAGATTATCAGGAGTGCTGATAAATGTCATTCACGATCTATACCCGAAAAAAACGCTCCTAGAAGTCAGAAGCATCCTTGCCCATTTTTTGTTTGTCGGCGATGATGTCTTCAAGGAGATTTCGGTTTTGAGCGGTGGCGAACTAGTCAGACTGAGATTGTTGATGCTGATGTTGGAACGCCCGGAATTCCTAGTGCTTGACGAACCCACCAACCATTTGGACATTGACACAAAAACAATTGTCGAGGATGTCTTTGAAGAATACGATGGTCCAATGATTTTTATTTCGCATGACCGTTACTTCATCAACAAAGTTGCAACGAAAATTTTGGCGTTTGCCAATGATTCCTGGATGATATTTGATGGCAACTATGATGAATATAAGCTTTTCATTGACAGCAAAAAAACAGAATCTCCAAAGAAAAACAAACGTCCAAAACCTATCAACCAAACAAAAGAAATCGAAAGACTGGAAAAGAGAATCGATATAATTTCCCTTGAAGTCTCTAAAATGAAAGCTTCGCTGTTTTCGCCTCACATCTATGAGAACAAAACTCGATACACTGAAACATCGGAAAAGATAGTGGAGTATGAAAAAGAGTCAGAAATCCTTTTAGGCAAAATCGAGAAATTAAGCGTTGAAACTCAGGATTAATAGCGACATTTACGAGTGTTTGTGCTAAAATACTTGTTGGATACTTCCAAGGGGTGATTTGATGAAACCTTTCATGATAATAACGGACAGCTTAGTCGAAATTCCACCAAAGATCCAAACCCGGAACGTCGTCAGAGCCGTTGCCATCAAAGATGAACAAATCCTACTGATGTATTCCAAACGTGACAAGATGTATGGAACACCAGGTGGAGGCGTAATTTTGGATGAAGGATTGCTGGATACGCTGAAACGGGAACTACAAGAAGAAACAGGCGCGAAGAAAGCGAAAATAATCAGCCATCTTGGCAATGTCGAGGAAATCCGCGAATCGATGTCGTTACCAGGACAAACGATGAGAATCATCTCTGATTATTATCAGGTCGAGATCCTAGAATTAGCTACACCGACGTTAGAAGAATATGAACAAGAAATGGGGCTTATCCCCATGTGGGTGGGTATTGATAAAGCAATTAGTCGGAACACTGCTCAATTAGAAAGCATGGATGACGGAAAAATAACTTTCTACCACACCCAAACAGAAGTTTTAAAATATCTTAAAAATCGGTTTGGAATCTGATTCTGAATAGATTTTTTCTAGAGGTGAATAGTATGATCGAAAAGATAAAAAAAGCTTTGCAAGAGGAATTGGAAGCTAAACTAAAAGCGCAATACAAGGAAGAAATTCTCGTAAACATCGAGGAACCGAAAAGGGCAGGACAAGGCGATATATCAGTCCCAGTGTTTTCGATTGTGAAAACAGTTCAAAAGCCACTTCCTGAAATTGTAAAAGTAGTTATTTCCATGATTGAACAAGGCCAAAACGCCAAGTTTTTTCAATCCGTTTCCTCAATGGGAGGCTTTATCAACATAACGCTAAAAAAACGAGTATTTTCGCTCGCTGTGCTAGATGATTTCCAGGCAAGACAGTCCAACTACGGATCTCAGGATTTTGGCAAAGGGCAAGTCGTTTGTATCGACTACTCATCGCCAAATATTGCTAAACCGTTTTCTATCGGTCATCTTCGCTCGACGATCATCGGTCATTCCTTGGGCAATCTGCTCGAAAAATGCGCCTTCAAAGTTGTAAGAATCAATCATTTGGGTGACTTTGGAACCCAGTTCGGCAAAATAATCTATGCCTACTTGCACTTTGGTTCCGAGGAACTGGTGAAGAAAAACCCGATTGCAGAACTCGTAAAATTATACGTCGAGTTTCACGAATTGGCTAAAACGAATCCAGAAATGGAAGATGCTGCTAGGGAGATATTCAAGGAACTCGAACAGAATAAACCTGAATATGTCAGGCTTTGGCAATGGTTCCGTGATGAATCGCTTAAAGATTACATGGAAGTTTACGAACTTCTGAATGTCGACTTCGATACTTATGACGGAGAAGCATTCTACAACGACAAAATGCAACCGGTGATCGATGAACTGAAAGCCAAGGGTCTGCTTAAACTTGATGACGGAGCGATGATTGTCGATCTGGGGGAAACCACGCCTCCGGCACTGATCCAGAAATCCGATGGATCGACTCTCTACATCACCCGTGATCTTGCGGCGCTTTTTTACCGCAAAAATACCTATCATTTTGACAAGGTCCTATATGTAGTCGGCAATGAGCAAAAATTGCATTTTGAACAACTCCGCCAAGTCGTCGACAAAATGGGATATCCTTACAAGGATGAAATCATCCATATCAACTTCGGACTGGTGCTGCAAGATGGCAAAAAGATGTCAACCAGGAAAGGCAAAATTGTCCGACTGGTCGATGTTTTGAACGAAGCCATCCTCCTCAGCAAACAATACATCGAGGATAAAAACCCCGATTTGGAAAACAAGGATTATATCGCCAGAAAAATCGGCGTCAGCGCCATTGTTTTCAATGATCTCAAAAACTACCGTGTCAATGATTTTGAATTCAATCTCGAGGACATGGTCAATTTCTTTGGCCAGACAGGGCCTTATCTGCAATATACATCCGTCAGGATCAATTCAATCCTTTCCGAAGAGAATTTCGTATTTGACAAAGTCGTTGACAGTGAGTGGTTTGATGTCGACTACGTCTTTGACATTGTCAAGGAGATCAGTTTCTATCCCGTCATCATCAGAAAAAGCGTGGAGGAATATTCGCCTTCGGTGCTTGCCAAATATTTGCTAAATCTGGCAAGTCTTTTCAACAGTTTTTACGGCAAGGAAAAAATCCTTGTCTCTGATACATTGGAAAAAAATACCAAATTACACCTTTTGACCATGGTCAAAAACGTGTTAAACGACGGCATGCTGCTGCTTGGCATGCAACTTATCGACAAAATGTAACACTATACTATCTGATTCCATATCTTTGAAAAGAGGTGAGCGATATGGAAAACAAGGCAACAACTCCTAAACATAAAATTGGCCATTCCCTAAAATTGATGTTTCATTGGATGGGAAAATTCTGGCCGCTTCTTATATTGTCAATGGTAATTTTATATATCGAAACATATTTAAGAACCAACGTCCCGTTGATTGGCCAGCACATCATTGATGTGATCTTAGGCTATAGCGACAGAGGTTCCAGCCTTCCACCGCTTTTTCAAAACCTGGTTCAGGGCGACACGATCCTGAAACAGTTGTTTCTGGCAGCAGTTCTGCTGATCTCAATCCAATTCATGAGATCTATGGCAATATTCGTAAGACGGACATTTACTGCATTTTTCTCGGAAAATGTGGCGCACAAACTCAGAAACAATCTCTATCGTCAACTTCAGAACATGGGCTATTCGTTTCATGCCCATGTGGAAACTGGAGATTTGATACAAAGATGTACAACAGACGTTGAAACCTACCGATATTTTATCAGCGATCAAATTATTGAAGTCCTCAGATTGGTGATGTTGGTCGGCCTAACGATTTGGCAGATGTCGAAACTCAATACCAACTTGACCTTGATTTCGCTGGTGATCACACCGATAATTTTGATTATTGCGATTATTTATTTTCGCAAGGTCGAAAAAATGTTCCAGGTAATCGAAGCCAACGAAGCGAAAATGACGACGCATGTTCAAGAAAATGTCAGTGGCGCAAGAGTTGTGAAAGCCTTCGCCAATGAAGCTTATGAAGTTGAAAAATTCAAAAAATTGAGCCGCAAATTCACAGATTCTGATTATAAATTGGTGAAGAAAATGTCTCTCTTTTGGGCCAGCACTGATTTTATCTGTTTTGCGCAATTTTGTCTGATTGGTGTGGTAGGAGTTATATATGCCTCGAAAGGCATCATTTCAATTGGAGTATACACCGCATTTTTGGCATTTTCGGGAAACATCATCTGGCCGATGCGTATGTTGGGAAGATTGATGGGGGATTTTTCGAAAGCGACGGTCTCCGTGTCAAGGCTTGACTATATTTTGAGCCAGAAAGATGAGTATGAAGGTGAAATAGGCAAAGCGACTCCAGAGATTACTGGGAACATTCGTTTTGAAAACGTTTCTTTTCGTTTTGCAGATTCCACTTATCATCAGTTGGAAAACATCAGCTTCAACGTGAATAAGGGCGAAACGATTGCCATCATCGGCAAGACCGGATCCGGGAAGTCGACTTTGATGAACCTGCTAGTCAGGCTTTTGGAATACCAAGAAGGATCTATTTATGTCGACGATACTTTGATCACGGATATTGAAAAACACCATTTGCGACAGAATATAGGCATCATTTTGCAAGAACCATTTTTATTCTCCAAAACAGTCGAGGAAAACATCGGCATCGCCGACAGAAGGCTGGATGAGGACAGAGTCAAGGAAGTTGCCAAAATCGCCCAGGTCCATGATGACATCGTTCATTTCGAATTAGGTTATCAGACACTTGTTGGCGAGAGAGGTGTCACACTATCCGGCGGACAGAAACAAAGAGTGGCAATTGCCAGAATGCTTTTGAAACCAAAGCCGATCCTAATTTTTGACGACAGCCTAAGCGCAGTCGATACGGAAACTGACATTCAGATCAGAAATGCCCTGAAGAAAGAATGGAAGAATTCGACTGTGTTTATTATCACGCATCGAATCACGACTGCCAAAGAGGCCAATCGGATTTTTGTGCTGGATCATGGCACAATCAAAGAAGCCGGCTCGCATGAAGAACTGATCAAACTCAATGGTCTGTACAAAACGATTTGGGATATTCAATCCAAGATCGATTTTCAGGTCGAGGGAGGTGAAGACCATGAATGATCAATTATTAGATGAGGAAAGTTTTAGTTCGAACAAGCTAGATTTGAATGTTTGGAAAAAGATTTTCTCATTTATGAAACCATTAAAAAAATATGCTATTTTCAGTATCTTGTTTATCGGAGTACTAGCAGCTACGGATGTAATTTATCCGTATATTTCGATGTATGCGATCGACGAGATCATCACTCCGAATCTTGGCTCCGTCACTGTGGATTTTTCCAAGATGCCTCAGTTTATCATGTACTATATCATTTTTATGATCGTGCAAGGTGTCATGGTGTACTTTTTCATCCTGTTTGCCGGTAAAGTTCAAATCGAACTGGCATATAACATCAGGGAAAAAGCTTTCCACCATTTGCAAGAACTGCCGTTTTCCTACTATGACCGGACAAGAACCGGATGGATCATGGCGAGAATGACTTCAGATTCAAGAAATCTAAGCGACATTTTGTCCTGGGGCATCATTGATTTGTCCTGGGGATTAATCATGATGATAATTTTAACAGTGGTGATGTTTATCGTCAACTGGAAATTGGCACTTGTCACCTTGGCGGTCGTTCCGGTACTGATGGTCGTATCAACGTATTTCCGCAAATTCATCTTGAAGTCCTACCGATCAATTAGAAAAGTAAATTCCAAGATCACCGGATCATACAACGAAGGTTTGACCGGAGCGATTACAACAAAAACATTGGTGCTTGAAAAATCAAATTATTCCGATTTCGATGACTTGACTTCAGATATGCGCCATCAATCGATTAGAGCGGCCATGTTCCAGGGATTATATTTTCCGACAGTATTGTTTTTGATTGCTATCACCATCGCCGTTATTTATTATGTCGGTGGCAACATGGTCTACCAACTGGCGATCAGCGTCGGTACATTATACCTTTTCACAAGTTATGCCTGGCAGTTTTTTGATCCCATCAACAACATTGCGACAATTTTTGCGAGATTCCAGCAGGCGCAAGCCTCGGCTGAAAGAATCGTGTCACTTATCGAAACCAAACCTGACATTGAGGACACTCCCGAAGTTACCGCCAAATATGGCACCTTGTTCGAATACAAACGCGAGAATTTCGAAACTTTGAAAGGCGACGTGGAATTCGAGAATGTGTCATTCAAATACCATGTGGGAGAACAGATCCTGACCGATTTCAACTTAAAAGTGAAAGAAGGACAGTCGATCGCTCTTGTCGGACACACCGGCGCGGGTAAAACAACGATTGTTAACCTGATCTGCCGGTTCTATGAGCCGACTTCAGGAAGGATTCTGATTGACGGCAAGGACTACAAAGAAAGAAGTTTAGGCTGGCTCCATTCTAACCTAGGTTATGTGCTCCAGGCACCACATCTGTTTTCAGGAAGCGTTATGGAAAATATCCGGTACGGAAAACTCGATGCGACTGATGATGAAGTTATCGCCGCTGCCAAAGCGGTGGAAGCACATGAATTCATCATGCGTTTTGAAAAAGGCTATGACACAGAATGCGGTGAAGGCGGGTCAAGACTGTCTGTTGGTCAAAAACAGCTGGTGTCTTTTGCCAGAGCGATTCTTGCGGATCCTAAAATCCTGGTTCTTGATGAAGCGACATCTTCAGTCGACACAGAAACAGAACAGATGATACAAACCGCAATCAATAAGCTCTTAAAGGGCAGAACGTCATTTATTGTCGCCCACAGGCTGTCGACTATCGTCCATAGTGACCGTATCTTGGTTCTTAAAGGTGGTATCGTGATCGAAGAAGGCACCCATAGGGAGCTGATTCAGAAGCAAGGTCAGTATTATCAACTCTACACAAATCAGTACTCAGAAGAAATGTTGGAACTTTCCAAAAGATAGTGCAACCAGCCCCCGGGCTGGTTGTATTTTTTCTATAAACGCAAAAAAAAAACTTTTCTTTTCAAGAAAATAGTGTATAATAAATATCGCTATGCCGGTGTGGTGAAATAGGTAGACACGATGGACTCAAAATCCATTGCCCTTAAAAGCGTGTCGGTTCGAGTCCGACCACCGGTACCATAGATTATTTAAACGATTATTCGAGAGAATAGTCGTTTTTATTTATGTCGTAAATGCATTTATTTGTCTGTATTATAATTTATTTTTTTGTTTTGTCAAGAGAAAAATGAATAAAATTATACAGTATTCGGGCATTATATTGACTGAGTTCATTTTTGATGAGATAATACTTATGTTATAATATATATCAATGAAAAGGAGATGATGATGTGTCATTAATTATTACTACTTACGTAAGAGAGGGCATCGTAATGTCAAGCGATAGTAGATTGTCTATCAACTCAGCTTTAGTTCACAATATTACACAAACGGACTCAGTAAGAAAGACTTTTTTGACCGAGAATGGAATTGGAATCTCTACATGTGGGGCAGCAGATGTGAAAGGCGTTCCCATATCTGGGTTTGTTGATAGTTTTATTTCGGAAGAGATTGGAAACAAGAGATTTATTGTTGAGGACGTTGCAGACAAATTGATGAATTACTTCAAGCTAATTGATCCAGAACTGAACACAATTTTTCATGTTGCCGGATATGATAAAATGTTAGAAGTTGACAGAACTAACGAAAAAAACCAAATTGACAAGTCAGCAGTGGCTATTGTTAAAACTATACATAAACAAAGTATCTATATAATCGAAATAAAAACGGGAACAAAAATTGATATTATCCAGACAAGAAATCCACAAGACACAGTTTTCCATGGAGAAACAAAAGCCATCGCTCGATTGTTGAATACAGCAACAATTCAACATGCTGGACAATCAACCCCATTACCTTTTAATGGAATTCCATATTCATTTTTTACACTTCAAGATGCGATTGACTTTAACAGATTTGTTATTCAAACAACAATTGATGCAATGAGATTTGAACTTGCATATAAAACAGTTGGAGGGCCTATTGACGTACTCGTAATAAAACCAGAAAAAGTAGAGTGGATTAGCAAAAAAAATTTAATATAGTTTTTGTGGTTGCTGCATATCATACACAATTGGGGAATCACGCATGAATAGATATAAAAGCTATCGCCCTTAAAAGCGTGTTAGTTCGAGTCTGACCGCCGGTAACATAGATTTTTATGACGATTATTTGTGAGAATAGTCGTTTTTCTTTGTGCAGTAGTCGCATAGATTTTGTATTACATTTCTTTTTTTTATAATGTCAATAGAAAAATGAATTTCGCAATGGTTATTTTGAAGTTTTTTCGATGGGAGCAGAATGCTAAAAAAAATAGAGACATAAAAATATATAGACTATTATTTAGTTTTGCATTGACTCTATCTGTCATAAAAAAGTATAATATATCGTATGAGGAGATACTATCTCTCCGAAAATATAGGAGGAATACAAAATGGCTATAAATGTAAACAACTTGCTAGCTTCATTTGGAACAAAAAAAGATGACCCTGTAGTAAATGGATACCAGTCTCTGTACAATGTATGCAAAGCATTTATTGAAGAAGTTTGCATTGATTTCCTTAATTGCAACCCCGTTAAAGCCGCTTTTTCTCTGCCGCCTACTCGAGTTGCTAGTGGTAGGATAGCTCAAAGAGGAGGACTTAATTCAGCATTACTTATTACATATAAGTCAGAATTTTCAGTAGCATCACAAAATATAATTTCATCGATGATAAAAACTGATTTATCAGATAAAAACAATGTGAGATCATTTATTCCCAAGATTGTACTAATGTTACAACAATCAAATCTCTATATTGAATATATGAAAATTTACGATATCGGAACACTAAAATCAAAAATAAAGGAGACATTGTGAAACCTCCTAAATTATCTTTTGATTCAGTTGAAGTATTTAAAATTAAATATACAGATCTTATTTCAGAAATTAGGAAATTTTGCTTGATATTTATTACTCTCATTTCAGGTATACTTTTATTTATCAATTCTGATCTAATCTACATCACTTTGCAAGACAGTGAAGGTTTAACCGAAACTTTTATTTCCTCATTTGTTCAAGGCTTAAACATAGTAAACAAGGAATTGATTTTCAGTTTAATTTTTTTTATTGCATCATTGACACCAACTTACGAAATTTATTCTGCTTTTTCAATAATAAGATGCAGTAAAGATTATTCAGAGATAACGTTATCGCGCTCTATTTTCAATATATTCTTTATTATTCAAATATTCTTAGGCGGAATAGGTATTATAATTTTTTTATATTCGATTTTTACAACAATATTGTAGAGATAGATTAGCATCATAATTCATTAAAGAATGGCGTTTAGTTATGGTGTATGCATACTAACGACATACATATTATTCAAATTATATATTCTCTCGCGCGTTCCCGGTGTTGTATTTAAGTAATACCCTCTAAACGCGGGTTTCAATATATTACTAAAAATTTAGAAGAAGATACTTTATTTTCTTTTCCGAAAAAGAGATATGTTGTCAGCGGTATAGGGATAATAAAATCCTTTTTAGTTGACTTATATTGTGAAATTGAACTTAAAACGATGGGCATGATTAACTCAACATCCGAAAAGCTATTTAGATTTTTTAAATGTATAATCATAAAAAAAATCTTTCTAAAATTTTGAAAATAATATAATGTTATTGAAGATTAGCAATTACTTTTTTTCAAATTTCATTACTTTTTTTCATGTGATTATAGTCCATAAACGAATCGAGGTGTTTTTCTTCATATGGATGATCCTATTTTTTTAATATGCACCTCCTATTTAGTGATTATAGGTTTTGTATTATTGTTTTTTAGGCATTTTATTCAAAAAAAAACTGAAGAAATTTTACTTCCCCAATTAGAAATTGACATTCAAGAAATCTTGAATAAAGTTGATATTTGGGAGAAGGGCGATGAATACCTTCCAATAGAAGTATATGAAATTATATTTGCTGATATATGCTCAATAAAAAATCGAATCAACAAATCATTAGCAAGAAAACTGAAGAATACTCCGTTTTTCACTCAATTTATGCAACATTTTCTGAATTGGAAAACGGAAAATCATCAAATAAATATTAATGAATTATTCTTTGAAAATACCTTAAAATCAGAGATAGGACATTTTTTCAATGATATTGATAAAGTCTCATTGGATATTTCGCAAAGAAAGATTGCATTGTCTGATGACACCTCTACAATAGTTGTCGCAGGAGCTGGAAGCGGAAAAACATTAACCATTGCTGCAAAAGTAGCCTATTTAGTAAAGTACAGAAATATTGACCCACAAAAAATCCTCTTGATTACCTTTACTGACAAAGCAGCAAGAGAAATGGAAAGCCGAGTTCAAAGAGTTTCCGAGCAAAAAATCCAAGCATATACTTTCCATAAATTAGGATTGCGTATTATTTCTCAGTTCGAAGGATACAAGCCGTCAATATGCAGAGATAATTTTCTCAGTGAAATCATCAATGATTATTTTGAAAATTGTTTGGTAGGAGATTCTCAAGCTTTACATCGGTTTATCAACTATTTTGCTTATTATTTGAATGAACCTATAAGTGTGGATGATTATACATCAAGAACTGACTTTGTTGACGAAATTAAAGGCTATGATTTGGAAACACTAAAACATAAATGCTATGAGGATATAAAAGAAAGGCAGAGTATTCAAGGGGAAAAAGTT
>Ga0268276_1003362_pt1 | contig 12507 bp, 14 predicted proteins | sample saktaG_4_FD_190145 | JGI IMG/M metagenome (GOLD analysis project Ga0268276, IMG submission 190145) | Saline water microbial communities from Sakinaw Lake, British Columbia, Canada - sak_2010_1_5_45m | ecosystem: Environmental > Aquatic > Non-marine Saline and Alkaline > Saline ...
TCTTGAATCGGGGGGGGGGCGGCGGGTGGTTGTGTGGTGGGAACGAGAGTCGCATAAGTAGTAGGTAACGCATAAGTAGTAGGTAACAATGATTCAGATGATCTCCACCATTCTTGTGAATCCCACCAAGATCTTTCTTTAAACTTGTAGGAAAATTGTTGACTTTGGTTATACATATGAGGACTAGTACCTAAAGACATCATAGAGGTATCTTTAGGTTTTGGACGGAGGTTTGGTAAAAACGGATTCCATTTTAATATATGTATGATAAATATTCGAAAATTATGGGATGCCAACGTTGAATATGTTTCGTCGTCGCAATCTATACTACTAGTAGCAAAAGACAATAAACCACTTTTTTTCAGTAAAATAATACTGGTATCAGGTGTATCAGGTTTAGGTCTTTCACATGAATTATACACAACAACAAATTTACTTTTTATACCAGTATCCAGTGTGTTTTGTATGGAAACACTGTCTGTATATTCTTTAATCATATCACTAATCTCAGCATAACCAGGTATAACGACTGTTGTCTGTGGTGCATCTGTTTTAAGTATTCTTGAATAATTCAAATAATCATATGTTTTTCCGCCATATTGCATTCGTCTTTTATGTTTTGTTTGTTTTGTTTGTTTTTTTTGTTTTTTTTGTTGTTTTTGTTTTGTTTGCTTAAATCTGTTATTTTTCATCATTTGAGATATATATAATATATTATATTATATTTATTAAAACTAAATACAATGAAAAAAATTGTAGTTATTTCTTGTAAAATGATAATAACATTATTAAGTATTTAAAGATTAAACGAATTAGATATTTATATTGAATAAACACATATTAATTTATTAAATTATTACATGTCGTCTGACAACGTTTTAACAATAAAAACTGTTCAAATTGCGCCGTTTCGAACGCTGATGACGGCTTTGAAGGATATTCTTCTTGAAACAAATATTACGTTTCAAAAGGATGGCATCAGAATTATCAACATGGACAAGTCGCACACCATGTTGGCGCACTTGTATCTTGCTGCCGAGAATTTTGAAATGTACGAGTGTCATAAAGATAAAATTATTATTGGCGTAAACATGTTTCATCTTTTCAAGCTTATTAATTCAATTGATAACGATGACACGCTGACAATTTATATTGAAAATAAGGACTACAATGACGGCGTTGTTTCGTATCTCGGGCTAAAGTTTGAAAACGGAGACATTAAACAATGCAAAACTCAAAAGCTGCGCTTGATTGAGCCGGATCCTGAAGAACTCGTAGAACCGAATGTGGTTTTTTCGTCTGTGATTAATTTGCCTTCTTCTGATTTTCAGAAAATAATTAGAGACTTGTCTTGTATTTCGGAAAAGATTGAGATTAAATCTGTGGGAAATGAATTGATTTTTCGATGCTCTGGACAATTTGCCACTGCAGAAGTTCGGCGCGTTGAGTCCGACGACAGCATGAAATTTATTCATAAACAGGATTCAAATAAAATTATTCAGGGAGAATTCTCTCTGAAAAATCTTGGATATTTTATTAAATGCACAAATTTGTGCAACCAGATTGAAATGTACCTTGAGAATGATTTGCCGCTGGTGGTTAAATATTATGTGGCAAGTTTGGGAGAGATCAAGCTGTGCTTGTGTCCGCTGCCGTCTTCATAAATCATCCGCGTCATCATTGGCAGCATCGTTGCTTCTTGATGGAATTGGCAATGGCGATGAGGATTCTAGTCCCATGTATTTGTCTAAATATCTAAATATTCGCGAAATGTCCAATTTACCAATGTCATAATTATCCAGCATTTCGTGTATTTCATCTTCGCTGTATTTATATTTATCTCTCAATGACAGAAAATATGAAAACATGTCTTTTTGATCCATTGCAAGTTGCTGGCATAAATTTTGTATGAACAGCGAATTGTTATATTCTGTGCTGTACTTTGTTAGAACTTTGGTAAAACGAATTTCAGATGGGGCGCATTTTGTCTTTTTTTTAAATGGTTCGTGTTCGTGATACAGTTTATTATTATAAAACGTTTTAATTAGCGAGCTCATCTCGTTGAATTGCCAAATTTGTTTCTGAAAAGTTATTCTGTCAACATAATCTGCAAAACATATGTTATTAAGAACCATTTTATAAAATCGAATTGAATCCGCTTTTTTATATTTGGAAATGGCATCAATTACATTTTCGTGCCAAAGTAATCCAACGATTGTTCTATCAGTTTCATTAAACAGCGTCCCGTGTTGTTCAATTGGATAGTTGTGGTTGAATAGTTTTTGCGTCAGCTGTTTGCTGTCTTCATTGTACGTCTTGGGCTGAAAAATCATCTTGATCACATCGCCATTTAAAATATGTTCATTGTCTTTGTGTAATGTATTTTTATCCATGTCCTGACTGTAAATATTATAAACCGTTGTTAATTTCCTTAAATCGCCTTGTATGAAATCTAAAATATTATCATTCAAATTGGATTCAAGCGTTGGCATTAAACTAGTAACAATTTTCGACATTTGATTTTTAGTTGGAGTCTTAAGTTCAAAAGTGTGACAAACCTTCATTAATTCTTTTATTTTTTTGTCTGCATGATAATTTCCGATGCAAATAATTGGGTTGATTGTTGATTCCTCTAATTTTTGTTTTTTTGTTTTTTTAGGTCTCACCAATTTAATGAGAGATGTTATTCCGCCTTTATCCCCATTATTCATTCCGTCAATTTCATCCATTACAATAACAATTCGTTTTACCTTTTTATCAAACATGGACATGATGTTACGATTTGACATGTTATGCTTTGCAATGGTTTCAATAATTGATTTATTACGAATATCGCCTGCATCGTATTTAATAACGTCATAACCAATATCATTCAACATGGATGTTACAAATGCTGTTTTACCGGAACCCGGATTTCCATATATGTAAAATCCTTTCTTCATCTGGTCGTGCGAATCATTTTTTTGAATATGTTCAAGTATGTCTTTTATTTCCTTGTAAATTTTCTTTCTATCGAGTATATCTATCAAATCAAGTTTGTCCATTGATTACAAATATTTGGTGTGGTGTATGATTGTATATATTATTATTTTTATGTTTATATAACTAATAATATAACTATATAATTTATAACATTTTATAAATTTCAAATACTTTTCAACAAAGTTTATCGAGTTGTTCTTTTAGTTCGTGCGGAACGCCCACAGGACTATTTTTTTCAAGTTCATTAAAAAATTCGGTCACGCGCATTTTAAAATCTGTTATCTCTTCTGGTTTGCAAGAAAACAGTTGTTTCCATTTGCGCTTATCATCATCGGTTGTTTCATCTAAATACAAATCGGAAAGTGACGGGTGTTGTCCAAATGCGCTGCTTTGCTCATCCGCATTAGTGTTATGTTCTTGTTTCTGTAAAAATATCCACTTTAAAATCTTGGAATTTTCGGAAAATCCATTCCATATAAATTTATCATCCTCATCTTTTCTGAACCAATTCACCAGGTAAAATTGTGGAGGCACATTCAACTTCTTCATGAAATCAATCCAGTGCTGAAAATATTCGCAAACGTTGTAACCGATGAACGGGCGCATCGACATTGGGTCAAAACGAATGTTTCCTAGTTTCGCCTCTGAATTCGCGCTCGTCTCTTCGCTTGATAACGTGGCTCCATAAAAAATACCCTGATAAATGTCTCGCGCTTTTGACGCCAGCGGTATACACGAACGACGACGTCCTCCAAATATAATTGCATGAATCGGCACCAGCGCATCGTAATTTGATGCAATAACAGGACAGTTTACAATTGGGCACGTGTATCGCGCATTAGGGTGTGCCGCTGGCGATACATTGGCTTCGCCTTTCCAATTTGTGAATTGTGATGGCGGCGCGCGGGTGAGTCCCTCCCACCAGACATCCGTTTTTCCATCTTCATTTGTATATGTTGCGCAATTGGTAAACAAACAATTCTTTGAAAGAGACGCAATTGCGTGTGGGTTACTGTGCGTATTCGTGCCCGGAGCAACACCAAAAAAACCATTTTCAACGCTTTGTGCGTACAACTGTCCGTTGATGGAGTGCATCCACACAATGTCATCACCCAGCGTTTCAAACGTCCAGCCTTCTTCGCACAATTCTTTACACGGCGTAATCATTGCCAGATTTGTTTTTCCGCACGCGCTCGGAAATGACGCGAGAATGTATTTTACTTCTTTTAGCGGCGGAGGTGACGTCATTTTCAACAAGAGACAATGTTCTGCAAGCCAACCTTCTCGTTTGCCTAAAACACTTGCAATTCGCAAAGCGTAACATTTTTTACTCAGAATCGCATTCCCGCCGTATCCTGACCCGTATGACAATACAAATGGCGAGTCATCCGTAAAATGACAAATATACTTCATGTCGCTGCTTGCCCATTTTGCATTTTGAAAATCGCATTCGCCGACTGTGTGTATGCACGGAACAAATGTGTCGCAATCGTCGGTCGCGTCCATTACCGCCTGCCCTGTGCGGCACATGATTTGCATATTTATACACGCATATTCAGAATCTGTTATTTGTATTCCATATTTTGCATATTTACTACCAATTGTTCCTAAACAAAATGGAATAATATACATGGTTCTTCCAACCATTACATTTCTCATGCGCGAAATCATTTCTTTAAAGCACTCGTCAACATTCCACGCGTTGTTTGTGTAACCCGCGCACGAAGATGAACAAATAAATGTGCGGGATTCCATTCTGGCAACATCTGTTGGATTTGAGAAAAATGCGTAACAATTTTCTCTCGCTGTAACGTCAACCACACTTTCACTGCACCTATTTTTCATTTTATTTATATAATAAAGCATGTCGTTATCTAATACCCATTCAACATTTGAAGGTTTTAATATATTGGTCCACATGGTTATGGTATCATTTATATTTTTTTTCATCACCATTTTATTTTGCTATATGTTTATATGTTTATAGATGTATTGTTATCTTAAATATCTTTTAATTATATTATTATATTCTTTGATAATTTATAATTATTAAAGAATATAATTTATTTATTTAGTTTTATAATAATCTATATCATCATTTTTTGCATTTCAAACTATTTGAAACACCGGACCAGTTGAATGATGCTGCGCATTTGTTACCAGTTTGAAATGCATAGTCATATTTATCACACAAGTTCGGATATTTATTTATAAGGAAAGTAGTTGTTGTTGTGTCGCCGGTCAAGCATTTATTATAACCACTATAAGTACAATTTGTTCCATTCGATGTCCAATAGTCAGGACAGTCTGGAATCGACGGCGGCCAAGAAATGTTATACTGCGAAACATATATGCTGTAACCAAAAAATGCCAATACTGCAATAAATATTAGCACAGCTGTCCACAAAACAATCATTTGAAAAGTCATTTTATCAATTGAAAATAATTTATTTTATAATATATTAAAATATATTAAAATATATGTTATAAAAATAAATAATATAATAATTTAGATATATTAAATATTTTTTTACTATAAAATTTAATTAATAATATCAATTTAGATATATTAATTAAATTTTTAATATAAAATAATAGTAATAGATATCTAAATGAATAATCTTCCTAAACAATTTTCAAACGGGCGCATTGACATTGAAGGACCTAGTCCAAGCGCACAGTTTGCCCTTTTTGATAAAATGCCGATATCTTCTCAGTGCACTTCATTCACAGATGCAATGACGGGTAATTGGAATGACACGCCCATGTCATTGGCATTTTTCAGTGATAAAAATATGCAAATTATACAGAATGGTATTCGAGCCGGTGTTTATAATGAAAGTGGTGGAAAGTATGACATTGGACCGCAAGACTGCGACAACCTAAAAATGATTATGCGCGCCATATATTTAGAAAGCGCAATGAACCAGCCCACAAACATTACAGAGCAAATAGCCTCATTGAATGGTCTGGTTTGCAAATGGTGCGTGCCTCGCCTGATTAGCGAGGCGCGAGCTTATATTAATTATAAGCGCGATGTGTCCAGCATGTACACGCTTATTCCTCCTCCTACTCTTTCAACTATGAAGGGAAAGACGCTGGAACTCAACCCTTGGTTTTGAGAGGTTCTATTTAATTAATTTGGAACAGGAAATGGGCGTTGATTATTTTCAATTACAAGTGGGTTGGGTAAAATAAATGGCATTCTGTTAAAGTATGAAATTTCAGGAAGTTTAACAAGTTGGGGGACCACTGGTGCTTGAGGCGTTACCATATTTGTCGAATTTATTCCAAAAAGAGCAGATTCAATATCAATTGAATTGTTAGAGAAGATTTGTCTCGGCATGTGACTTGGGGTAACACCCATTGTCGGTAGCGCGTTGTTATATGCATATCCATATTGTGAATTTTTATACTCTAAATAACCAAATATTTGACTATTTTGTTTTTGTTCTAAACAATAATCAGAAGGCGTATTTTTATTTCGTGTGCAAGACATTTATTAGTGCTGATTTAAATACTTATTATATAATAATAAAATAATATTATTATATATTTTATTTTAATTTCTATTATTGAAGTAGGGGCGTAGTTCCCCTATGACCTCTCCTTTAACATAGTGGGTTAAAGGGGGGGACCCCTTGAAAATGCATTCATCATATTTGTTGTTGCATCTTCTAAAATGTAACCGTGTGTAAAAAAATCAACCAAACATTTGTGGAATAAATCAAATGTATCGAATGAAAAAAAACAAATCAACATTATAAATTCATCCATTTTAAAATCTTTGAAATTTTCATTTGCACTGCACGCTTTGCATATTTCTTTGAACTGCGGACATTCTTTTATTTTGTTATGAATTAATGTTATTTCTTCGTTTATTTTATCGTCATCATATTTTTTTAAACCAAATGAGTCGAGTAGTTGCATCTGATACATGATATTTTTATCTTCATCAGAATCCATCAATTTATATGTGCAATAAAAACTTGTATCGTACATTTGTATAATTTTGTCTTTTTTTACTTTACTTGAATTGTCTTTAAATTGTCTTTACGTTGTAAACTATCTTTATTTTACATGAGGTTGTGTACAGTTCTAACAAAAAAACCCATTGGATTATATTGATACAAATTTTCTAGACCAAGATGTGACAATCCATGAACTCCTGCAGCTATTGAAAAAAGGAGAACAACGTATATTTTTTTTTCAGCAGACATATTTTGAAGATATGAAAAATTTGAAATAACAAAATAAAGTGCAAAAACTACAAACATGATATTTGCAAGATGTGCATAAAAAGATAAACTCAAGAAAACTTCAAGATTCATTTTATGAAAAATATCAAGTATAATCTATAATCTATTATAAATATATGTTATATAAAAAAAATAATTCTAATATTGATCTAAATATATAAATCAATATTTTATTTCAATGGAGGAAGAACAGATTGAAACATCAAGAGATGAATCAGGAGGTCCTAAATTGCTTACTCAGAATAGTTATACAAGAAGATTAAGCGAATTACGAAAAAAAACAAATAATCCATTATTTAAAAATGAATTGATTCGCGAATTATCTGAATTAAGCGACATGAAAAGATTTCTTGATAGTAAGAACCTTAAATTTGAAACATTGTCTGATTTTACTCGTGGTGGTTTTATAGACAAATACACTCAGAATGAACTCTATCAACGCGTCGGTTCATTATGTGGAACTGGTCCACTTGCTGTCGGGCAACGTTATAGGGCGAATGCGCTCGATGACGCGATTTTTTCAATGAACTCCAAATTTGATATTTTGTTTTTACAAAATAAAAGTGATGACAATGTGTTGGGGTTTGTAATTGCAGAGCTGGGAGAGTGTGCGAGAGAACCAAACGTGTATGCAGTAAACTTGATTTGTTCTCAAAGCGGTTTAGGCAAACTTTTACTTGGAGCGTGTTTGTATTGTATTAAATTTAATGATGATGTTTCAGAAAAAAAATGCATCTTGGAACTGGCACATGCGTATAAAAACACAGCAGGATTTTTCATGTATACCAAGTTGGGTTTTAATTTAGATGATTCATTGATTGGAAAAGAGGGTGAATGTTTTTTTGATTACCTTCATATACCAATGTCTGTTATCCTAAATGATGATAAATTTACGCAACAATATTTTGTTGACATGATGGTGCGCTCTGATTTTAAACAGGCGGATGTAAACGACCCTACCGAAATATATGATTTAGGCTTACCTAAAAAGGATACCGAAGATGGCGGAAAAAGTTCAGCCTTACAAAGAGAAATGGTACAACTTGCAAACATTGTGCGTAAAATAAAAGTATTTGGAACATCCATAGAATTTCCACAAGACGAGTGGGAAATTATTAAAGAGTTGCCATTTGCAAAAAAACGCATTTTTATCAATAAGCCACGTTCACAACCAAATTTTAATAAAAAATTAACTGCAAAACCAGAATTGGCAGAGCCGTTATTGGATGAATTAGTCCGCGAATTCGATAAACTTAAACGGCATTACATGAGAAGTAAGGGTATGGATGTTCCTCCCACTCCAACAGCTCAGTTGGAAATAGTAATGCCAGAAGAGGAACTAATTTTAGCTGAGACAGTTTCTGCTGTTCCTGTTCCTGCTGAAACCCGGAAAAAAACCACACAGAAAGAACTTATTACAATGAGTATGTTGCCTCGAAGAACAACCAGAAAAACCACGTCAAAACGCAAGACGCCCACTTCAGAACACAGGACGCCCACATCAAAACGTAGGAGGACACCTTCAAAACACAGGACGCCCACTTCAAAACACAGGACACCGTCAAAAAAGACGCCCACGCCCACTTCAAAACGCAGGAGAACACCTTCAAAACACAAGAGAACACCTTCAAAACACAGGACACCCACGCCCACATCCAGAGCAAAACGCAATTATGATATGGCAACTGTAAGAACGTATAATACTCGTAAAAGAACAAAAACAACATACCAAAAAGGAGGAATTTATGATACAACATTGCGAGGTAAGCCAATTGAAAAAATGGTGTTAAGTTCTGACAATTTAGATAATGTAATATTTTCAATAGGAACACATGAATATATAAGAAAAATTAGTCCTAAAAAAATAGTAGCAACACCTAATTCGGGTTCTGAACCAAGTAGATTTATAGAATCATGGAAAAGATTAAATGAAGAAGAAATAAAATTTTTTACAGAATTTTGGTTTCCACGAAGATATGGCGTTATATTAGGAGTGTATATAAATGAAGATCCAGAATGGACAAAAAATAAGTCTCTATCTCAAGGAAATAGAATACTATTTTATTCAGTTGAATATTTAGATTTATTACAACAAGCAACAACACTAAGTTCTCATGAGTTATTACAAATACTGAGTAATGTTCAATCTCCAGGTACTTATCAATATGATATTATTTTAATTGCTTTTGGTGATTTATATGGAAATATACCAGGTGTTGAAGAAACACTTCGAACTGAAGAAGGTAAAAAAGTATTTGAAATATATAAGAGATTAGCAGATATAAGAAGTTAGAAAGTATATAATATTATTTATCAATAATCTTACAATATTATTTCTTTCTGGCATAAACTTGATTAAATTAATAATAAAGATAAATATATAAATACAATCAAATAGTATCAAGTATTAAGAATAACAAAATGTTCCTTCAATTGTTTAAAGGTCAAGGAGTTCGAGGTTTTGCGAAAAAAATTCATACACAAATGTGTCTTGCTTCACTGTTTCGCCAACAGCATCGTAAAGTTGAAAACGAATGGAATGACGACGAAGATGAACAAAGACAAATATTTCATGAAGAAGAGAGAAATAGGGGACATGCTGTCCCCTCTGACCCCTTGCCCATATTTGAAGGGAGGGGTCAGAGGGGAACCGTAGGTTCCCTTTATATTACAAAATATTCAGGTTTAGTTCATTGCAACTACGAAAACAAATGTGTAGAAAATAAACCAGACACATACATCATACATTATGAAGGAGGTGTCGGAATAATTTCAAGATAATTATAATTATAGCAGAGAGAAATGATAATAATAATTACACATTTTTTTAAAATATAATAAATAACAATAATAAATACAATTCAATATTATTATTTATTATATTTGTTAAATATTTGTTAAAAAGTATGAATACTCAAATCAGCAGCGAACTGAAAGAATTAACAGATAGAATTGAAGTCATAGAGAGAAAACTTGATTTAATATTACTTAAATTGGATGGAATTGAAGTCATAGAGAGAAAACTTAATTTAATACTGCTTAAATTGGATGGAAGTGTTATTAAAAATTGTGATAAAATGGGAACTCACATTGATTTCGTAAATAGCGTTTATACTACAGTAAAAGTTCCATTAAATTATATTTCAAATAAAATACAAAAAATCATAAATCCATCGGGTTTACACCATGAATTGCCTTTGATACAGAATTATAATGGAAATGAAATTGAAAATGTCTGATAATAAATTATAAATTGATTTTTTTTTCATTAAACTTTAAAATTGACAGTACCAGTACACCCAACCAATACAAAGCACACGAAAATGCAGCAACAAGGACAACAAGGACAACAAGAAAATAATAATGGCAACAACAGCAACCATGTAACTTTGGATTTGCGCGTGTCATGCAAGACGTTTTGGAAATATGAAATGAAGCTCTCTATAGACCGCGACGATTTTGTTGAACCAAATGAGAATGACATTGTGAATGGTGGTTGTGGTGGCGGCGCTGCCGCTAGTTGTTTCAACAGTGACAACAAAAAAACTCGCACATTTTCAAGACTCGAAAGACATATGTGTGACACGATGATTGCACACATTCACGAAGATTTGGCACTGAATGGACAAGAAGAACTCATTGAAAAACTGTGCGAAATTTCGAGCAAGTTTCACATTCACGGTCACACCACAAGGTCGCTCCTTTACCATCAGTCAAATTATCCGCATGCCGATCACGGCGGTTTGATTTACATTTGCACGCATTGTTAAAATGTAAATGTGTAATTAAATGTTTGTTACTTTGTTAGATTGATAATATTACTTTTTTTTCACCTGCGCCTTGAACGCCTCGAACCCCTAAATCTGCGAGATTTACCCCTATATCCTTTAGTTCTGCGTCCTTTAAAATTTTGCTGGGCTGCTAAAAGAGTGATTGGGACTGCTGCTTCGTTGATGAACGCTCCAAGTTCCAGTATTCCTCCTCGCTGTTGTTTGGATTTAGATTTGGACCTGTATTTTTTTGCAGTTTTGCTTCTTCTTTTTCTACCACCCATCATTGGATTTACATTTTTCAAAGCTGCAAGGTCGTAATTTTGTTTCACGTACAAATTATGCGCAGCATTTGCAAGCATATTTCCCGACTTGTCAAACGCGTCACTGTTTGACAATAACACCGGATTCAAACCGGGTAAAGCTCCACCGCGCTGACATTTTTTACACATTTTTCTTCTTCTTCCACCGCCAGATGTCCCAGCAACACCTAGTCCATTATCACATGCAGAACAACTCATTATATTATTGTTATATATAGTGTGTATATAAAATAATATTATTTGAATTAATTAATATTATTATTTAAATTAAATAATATTATTAAAAAATTATGAAATATAATTGTTACGCAATAATAATATAAATATTCCTAAAATTAAAAAGAAACTTATTAATAAAAATAAAACTGATAAATATATATATGGATATATTTCTTGAAGAATCAATTGTATAATTGGTTTGAAAAGATGTTTTAATTCTTGTTTTACATCTTCTCGTTTTATAATGTCTAAACAATAGTCAATTGCTTTATTTTTTACTTGATTCGACTTCAACATTAAAACTTATTTTATTTATTTATTTATTTATTTATAACAGTTACTATAATTTGTAATCTGTAACTAATTGGTTTTGTCATGTTGTATATTTATTTATCATTTTGATTTTGTATAAATTAAATTGAAAAGAATTAAAACGAATTAAAAGAATGAATTAATATTACATAAAAAAATAAATATAAATACAAGTAAACAATGGACGATGCAATACTATCTTATGATGATAAAAGTATAGATTATTCAAACATTACACTGTGTTTGCCTTCAAGTATTAATGGTGGGTCATATTTTACAAAACTGCAGTATTGTAAAAATCCGCTATACATGCAGTCTCCCACCTGTGTTTCGAAGCAAGGAATAGTGCATTCAGGTAAAAAAACATACATTGACTTTGTATTTACAAGCGAAAAAGATGGAGAATTTATATCATTTTTGGAAAATTTGGAGAAAAAATGTATAGACATTATTTATGATAAAAGACACTTATGGTTTAATGATGACTTGGAAAAAAATGACATTGAAACTGCATTTGCATCATTGGTTAAATCTTATAAAAATGGAACAAGTCACACATTGAGAGTGAATATAAATAGTTCCAATAGTTCCAATAGTTCCAATTCCAAATTCAACAATATTGGCGGCGTTCAATCTTGTTTT
>Ga0268276_1003363_pt1 | contig 12506 bp, 12 predicted proteins | sample saktaG_4_FD_190145 | JGI IMG/M metagenome (GOLD analysis project Ga0268276, IMG submission 190145) | Saline water microbial communities from Sakinaw Lake, British Columbia, Canada - sak_2010_1_5_45m | ecosystem: Environmental > Aquatic > Non-marine Saline and Alkaline > Saline ...
GAAAAATCATCCAATACCAGAAAAACACATAATATAACTGTTTTAAAGTCTTATTTTTTTAATGAAAAATCTTTAGTTTATTTGAAATTAGAAAAAATATTTGGAAAGAATTTAGAAAAAATAAAAAAAGAAATAGAATTAAAGTTTAGTTCTGTCTAAATTATAAAGAACAACTTCTAAATCGTTTCCAACAACTGCCACAAGCAATTGTGTTTTTAATCCTAAGCTCATTCTTACTGATTTAGATAGCTCGTTTGTACCTATTTTTTTTCCTTCTTTTATAACTTGTACAACATATTTTGAATGGCTTTTGTCTGGGTTTTTTCCTTTTGGATAAACTCTGAAATCAAACCCGAATTTTAATCCAGTTTTTATTATATAACCAAGCTCTCTAAAGTGTTTGAAAACAGCATAATTATCAAGAATTTCTTTTTGTGATTTTTTTACTATACTTTCAAAAGAATCTTTTTTTGATAGCTTTAGGGATCCTTTCTCTAAAAAATATAAAGTCTCGTAAATATCTAAAAAGAAAGATGGTCCTACTTTTTCACCATAGAATTTATTAATAAGCCAAGATTTAGAATCGTTTTCGCTAATTAGTGTTTTGTTTTTTAAAAAAGTTCCGTTTAATTTCATAAATATCACTACTTTCTTACTCGTGGTTTAGGATTTGCAGGTTTTCCATCTTTATTAATATTTACCCCAGTAAGTTTATATAATAAAAGAGGGTCTACACTGCTTCTGGTTTCTGCTAATCTTTTTCTAATAAGTTCATAAAAATAATATTGATCTCTACCAAATGCCTTTGTAAAAGCGCCATGCTCCCCATGTAGTCCAGTCATGAAATCAACTGGTGCAAGCGCAATTATGTCTGCTAATATTGCGATGTTTTCTTGTGATTTTTTTATTCCTTCGCCTTTGAATGCGGATAAAAATGACTTTGGGTCTCTATGTATTGTATAAGCAAGAAGTTCAATTAGTTCTTGTCTCTCTGGTTCTGAGTGGATTTTAAAGTATGCTAAACCAATGTGTTTGCACCAAATACCCATTTCTTTTGCAACTTTTCCCAAAGCAATAGTTCTGCTTTTTATAGTATGGACTGCATTTAGATGAAAAAGTTCTCTGTAATCCTCATATTCTTGTGGGTTTATCCTTTCATGGGGTAGCCAATGAACCGTGTGCTCTTTGCCATGGTAATTATAAAATTCAGTGTGTGGGTCTATTGGTAGTTTCCGTGGTATCATAATATATACTTTGTTTTTTGTCTTTTTAAAGTTATTGTAAGCGTTTTATTATTTCTTCAGTTACTGTGGTGGCGTAGTTTCCCTTATCCAGAACAAATGATACTTTTGCAGCTTTCTTGTTTTCGTTGAATTCATCATCAATTATTTCAAGAATCTTAAAGTTTTCAACAGTAAGCTTAATTCTTCTTCTTGCCCCCTCTACAGAAAGCATGGGGAAATTGGATACTTTGAATGAAGCTAACGAAAAACTTTCCTGTTTTAAGATTTCTTTTTCTAATTCTCCGACCTTATCTTTTGCAAATTCTGTATTGTGCCCGAATAAAGGGCCAATAACAAATCCCTCTGTATCAAGAACATCTCCCTTTTGTGTTTCAAGTGGGTTAGTAAAGTTTGCAATTCTTTTGCCTAAATATAAATTAAATAAGTAGGATTGGTAGGCGTGCACAAATAAATATCCTAGGTTTTTTGGAATTTGTGTCCAGGCCGTGTTGTAGTCATTTGGGTTTTTTATTAAAGAGTTCAAGATCGCTTTTTCATACTTATTTTCTTTGGGAAATAATCTGATGGCTTGCTTAAAATCTCCTGCTGTTATTAGTTCTCTTGCTTTTTTTGTTTCTTCTCCCTCTGTTTCAGAAGTACCTATAAGAAATAATTCTACTGCCTCTTTGGTTTTGCCTTCAAAGAAAAGCTTTCCAATTAGGTGGTTTGAACTTCTCATTGACCCAAATCTTTGTTCACCAAAGTAGTTTGGGATTCCGTTTTTGACTTCTTTTTCAAATTTCTTAAGAATTTTTTCAATATCTTTTTCTGGTTCTATTCCCCTAATTATTATTTCAAATTGGTTTTTATCTAGGTCCCCCAGTTCAATTTTTTTATCTGTGTATTCAAAAGAATGCAAATACACATTTCTGTCTCTAAAACATTTTAACCTTTCTAGATCTGGTTCAAAGATAGTAATAAATTGAGAAGTTACTGCTCTTTTGTCTTTATTCCCTCCAAAGCCAATACGCTTTATGCTAAAACCTTGCTTATTGGAAAGTATCTTTATTGCAGTTTGCATTTCGGTGTTTCTTTTCTGCATAACACATTTTAATTGCTCTGTTGGCTCACCTTTTAGTTTTCCAAGTTCTTTTTCTATTGCTATTCCGTATTCATCGATGTTCTCGGGGAAAGGGCGTTCTTCAGCAATAACTCCCTTTGTAATCTCTTGGACTTTAAAATCCTCGTATCTTTGCTTTATTCTTGGAACCATAAAAATCAAACCTTATTTTTCTTGGTAAGAAGCCAATTTTGTCTTTGCACAAAATTGCTTCAGACCCTGAAATAATTTCCTTTAGAAATTACTTTCTTGGACCCTGTTTTGATTTTTGTGTTTACGCAATAAATCACAAACTTGGAACCATGCTATATTTTTGTCCCAAACGCTTTATATCTTATATGTGCAATTTGGCCCCAAAGTTAGAAACATTTAAAAACATTTGAATTATATTATATCTAGGTGATTTGGATGTTGTTGTGGTTGTTGATACTTATTATTGTTGTTGTAATACTGCTTATAGTTACGATATATTACTATAATAGCTTTGTTGTTTTACACAATAGGATTGAAAATGCATTTTCTCAAATAGATGTGCAGTTAAAGAAAAGAAATGATCTAATTCCAAATTTAGTTGAGACTGTAAAAGGATATGCTAAACATGAAAAAACAGTATTTGCTGATGTAACTAAAGCAAGAAAAGAAATGATGGTATCTGGTGGGTCATATGAATCAAAGATGAAAGCTAGCGATATGATGTCTAATGCTTTAAAGTCAATATTTGCAATAGCTGAAAATTATCCTGATTTGAAGGCAAATACAAACTTCTTGGAACTACAAAGAGAATTATCAGATATAGAATCAAAGATTGCTTACACTAGACAATTCTATAATGATTCAATATTGTACTTCAATACAATAGTTGAGAGATTCCCAGGAAATATATTTGCAGGACTTTTTGGAAAGAAGAAACAAACATACTTTGAAACATCAGAAGCAGAAAGGAAAAATGTAAAAGTAAGTTTTGAATAATATCTTTTCTTTTTTCTTTATTTTTTTATTTTTTATTTGGTGATTTTATGGATGATTATTTTAAAAAGTATCAAAAAATCAGCTTTTATGACCAAGTAAAGAGAAACAAAATACAATCATTTTTTCTTATTCTTGTAATTATTCTTATAATTATTGCCCTAGGCTATGTCATAGGGTATATCTATAATCCCGGAATGATTTGGTTCTTTATAATAATTGCAACTGTAATATCAATAATTTATACTTTGATTGGGCTTTACGCGGGGTCAGGTATTGCTCTTGCATCTGTAGGAGCAAAGGAAGCAGATTCTAAAGTATATGCTCAGTTACACTCTATTGTTGAAGGTCTGTGTTTGGGTGCGGGTTTGCCAAAGCCAAAAGTATATGTTATGCCTTTGGATGAGATTAATGCTTTTGCATCCGGAAGAAACCCCGCGAACGCAGTGGTATGTGTAAGTGAAGGCTCTCTTAAATATTTAACAAGAAGAGAATTGGAAGGGGTTCTTGCACATGAAATGTCACATATTGCAAATTATGACATTAGGTTTATGACTTTGGCAGTAGTAATGGTTGGAATAATTTCCATAATTGCGCAAATATTTTTACGAAGTTTGTGGTTTTCATCAGGGAATAATGATAACAAGAATGGAATTTTTATAATAATTGGGATTGTTTTTGCTATTCTTGCTCCTCTTTTTGCAATGATGGTACAAATGGCAATTTCAAGAAAAAGAGAATATATGGCGGATGCCAGTGCAGTTAAATTGGCAAGAGATAATTCTGGTCTGGTTGGGGCTTTGAAAAAGATTGGCGGTTATTATGAAACAAAGCAAAGCAAGTTGAAAAGTAGCGCAGTATCATCTTTATTTATTGCAGAACCCTCTTTAGCTGCGAGACTGTTTTCATCACATCCTCCATTAAAGGACAGAATAAAAGCATTGGAAAGCATGTGAGACTGATTATAAATGAAAAAACAATTTGTTGAAGGCAAACTTGCGGGTTGTGCTGGTCGATTTTGTGAAGATATCTGCTGTGATGATAATAAAGTCATAGAATGGGTTGTAGAATATTTAGCATATCATGATAATATTAAAGATCATTTATTGTCACATGGTATAAATATTGAATTTAAAGAAGACAGAGTATATTTTACTGGCTGTTCAGATGGGAAAAAATGCAAATTTTTAAAATATGCATTAAATAAAAATGTTGATCCAAGACCTATTGATTGTAAAATATATCCTTTTGTTGTTGATTGGGATACAATAGATTTTGATAAAAAAATAGTAAAATTATATTATTGGGATAATACTTGCCCACTAGTTAAACAAAATAAAATTCCTCTTGAGTTTAGAAAAGAAGTTGAAAATATAATTACAAGAGATTTTGCATTTTTATTTTTTGGCGCAAAGTTTAAAGTAAAATTTATGGCAGACGTCTATAAACACAAAAATTAGTTTTTAGTTTTTTATTTTTTCAAATTCGTTTTTTGTACAAAATAAAGTATAATTAAAATCAGAGAATTTTCCGTACTTCTGCATAGCTACTTTTTTTGGAAGCTGTAGTTTTCTATATTGATAGAATTTTTTTATGTTAATATAGCACTTATTTCTTATTGGGAAAAAATTAAATTCTTTTATGCCTTCGAGTATTTCATTTTTTATATTAGAAATCCAAATGGGTCCTGATTCTAATAACTCTGTTTTTGGAATCTTTTTTATGGAAATAAAACCTTCTCCTATTTTTGGGTCGTAGTATGTAAAACCTAAATTTTGTTTGTTGTTTTTTTCAACAACTTTTATGCTAATTTTTGCATAATGGTTTTCAGTATAACAAAATAAAGGTATTATACTTTTTTTGTTTTCTTTTGCTACTCTTTCACAAAACCCTAAAAGGCTTCTTACCCTCATTTCATCAGCAAATCCATTTAACTTTATCTCTGAACCATACATGGATAAGGATTTTTGCGGATACTTTCCACCAAGCACAGCAATATCCGTGGCAGTAGAACAAATAATTGAATTTAATTTACAATTCTTAATAACGTGCTCTATTGTTTTTGCAGGGCTTCCAAAAAGGTCAATAATAAAAAAATCTTCTGTTTTTAATGGGTATTCGTCTGCGCTGTGTCTTGTGGTTGTTATTTTTACATCATTCAGCCTTGCATTTTTTTCAACTGATCTTAATGCCCTAGGGTTCAAATCATTTGCAATTGTTTTAATTCCCAAATCTTTTTGAAGGGCAATGGAAAGAATTCCTGATGCGCACATTAGGTCTACTGCTTTTTTTGGTTTTTCTTTTTGAGCAATTAGAAAATTAGTTAATCTATTAAAGTACATATTCTGGTTTAGAAATACTTCCATTCCTTTTGATAATTTAGAATCTTCGTATTCTACTTTGATTTCAGATTTGTACTTTTCAGAATATGCTTGCATAGCAAATATTGTTGTCGGTATCATTTTATTTGTATCTGCATTAAATTAAGTATGGTGAAAGAGCTTGTTTTGTTTGTTCCTGGTGCAAAATCAAAGAATTATGCTTGTAGTAAACTTATTTCTTGGTTTTTGCCTTTGTTTGGGACAAAAGAATCAGATGATGGTTGGATGTTGAGTTTAATGACCTTTTTCGAAAATAAAAGCTCAAATATTGACACGGTATTATTTGATTGGCCTGGTCGGATAAATTATAAGAAAGATCTTTTGCCTGCATCAAAGAAATTATTAAATATAATTAAGAAATACAAAAAATATGACTCTGTGTATATTATTGCAAAAAGTTTTGGTGGCACTTTATTAATTGAAAACTTTGCAGAACTGGAAAAACTTAAAAATATTAAAAACATTGTTTTGATTGCAACACCAAATAATAAAATGCAAACAACAAAATTATCTGTTACTAATATTTTTTCTAAATCTGATATTTTGGAAAAAATAGGAGGTCTATACTTATATGGTTGTAAATTTGGATACAGTTTAAAAAATGCAAACACTGTTGAATTAATCAAATTTAAACACGGACAATTTAATAAAAATATTGCCGTAATTTATAATGATAAAAAAATTAATTTATTTAACCTATATTATAAATTAATATTTGGATAATAAATTTATTTCTTGGCTAAGATTCTTTTTATTTCTGCTGTTACATCGTATCTTTGTCTTCTAAATGAAAGGATTACTCTTTTTCCATTTTTTTCATTTAAAAAATAGAATAAAATTCCTTCTGTGGGTGCAATAGCTGCGTCTGTGTCTTTTAGCATTTTTGTTGGTTTTCTTTTTCCAAACTTTGCTTCAAGGTCTTCTTTTTCGTTTATTATTCGTAATGCAGAAAGAATAGCATATACTGCTCCGTCATGTGTAATTGAAAGTATAAGTGGTTTTTCTTTTTTGCCAATTCCGGCATATACTCTTTGAGTTAGGTCTGTTATGACTGCTTCGCCCCCTATTTTTAATTTTTCTATTGGGTCTCTAAAATCAAAAGAAGATAATATTTTCTCTAAACTTGATTTATATGTTGGTTTAGTTTTTTGTTTTGGGATTCCCGCGTCTGCATATCCTTTTTCTGCGATGTGCCCTGTATTTTGTGCCCTTGCTGCTTTGGCGGCTAATACTTCTAATTTAAAACCGGGGGGTAAGTTTTGACCAGCCCAGTAGGCTTGTTGTTCTCCTCCTCGTGTAAGCCATTTTTTTTGAGTTGTTGTGTCTGGAATACTGTGTCTTGCAATAATTGACATCCCATCTGATATTTTTAATAGTCTAGTATGTGTAGAACTTATTTTTTTTGGTGGCATAACATCACATCCGTATTTAATTTAAAATAACTATTTCTCCTTTGTCTAAATCCATTTTTATTTTTTGTCCTGTTTTTATTTTTTTTGTTGCGTTTTGTGTTCCAATTATGCAAGGGATCTTTAACTCTCTTGATAATATTGCTGCGTGGCAGGTTATTCCCCCCTCATCAGTGACTATTCCAATTACATTTTTTAGATAAGGAATAAAATGAGGGCAGGTTTGATGTGTAATTAATATTTTATTTTTTAATTTTTCAGGGGTTATTTTTTTTAGATCTTTATGGGTTTTTATAACTATTGCTTCTCCTTCTATTGATTTAGAAAGATAGGTTGTATTTCCTTTAATTTCTTTACTAATATCTTTTATTGATAAATAGGCTGTAATTTTTTTAATTTGGACCTTATTTGTAATAGTACCAAATTCTTTATTTATGCCATAATAAATACAATTTGATTTTTGTCTTTCAGAAATAATTTTTTTAAGTTCTGTTTTTGTTTTTTGTTTTAACTCAGGAAGGGTAATAAATTTAATGATGTTTTTTCCTGTACCAAATTCAGAATCCAAATATTTTTGCAGCTGTTTAAAAAATCTCTCTTCATAAACAAAAATTGAATTTCTCCAAGAATCATGTGCTTTCAATGTAATTTGAACATCCACGCTATTTATTAGTTGTGAATTTTTGTTTGCAACTATTCCAAAAGAAACAATTTGCATTGCGTTTGATTCATGTAACATAAATTTTTCTGAAATGTTATCAAAATTAGTTTTATTTATTTTTATATTATCTAGTTCTTTAAGTAGTGCTTGGTCTTTAATTATTAAATTTTCAAAATAGTGGCTAGTAAAAAAATCTAAAGTGATATTGTGAAATTCTGTTTCTGTTTTTGTAAGAACTTGTTTGATTAATTTTTTGTTTTGTGGTATAAGTATTATGTCTATTGGCTTTTTGTAATATTTTGGCAGGTATTTTAATTCCCCAAGATATCTTAAAGAAAAAGCTAGTGCTTTGTTGTTACCTCTTACTTTGCTAAGCCACTTATTAGACAAAATAAACTCATTAAGATCTTGCATATTAAATTTATGTGCGTAATTATTTAAAAATAGCAGTAAAAAGTGGCTTTCTGCCTTTTAAGAAAAGGCAAGTAAGAATAATCTTTTGCCTTCGCAAAAAGCTTTCTTAGTTGCGAAAACTTCTTAGTCCTTCTGGACTTTGTGGGTTTAAAAACCCACATAATGGTCGAGGCAGGATTTGAACCTGCGACCTTTGGCGTATAAGACCACTGCTCAACCGGGCTGAGCTACACGACCTCGAGCCTTTTAAAAAAGGCACCGTCTGCTAAAACAGACCATATCCATAAACTTCGTTTAGGATATTCTACTTTATACTTATATTTTCATACAGGGAAAAGGTTTAAAAACAATAACCATGTTTTCTAAATCTTTATAAACATTAATCCAGTTACATAATAATGCTAAATTTTAATTTGAGGGGAAAAAGGGGTTTTACTCTTTTTACCGCTCTTGTTGGCTTTATTGTGATTGGCATTACTGTGCTGGTTATGCAACATCTTGATAATAGTGAAGCAAATTATAGTAAAATATTTACTACTGTGCAGTCGCAAACGGAGCTTAACACTCTAAAAGATATTCTGAGATTAGATAGCTACAGTTTTGTTAGTCTTGTTCTGGTTAAAAAAATGGCAGAGTATTTTGATGCTACTGATAGTACCGATAACTTATATATTTTGGATATTAACAAATCTTGGTCGGATCAAACCCAAACTTTTGAAAAAGTTAAATTTATTGGAACAAATGAAAGCTCGCCGGTGGCAAACTTTTTTACAAATGTATATATTACTCAAATGGAACATTTTTCCGGGGATTACAAAATAGCATATAGATTTTTTATTTATGACCCAACGCAGATGGTTGGGTCTAATGTGGTTGACCTGTATAATTTAGACACTATTCCTAATTTGCAATCAAGTACTACTACTGATACTGTGCACAAAGCAATTCAGAATTCTACAGAGGGTGGCGCCAGGTTGTTAGAATTGGTTGATTGTGATAAGTCTGGATCCGGGGTTACCCCTAATAGTTGTAAAAATGGCTCTTTTTACATTCCTATTGATTTATCTAACTTAAGTGATGTTGGGGAATATGAGAAAATTTTGCGTATTATGATTTACAGATATATTGATCAGGCAAGTGTTGATGATGCAATTTTGCCAAGAAATAAAACAACTATTTATGTGCCTCTTAGGATTTTTGGGGCAATCTCATCATTCCTGGAAACAATAAAAGATTTTGAAGCCAAGGAATTTATAAATTCTAAATTTAGAGATTTGTATGTAGGGGATTGTAAGTCAGAGTGCTGGACTAACTCAAATGATATTAAATGTTATACTGGGCAATTAGGGGAAACTGATTGTGATATAGGTGTTTCTTTACCTGGAATCAACACGAAATTTACTTTTAATAAATCCAACTCAAATCCAACTTCCTTATCTAGGGAAAATATTAAGTCCGCAATGCAGACTGTGCTTGAAGATAAATTTAATAATATTGCATATCATAAAGGTTTAACTGATGTTTCTTTTGTTGATGATGATTTTGAATTTACTTTGAATTTTGGAGAGGCTGAATTTTATAAAACTATTTCTGCAACTGACTTTTCTTTGGTTGAGGTCCCCTGTAATTATTTGGATAATATTGTGATTTCTTTCAAAATAAAGGATGAAAGCTCTATATTTACTTTTGGAAATGCAATAGAATACAATTTTAGTGTTGAGCTTGATAATAGAGAATATGCAAGAGGAAAATCAGCAATACCTTTTAATCCGCTTACTGGAGCAACCACAAAAAATTGTGTTTATGAAACAGTATCTCCTACATCGGGTACTTTAACTCTTGTGTCATAGTTAAAACTAATAGAAAAAATAGAAAAACTAAGTAAAAAATAACATATCTTTTTTAAGGTTAATATATATAAATATTTATGTTGTGTATTTAACAACATATAAAATATATTTGTGTGATTGATATGGGTCTGAAAGATATATACTATAATTTGGAAGAAAAATATTACAATTTTTTGGATTGGCTAGATTCAAAAGGAATCGCCTTATACAAAGTTGATGACTGGCTTCATAATAAAGGAGTAGCGGGTTTTCCTGTTTTTTTAGTTTTTTGTTTAATAATACTTGCATTAATTGCAGTAGGAATATATGCTTTAACTGCGGGCTTTGCTCCGGCCCAGGCAACAGTAAGCTTAACATTTAAGGATACCACTAGGAATATGCTGGTTAGTGGCTTGAGTGTAGATCTTATTCTTGCTGATAGCACTCTTACAATAAAAACAGACGATAGTGGAAAACTTTCTTTTGTTGGGGATGTGGGGAGTGTAATACCTTTATCCATTTTAGATCCAAATTATAACCTTTTAGAAGATACCGTGACCATTAAAGAAAATGGGCAACAAGAAATTATTGATTTAAATTATGTTGGCGGACTTATATCCAAGACAGTATTTTTTTATGATAGTTCAGATGCAACAAAGCAAACTTTTTTTAGCGGTCAAATAAATGGTACTGCTACTTGTACAGAAAATGGAAGTTTTTTCGCAAATATTAGTACTACTGATGGACAAGCAACAGTGGATAATATTGCTACTGATTGTGGTAATTTGGTTGTTATTCTGTCATCACCGGATTATGCTTCAGAATCTTTCTCTTTGGATGATGTAGCTCCATACTTATTTGTTTCTGAAAAATCAGAGGGATTTGGAAAGATAGTAGTAACAGTATTAGATATTGATGGAAACCCAAAAGCAAATGCAACAGTAAAAGCAATGGATACTGAATATGACTCTTCAGCAACATCAGGAATAACTCAAGCATCTGGAGTTGTAGAGTTAGAAGTACCTGCAAATATTGAATATTATCTTATTGTAACTGATCTTGAAGGTGTGTATGCTTCAGAAAACACATATACTCCTTACGTACAAGAAAATGGTTTTACTACTTCTGTGGGGATAGATGAAACCATTTCAGCAACTGTGCAGTTGAGTAAAAAAACAGTAGGTCTAATAAAAGTAAATATTAAAGATACTTTGGGAAATCCAATTGAACAAGCTGTAATCAAAGTTTATAAAAATAATATTGAAGAGGCAGCAGGACAACTGAAAAGCGTGGGATATTATGAATACCCAGTTGGAGATGCGGCATATATTTATAGATTTGTAATAGATGCAGAAAATTATATGTTAGAAGAAATGGATAATTTGATTCCTTCTGAAAGTGCTTATTCTGTTACTTTAAAACCAATAAAGCAAAGCCCTGAATTATCTGTAATGGTTTCAGGAACAGATAATGAGCCTGTGTATAATGCTTCTGTGCAATTATTCAATGTTGAAAAAGACAGTTTATTAACAACAAAAACTACTGACCTTGCGGGGGGAGTAAGTTTTAATAATTTAAGTGCAGGAAAAAGCTACTATGTAAAAGTAGTAAAAGGAAGTTTTTCTTCAGATTCTCAACCAATTATTTTAAGTGGAAAAATAGAAAATAAAATTGCAGTAAAATTAAATATTGGTAGTGGAGATTTAATGATAAAAACAATAAACAAAGATTTTCTTCCGGTTCAGGGAGCAGAAGTGAATGTATATAATGTTTTTACTGATGCAAAAGAGAATTCAAGTGCTTTGTATACTGATGAAACTGGGTCTGTATATTATACTTTAAGAGCGGACAAGGTAGTTTATCTTAAAGTAACAAAAGATGACTCTGTGTTTGTAAGTCTTCCAATACAAGCAATTGCAGATTCTACAAAAGAAGTAACTGCTTATATCTATGATAAAGCAACAAATTTAGGTTTAGATTTAGTTGCCGTTTATGACTCTCAAGGAAATTCAATTGAGTCAAATCCTAAGCCAATAGTAATGGGGGAAGAATATACCGGATATTTTATATTTAGGGTTCCAGAAGGATTGGCTTATGATGAAATGGGTGTTTTCTTTAAAGCAGATGATGCTTTAATTTTGGAAAAGTCCCAGATGTATATTAAGTCTGTAGAATTTTTTAATGGTACTTCAAAATTAGGAACAACATATACTCCTCCAAATGGCACAGCAAATGACATGCAAAACTTGTCAGCGAATGAGGGACTTTGGGGTATGTCAAGTACAACAAAAGTAGCACCTGGAAATTATTTAGTAAAAGTATCTTTTGGATCTGTGACTGCAGAAAAAAGTTTATTATCTTTGAATTATAGAGTTTGGTTAAAGAAAGGCTCAACTTATTTGAGAGAACCTTTTGATTCAGAATTAGGTACTAGTGGTAGTGCTGATAAAGATGGATTATACGCAAAAACTAATAAAATACCGCTTAGTTTAGGAAATAAGGT
>Ga0268276_1003367_pt1 | contig 12481 bp, 17 predicted proteins | sample saktaG_4_FD_190145 | JGI IMG/M metagenome (GOLD analysis project Ga0268276, IMG submission 190145) | Saline water microbial communities from Sakinaw Lake, British Columbia, Canada - sak_2010_1_5_45m | ecosystem: Environmental > Aquatic > Non-marine Saline and Alkaline > Saline ...
TGCTAACAAAAACCTGTAAAAATCTACAAGTCATTGAGTTTTCCTGCTTTATCGTGCCCGGTTTTGCCGAAGCTACTCCCGTTTGATGTGACACTCCACAGGCGTTAATTCCCGTTTTAGCCAACGGTATATTGTCGCTATGCAACTTTATAACTCTCACAATCCCTTATGTTTAGAGAAGCCTGGAAATCCCGGTCGATGATGTTTCCACATTCGCACTTGTAGGTCCTATCCGATAGCTTAAGGTCACTTTTAATGGCGCCACATTTATGGCATAACTTACTGGAAGGATAGAACCTATCTATTATCCGCAACTCTACTCCATACTTTTGGCATCTCTCTTTGAGATACTTCCTAAAGTAATAAAACATTTGCTGCTGGATAGCTTTACTTAAATGGCGGTTTTTCATCATACCGGAGATATTCAAGTCTTCAATAGACACATAAGACGGTAAATTATTGGCTTTAACAAGTGAATTTACTACTAGTCTTACATATTCGACTCTAATGTTTCTGAGCCGTCTATGATATACTTGTACCCTCAATATGTTCTTGCCGATATTGGCAGAACAGGTTTTGCCTTTCTCCTTTATTTTTTTCTTTGCTTGGAACTTTCTGCTTAAGCTCCGTTGTTGTCGCTTGAGTCTCTTTGTTAGAGACTTAACTCTCTTTGTTTTATTGATATTAGCATAGGTTGAGCCGTCGCTACTTACTGCGAGAAACTTTATACCGAGGTCAATTCCAATTGGGTCCGAATTGCTCCCGATATGTTGTGTCTCTTCGTTTACTTCACATAATACAGACACGAAATACCTGCCAGCATCCATTGATACAACGCACGATTTTACGTCTGCATCGATCGGAATATATCCGTATTCCTTGAGCCTAACGAACCCAAATGTTGGGATCTTTATCCGGTGACGTTCTACTGATAGGTCAGTCTTATTGTTCTTGGGGAAAGAGCACGACCTCTTGCTGCTCCTATTCTTAAATTTAGGGAAACCTCCTTTTATTCATCTTCCGGTTGCCAATCAACAAGACTATACGCCGCCCATGTTATAAAGGAGCTATTGTCGCTAAAATAGCTTGCGGGTATAAGCTCTATTGTGTCCATATCCTCCCTTAGCTCCGTATACCAGACATTGTCTCTATCATCTAATTGTGGATGGCAACGCATGTCGACCCCTGTAGCCACAGCTATCGTTTTATATATATCGGTAGCCCGAAGGTCTTTAATGAATTTGTGTAAAGCCGCTATGCTGTCGTTATTATAGGTAGTAGATTTTAAGAAATCTACTATGGCAGATGGATCTACAGCGATGTACCCTTTTTTAATACAGAACAATTGGCTACACAGCAGCTCATATATTTCCTCGTAGCTATAATATTTGTTCATTTTATCCATCCTTTTCTTCGGTAGCAGCCGGAACATGTTCTGGGTTTGTACAGACGGTAAAGCCCTTAACTGCCCTGGTATTCGTATCGCGAGAGAACATAAGCATCCTTCTCTTTTGCCATCTAAGCAACTGAAAGTCAATGCCAGATATTTCTATGTGGCGGTCATCCCGGTTCGACTTGGGGATTGCCGTCTCTTTTGGTTCGTTCATATTTACTCCTTTATGTTTTCCAATATAATTTGCCTGTCTCTTATGCGGGGGCAACCTATATAATGCCTGCAACATATGCAACTGCAAAGAACATAGTATTGCCGGCACATATCTATATGTTCCTTTATTTCTTCAAGCTTTTTTCCCATCATATCCTCTAAGGAAGCAACTGTCTCCCGTTTTTATTATGTACAGAAGTGACTTTGTTCTTGTGATGCCAACATAAAATAATCTTAACTCTGCCCAGAGATCGTCAGTGTCCGGGTTTTTGGGAAAGATCCCATCCTCTATCCAGGGCAGTATTACCACTTCGCTTTCGAGCCCCTTAGCGGTATGGTAAGTCATTACCTTAATCTTATTGTCCCCACCGATCATATCCTGAGTATTCAAGGTTATCAGCCAGGACAACAGCTCTCCAATAGAATGAGACACGTTATCCTCAAAGAACTTGATGGTGCTTATGCAATTTTCAGCGATTGCATCATTGTACACATCATTCGCCAGCTCGGGCTTAACAAAAGCACTGTAATACAATAGCGCCTTGTCGGTAATCCCAATCGGCTTATTGCTGATATTTATAACTTCATCCAGCAGGGCATTTCCCCCGGTGGCATCGTCGCTACTAATGATGTCCAGAAGACTTTTTCCGGTGATCACCGCCTCGTTGATCCACTTAACAATGACATCTTTTGTGTCTAGTCTGATGCTTTTGATAAGCCTCTCGACTGTATAGTTGCTTTTATCTACACAGAAGCGTAGAAAGGACAATATCTTGCTGCCGATGTTAGACGACCAGCCGAACGCCGACTGCACGCTATCAACAGGGACATCCTCCTGAAGCAGGTTATTGATATCATTTATCTGCCTGTTTGTCCTGCATAGGATCATCACGTCTTTGGGCTGGTAGATAGACAATATTTTTCTGATCGCCATGTTCAGCTCTATCCCCATATTTTCCTTGTCGATCTCCAAGATTATCGGTGCAGGTCCCGGCACGGAAGATTCTACTTTAATGTCTATCCCGAAATTATTTGATGATAGCACATGATTGACTAGCCTTATCTGCGATTCGGGAACCCTGAAAGTCCTGTATACCTCAATGACCTCATCCGCCTGGAACTTTAGAATATTGTCAATGGTTGTTCCCCTCCATTCATAGATATTTTGAGCAACATCGCCAGTAACATATAAGTTAGGAGAATTGAATGCCTCGATGATTTCCATTTCCATAGCAGATGTATCCTGGAACTCATCTACCATCACATGCCTGAACGATTTCTTTATTTCGCCATTTCTCAACATCTTAAGAAGGCGATATTCAATCTGTTCAAAGCTTATGATGCTATTCTGCTTGAAATACCTCTCGTATTCCTTAATAAATATCGTCCATTTTCGATCGGTGGACAACTCTCCAGAATAGTATTTTGTTAAGTGGCGATCTACCATTACGTCGCTACATTTCCAGCAGATTATGTTCTTGATGTCCTTTTGGATATCTTTATTTTCCATATCGTTGATAGCCATTAGCGGTGATGCTCCGCTTTTCATTAAAGATTCATTGATCAGCCTTAGGCCGATTCCGTGAAAATTACCTACCCACCTTAGCTGGGGCAATTTTTTCATCAATTCGTTTGCCATCTTATTGGTAAACGTTAGTATTATCATGTCGTCAGGGGAAAACCCTAACGACAGTAAATGATGAATCCTTGCAACCAGCGTCGTGGTTTTCCCAGACCCGGCTACCGATCTTATGAGCAGCCTGCTCGATTCGGAACAGGCTGCTCTTTTCTGTTGAGGAATTAAATTACTATTTTTGTCCATTTATCCGATACCCCGTCCAGGTTCAACATCTTTCGAGGGTAGGTAGCAACGAAGATATTGTCGCTGTCAAGGCGAGATAGTGCATCTAATAGCGCTTCCAGCGGTCCGTCGTCGAGCTCGCTTGCCTCTATCGCCAATGTGCGGGTTTTTGCATTTGTTGATTCCATAATGGATCCCAGCAATGCAGCTACAAAAGTAACTTTCTGTGCTCCACTCAAGTATTTGAGCGGGATGTACCGCCCGCTGTCTTCCACTCCGCACCTCTCGGTGTCAAAGATGAGCTTAGTACCGAATACAATGAAGTATATTTCTCTCGCCCTCTGTTCTACGGGCGCAAGCAGCAGGTCAATTAGCTCTGTCTTATAGGCGTCAATCAAGTCTGTTGCTCTGCGAAGATATATCACCCCCGCCTCTTCCCTGATTATTTTGTTCTCCAGGTCCTGGATTTTCTTTTGAAGCCCTCTTGCTTCATAAGCAAGCTTAAGGGTGTCCTCCAGCTTCACGATGTTTTCTTCGGCGACCGTAATGTTCTGATCCACAGAAGAATCGTATGCGAGCCTATCAGGCTCTGTCATAGACTCACGCTTTTCCTTCAGGATAGAATTATGTTCCTTTCCTGAAGCTATTTCTGCAATAGTCCGGTCAAGCTCTACCTGTTTTTCTATATAAGTATCATGCTGTTCTTTTGTGGCAGCCAGGACGCCAAGTAATTTTTCATGCTCGACGGCATTATATTTTGGCTTTCCGGCAGCTTTGATGTCCGACTTTAAGGAGACCATCTCGATCTCCATCGCAGCTATAGCATTATTTACGCCTTCCAGGTTGGCTTCAGCGCTCCAGACGTCTCTTGACAGCTGGGTTTTTTCGTCTCCCAGTCTCGTGACTTCTTTATTTTCTTTACCTATCGCTAAGGAGTTTTTCTCCTTAATCCCTTCGAGCTTATTGACCTCGCTCTCCATGGTGGAGCTTTCTTTTTTCAGCGAGGCAATATCGAGAGTTATTCCCTCGACGGGAGTTTTACAGACAGGGCAAATACCACCGACAAACTGCGATATAGTGCTATTATTAGCCGCCAGCTTTGACTTAGCGTCGCTTAACTTGACGACTGTGTCTATCTGTGTCTCTTTTATTTTATTCAAGCTGACTATGCCTATATCCAGCTTCCCTTGAAGCACAGTCATCGCTTCCATTGCCTCTTTTCTTACCTTCGTGTATTCCTTCAGCTTTTCTTTGTACTCGTCAAGGCTATCAGATATATCCTTAAGCTTGGCCTCCATTTCGGATATACGGCTCTGCGCCGCCTTGGCCTCTTCGTGGGGCTTTAGGCTGACTCCTTCGTATTGCTGGTAGGCAATCTTTAGCGATGCTAACTCTTTTGTTATGCCCGCCTTAGCCTTTTCCAGCGCGGGTATATCTACCATTTTGTCCCTGTTTATCGTTTCGAGTGCCCGGTCATACAGGGCTTTCTTTTCCAGGTAATTGGAATATTCCCGCTTGCCGTGAAGGAATTTTTCAAGCTCAGCTTTTTCTTTCTTTAGCTCTGCCTCGAGCTTCAGGGCGTCCAGGCTATCATCCCACTGCAGCCTGTCGGTGTCCAGAGACTTCTTCAGCGACTGGAGTTCCTGGGTGGCATCGTTTTTATATGTCCGAACTGCAGCGCAGACATCATTCATGTATTCCCTGATGTCGCTGGTGACTATAAGGGGCAGTATTTTGCCGGTGATGTGGGAGTAGCGCTCCTGCAGGACAACAGGAAGCTTAGCGATAACTGCCTTTTCAAACTCATCCTTCTTGTCTTGCAATAGCTCTGTGGGGGAAGTAACCCCATAAGCATATTTCAATACACCATCGTACTCCTCTGCCGCCTGGAGTAAACGGAATCGACAGCTTTGCTTCAAATCATCATCCACATTGGCGAGTTTGTCCCCGAACCTGGTAAATAGCTCGCTTCTTTTTATATTTTGGGGCAAGCTGGCGTAGTTTGACACGTTGAAAGACAGCATAAAATCACCGAACAGCTCGGAGATTTCTCTTTCACCGTCATTGGTTTTTTTCCTCACGCCGTTGATGGTGATTATCTGCTTGTTCTTATCTCCGCTCTTCACGTACTCACGCTGGATTATTTCTCCAGAACGATATTCTGCCCGGATCGTCAAAGTGTCCTTATCCTCGGGGATAAGTCCAACGATTTCCGACATGCTGCTCTTCGCCCCTGGCGTGTTCACTAAAATAGGGTCAGAGCCGGTCGTTATTATAGCAACGGCTTCCAACAATGCCGTTTTACCTCTGCCATTCTCGTCAATGACGAGATTATGAGTGCCAACAGCAAAGGTCTTATTGGTGAGGCATTTCAACCCATCTATGAATATTGTTTTAATCGATTTCAATCTTATTTCTCCTTTTATATATTGCTCAAGCTCTGCTACGCTCATGTCGTATATTGGCTTGTCGGGCAGATCGCCCAAAAATTGCCCTGCGTTATTTTTTATGACTTTAATCAACCGGTCTTTGGCTGACGCGTCGTCTACGATTACAATGGTTTCTTTTTTATCTGGCAGGGTCACATTCTCGGCGATAGACGGGTCATTCTCGTCATCATTGGTGTATGTTATGATGCCGTCTATCAGCTTCACGTCCTCGCCCACAAAAGTGTTTCCTGCAATAACGTACTCGTACAGCTCGTTGATCCTTTGCTGAGTTAATGACTTTTTCCACATATACATATGGACATACCCAGCTATATACTTGGTATTATTTTCCGACGTTTCCTGGGATACATCGGCAACCGTGTCTATGCCTATAGCGGGGTGGTTCTTTAGGATGTGCTTTGTCACCAGGGTGTTCATGGTTGCGTCGATGTTTCTCCTCGTTTCCCAGTGATTACGCATTATCATGCTGATTTGCGGGTTGCGGATATCGTACCTGATCCCGCCCAGGTGCACTCCCAGCGGATAATAAACCCACTGCGTATCTGCGGTATCAAATTTCCGAAGCTTATTGCCCACCATATACGTTATAGCGGGCGGCATCTCATCTTCTGAGCTAACCATAAATCCGCTTTGGGGGTAATCTTCGATACACGTCAGCAGCTTAGCTACAAGCTCTATATTGTCATTATAGATTGCAGTGTGCTGGCATATAACTATGCCTCCGCTCATAACATAGCCGATCCCTATTGCTTTAACGGCCTCTCCCATAAGGTTGCCGTCATTGCCATAAAACTTATAGGGATTGCCTACGACATCTCCGTTAAACATCATATTGTCAGGCTTCAGCACTGATATCCTGGCAAACTGGTTTAGTTTGAAATATCCCGCAGCCTTGATCAGCACCTTGCCGCTTTTCGGGTCAACGTAAATATGCCCTTCGAGGCTCGACAATCTTACCTTGACTTTAACCGCCTCAGATAATCTTCCGTCGATGACGGAGACTAATTGAAAATCCTTATCCGCCATGCGGCCCTCCTTTTTTACTCAATGCCATGATGTGCGCCTTATAGTTTTGTTCATTCAGCATATACGATGCCGCATCTGCATTCTCCGACGTAATATAATACATCACATCGTGCCACCTGGTTAGGCTACCCCTGATGATAACCTCGATAGGTATTTCTTTTGCCTCCAGCTTTGCTAATGCTTGCGACCATCTTATCATTCTTCTCGGGCAGAGCTGATTGTGCGGCAGTATTATTTCTTCAAGCAGTTTCTGTATCTCTACATAAGACATAGCTTCTTTCAGTCTTAATATTATGTCTGCCACATAGACTTCAAATAGGGCATATTTCTTTACCGTATCCGTCAGCTCAGCGATATACCCGTTAATATTCTGTGCCATTTTTCTGGCCGCCCCTTTCTCCGCCATACTTATCTCCTATTTTACTTGACATTATAAATTAAATTAGTATTTTTAGCATAATGATACGCAAGGAGGAATTATGCTACCAGTGATTGATTACGACGACATGGTCGCGGCGGGGATGATTAAGTCCGCCTCGGTTGCCGAGAGGGATGAGCACGATAAGTATGCCGTTATTCTGGCGCTCCCTAAAACCAAAATAGGCAAGTTCTGTATCACTACTAAAGAGGACACTATAAACTCTATCGAAGCGCTGTCTACCAACTCGCTTCCGCCGGAAATAGAGAAGGCAGCCAGATATTACATAAAGCAAGCCGCAATCCATTTCGGTATTCCCGCTAGCTGGGGCAGCGAACTATGTCCCCGGGAAATAAATGCAGAATCTCTTTTCGCTACAAAGACTGCGGCAGATATAAGCTACAGGATAGAAATTGCCGGAGATATCTTCGACCTTAATTCTGCTACCCAAATCAAGCTCGCAGAAGAATATTTCCTTGGCAATATCCACCATATCAGCATACCCGATAGATGCAGCATTGCAAAAACTTTGTGTAAGGAAGGTGCCTTCCGAGATTATTTCCCCGCTGAGGAAGTCAAGGCTTACATCCACCCGCATATATACGATATCTCCGGAGAGATCGCTTACCGTAAAAACGCAGGGGAGGAGAATGCCTTATATGTCGAAGCTCTCGAAAAAATAGCTGGCGTATATCAGCAATTTTCTCCAGTAGATTTTGTGGAAAATATCCGCAAAATAGACAAGGCTGCCGGACTAAGGCCTGATGCGAATAACCACCCCTATACTAATTTCTTCAATCAGGAGACCGTAAATTCCCCTGATATCGACATAAAGGCTATCTCTAAGGTAGCCAGCGTTATAGCAGACGCCAATGATGTAGACACCATTAAGCTTCTTAGCAAAATAACATAGTATGCCAAACCTCAGCTTCCTGTCAAAGGCTGCGCCGAAAATATTAAAGTCTCCCGCCTTGAGGGAGGGATCTAAAAAAGCTCCCAGGTTTTTAAAGTACATAGCTAGGCATCCTGCGGTGCAAGATGGCATATTGAGCGGCGTAAGGGGGGCCACGTCTAGCATACCCATTAAAAGCAATGCCTTCACAAGGCTATTTAAGGGCACGAAAGAAGTGCCGCTCAGCCGAATAGGGAAATACACCAGCCAATATAGAGCAAGGGAAATGGATATAGCAGCCAGAGCATCTCTGCGATCTGAAATGCGTAAGTCAATGAAGAAAAACTTTATTACCGCCTTGGGCAAAAAGGAGTATCGCAAAACATTAAGCAGCCACGCCGGCAAATATATCGGCGAGGTATCGCAAGATTTTAGACACCCCATCCACTCTTTAAGGCGTCAATCCGCCATGGTGTTCAATCATGTCGAGGGCAGCACCGGCAAGACGGTAAGGCGTAGCCCTCTTGGCGTTGGCGTAGTAGGGGCGACATTATTTGGGATACCCTTGCTTTCCTCGGTTACAGAATTTACCGATAAAAAAAATAAAGCCCGCCCAATGAGAGAGAAAGCTATAAGATCTGCTTCTTACTTACTGCCTATGGCTAGCCCCAAGGCATTGCCGTCCCTGCTTGCTTACCAAATACCAGAAATGCTCTATCCTGCCAAAAAAAGAAGTGGAGAACAAATATGATCCTGGCAATATATAACCTGCTTAATAAAGTGTGCCCGGAATGGCTTGAGATAGAAGAGCCAGAAACTTTGAGCATAATCCTTAACCGCCATAACGTTGAGGTAGATGGCAACATTAATGATATTATCAACGCCCTGAAGGCATGTTGCTTGATGGAAACGCCATGGTTAAATCCATACATCTTTGAAAATGTGGTGGACGCGTTTAATGACAATATTGTCATTACGGAGACGTTGACAAAGCCTCCTATAGAAGATATTCTGTACGCCGTGCACACAATGCAAAGCATAAGGCAGCGTGACTTTTCTGAGGAAGTTGCTAAATATATTGCGTGCGTAGCCATTGCTGATAATATTTTATATCTTCCGGCACCACTTGATTTTGCCAACGAGTATATACCTCCAGATGATCTTGGGCTACAGTCCGAGGTAAAATTGCTGACAGAAAATATCGAATTGTTAAATTTAGAGCGTCCCTATCAGGAAACACCCCTAGAGATACAGGCATGCAAACTTGCAGCCATTTGGCAGGAATATAACAGAAAGATTGGATAGGCTATATTATTTATTGCCCTCCCCCTCTCGATATAATCTAAGAGGGGTGCACTATTACTTATCTTGATTTTTGCAAGCCTGGCTTTCATGTTCTCTGTATTTTATTACTATTGTATAAGCCAAAACTGTAAAAAAGTGACAAATAAAGCGCACTAATCCAACTGCTACCATACTGCCCCCTTACGCTACTTTCGCAAACTTGTACCCTTTTAATAACTTATGGGTTAGGCTCCCGTAAGAGCCCTTGCAGGATAAAAACTGATCCCATATTGTTTGTGGAACATCGCTGTATCTATACATGCTAGTTCCCTTTCCATGTAGATATGTCACCACCAGCTCGTGATTGTCTTTATAATACACCAGCCGCTGTATGTTTGTGCTGTGCCACACTTCTATTGTTTCTCTGTTTTCTTCCATTATTCCTCCTTATTAAAATATCCCTTCACCGGCTCCATTGATGAAGTTCAATTCCCTCATCACTGCCATTATATGCTCACAGTGGAAACTGTTCTGCTTCAGGTAAGCATATTGCTTGCAGTTGCAGTAAAATCTGTGGTTATGGACAGTTACGACATGCCCACCAGAGTTCCATACAAGAGGAATATCGGTAGGCGTGACTTTTGCTAATGCTGACCGGGCAATAATGTCCTTCCAGTCATTTCCCTTTGCTGTCATTTTCGCAATCCCATTAGCGAGAGAGTTTTTCTCTCTTGGGATCCATCGAACACTCCCGGTAAATATGCCCGCATATCCCTCGAGCTCTGCCATCTGCTGCCATCTTTCAGATAATGGCTTATCGTCGGTATAAACATACCGAGCCTCCAGGCTTATTGCCCACAACAAAGCGGATTGCAATGCCTTTATTTCAGCCTCGCTTGAACTGGCAGCCTCAACCAGATACCCATCCCTGCCAACGATATAGTTACCGTTGATTAAAACCATCCCTATTGCGGCGTTGCCGTTAGGTGAATATGAACCGTCACAGAATACCTGCATCTGCCCTCCCCTTTTTTGGCCAATAGCTATTATCATATGGCAGCGGGAAACCCCGCTGTTCTATAATAATTAATTAAACATCTCTATTTTTTTCGCATACATACTCCTTACTATAATTTGTTGACGGTTGATATTCGTGGATAACCACACGCTCGACGGTTAATAAGGGTAGACTTCTTCTGCAGTGTCCCATTTGGCCTCCATGGGTTCTACATTTTTCTTGTCTTGGCTAATAGCTAATTTTTTAAAGTCATAAAATAAGCCACCAGACAAAGAACAGTATAATAACCTGTTCTTTGCCTGGTGGCGTTGAATTGATTAATCGAGCTTGACACCTAGTACCAGAGCTACAAGCAATATGGCGTCAACATTACTTGTCTTGTTGATCTCATCGCGAGATCTCCTTGTGATCTTTTTGATCATCTCGAGAGGAACAGTGTCTGCCCGTGAAAAATCAAGGGCATTTGCTAATGTCTTGATTCTTGTTTCTCTGCTTTCAGACATTTTATACTCCTTCTTGGACGGCTAATTATCTCACCGTCCTCATCAACTATCCGTGTGATTATTCCCTCGTCAGGCTCGTCCGTGAGCCTCTTAAACTCACGATAAGCGCCGGCGGGGCTCTCACTCTGATGATAATGGACGAGTTCGCCCTTTTCTTCTTTGATTTGTTCTACTATGAACATTATTTTTCTCCTTGTTTTAAGTAGCGGCATAGATCGCAACGGGTACTACCCCCTATGCCGCTGTATAATACGGGTAAGTTGGCAAGATTTTGCCATATCCCTATCTTCTTCTGCGATTTAATAGGGATATAAAAATATTGTTTTGCGTATTTTTTGGTATTTTACCTTTCAATAAGTTAATACGCAATCTTATTGATGAGGGAGAGCCATCTCGGCTACTCTTCTTCCAGCTTTCTTTCTGCTGCCAGGAGTTCTCTTTCCTGAACCTTGTCAGCCAGAAAAATTTCCCGGCTATTATAGGCACTAAGTGCCTATTAATAAAACAATAAAAGGGTGTTCTAAATCGGAACACCCTTTGTACTTTCTACTGTGCCGGGACGGACTCTGGAGCAACTTTCTTGGCCTTGCGGCCTACTACTAGTCCCTTGGCTAAAAACCCCAAGCCAAAGCCTAACGCTCCGATGCCTGCTTTAATTAAAATATTCATCTTGTCTCCTTCTTCCCTTTGCTGTTACCCGCCAGAACGCGTCTGGTCGGGTGCCTGAAGGGGTGGCAGGGATTACTCCCCGCTTAATTCCTTGTACCTTGTATAATCCCCGCCTGTAACGGGGTCAAGCTTCTCCTCGTTTACGAGGAACATCCTCTTTGGACTGACGATCTGTCGGATTGATATATACTCCCATGATTTCTCCTTTGTTAATAATAGCCGGTATCTTATTAATTCCCCCGGCTATGGGAATTAAGTAACTGCAAGAAATTTGGTGGAGGTGGTGGGAGTCGAACCCACGTCCGAAGATATGTCAAAAGCCGAGTCTACATGCTTAGCGATTTTTGCCGGAGCAATGCTACCGGATCTTGCTCGCATGAGGGATAAGTCGTCAAACCCGTTTGCAGGCCAGCCGAAATTGTTCTCGGCTTGTGCCATCGGCATCCACAAGCCCAGCTATCATTTTATAACATCCAGTCTTCAGCTAAGATAGCGTCATCTGAAGCGGACGTCACAGCCCTAAGCTGCGAGTTTTAAAGGGTATTCGTTGAATACTTATCTTACCACCAGTTTAACGTGAAGGTAGTCTCCACGGCATGCCTCGACAATCCCCATTATTCCCGTCGAAACCTTTACACCCCCGTATTTTTTTTGTTAGCAATATCTGCCCCGATTTGCCTGGAAGAGTTGCTTCTCTTCCTCTTCCGTCCTCTCCCCCTCGGGAATTTCCAGGAGAGATCGTTGATCTCCCCAATAGAAACGAACATAATCAGACGATTCACGTTCTATTGTGTAGCAGGGAGCATTATCGTCA
>Ga0268276_1003369_pt1 | contig 12477 bp, 6 predicted proteins | sample saktaG_4_FD_190145 | JGI IMG/M metagenome (GOLD analysis project Ga0268276, IMG submission 190145) | Saline water microbial communities from Sakinaw Lake, British Columbia, Canada - sak_2010_1_5_45m | ecosystem: Environmental > Aquatic > Non-marine Saline and Alkaline > Saline ...
CGCCGGCGAGATGCTGCCGACGGTCTTCCTTGTTTCGGCCCGGTCGCTGGCCTGCCAGGCCCTGTCCATTTTCGGCGACCACAGCGACGTCATGGCCGCTCGCAACACGGGCTTCGCCATGATCTGCGGCGGGTCCGTCCAGGAAGCCCAGGACCTGGCCATCGTCGCCCACCTGGCGACCCTGCGGAGCCAGATCCCTTTCCTCCACTTCTTCGACGGCTTCCGGACCTCCAACGTTGTCGAGAAGGTGGACGTCGTCTCCTACGAGACGCTGGCCGGGCTCTTCGAGCCCCAATACCTCGAGGCCTTCCGGAAACGTTCCCTCAACCCCGAACGGCCCATGCTCAAGGTCGGCCAGCAGAACCCCGATGTTTACTTTCAGGGCCGGGAGACCGTCAACAAGTATTACGCCGAATGCCCGGGCATCGTCCAGCAGTACATGGACAAGGTGGCCAAGGTCATCGGCCGCCAATACCATCTTTTCGATTACTTCGGCGCTCCCGACGCCGAAAAGGTCATCGTCATGATGGGTTCTGGAGCGGAAACGGCCGAGGAGACGATCAACTACCTGAATGGTCACGGGGCCAAGCTGGGCCTGGTCAAGGTCCGGCTGTATCGGCCCTTCGACGCGGCCGCCCTCCTGGCGGCCATCCCGGCTTCGGCGAAAAAGATCGCCGTCCTCGACCGCACCAAGGAACCCGGCTCGATCGGCGAGCCGCTCTACCTCGACGTCGCCCTGACTCTGGCCGGTCGCCCCGTCAAGACGATCGGCGGGCGCTACGGCCTCTCGTCCAAGGAGTTCACGCCCAGCATGGTCAAGGCGGTCTACGACCATCTCGACGGAAAGGCGACGAACGGCTTCACAGTGGGCATCACGGACGATGTCACCCACACGTCGATCCCCGTCGGCCCGGCACTCGACACCGAGCTTCCCGGCACGGTCCGCTGCAAGTTTTACGGGTACGGCTCGGACGGGACGGTCGGCGCCAATAAGAACTCGATCAAGATCATCGCCGACCACACGGAAATGTTCGGCCAGGGCTATTTCCAGTACGACTCGAAGAAGTCCGGCGGCATCACCATTTCCCATCTCCGCTTCGGGAAGAGCCCCATCCAATCCCAGTACTTCCTCAACACGGTCGATTTCGTCGCCCTCCACAAGCCTTCTTATATCGGTCGCTTGGACATCCTCGAGGGCATCCGCGAGGGCGGGACGTTCCTCATCAATTCCAACTGGAAGGCCGACGAAGTCTTCGAGAACCTGACCGAGGATATGCAGAAGACGATCATCGCCAAGAAAGTCAAGGTCTATAACATCGACGCCCTGAAGATCGCCGGCGAGCTCGGGCTGGGCCTGCGCATCAACTCGATCATGCAGGCCTGCTTCTTCAAGCTTTCCGGCGTCCTCCCCGAGGCCGAGGCCATCTTCCTCATCAAGAAGGCCATCGAAAAGACCTATGGCCGCAAGGGGGAAGAGGTCGTCCAGATGAACTGGGACGCCGTCGACCGGTCCGCGGCGGCCCTGGAAGCGGTCCCCATACCGGCCCAGATCACCAAGTCCGCGCCTGTCGTGAAGATCGTTCCCGACGACGCCGACGCGTACGCCAAGGAGGTCATCGACCCCGTCACCCGGTTCAAGGGCGACTTCCTGCCCGTCTCCAAGATGCCCCTCGACGGCGCCGTGCCGACGGGTACCACGCGGCTCGAGAAGCGCGGCATCGCCGTCGAATGCCCGAAGTGGATCCCCGAGAACTGCATGCAGTGCAACCAGTGCTCCTTCGTCTGCCCCCACGCCTCCATCCGGGCCAAGCAGATCGCCCCGGCCGACCTCACCGGCGCTCCCGCGGGTTTCGCGGTCCTCAAATCCAACACCAAGAACGACAGGGGCCTCCAGTACCGCGTCCAGTGCTACGTGGAGGATTGTGTCGGTTGCGGTTCATGCGCGGAGGTCTGCCCCGCCAAGAACAAGGCCCTGGTCATGACCCCGATCGCGGAGCTTCGAGCCGTGGGCGAGACCCAGAAGGCCGAATTCTTCGACAAACTCCCCGACAACGTCGTCGACGGCATCAGGCCGGACTCGCTCAAGGGCAGCCAGTTCCTGCGGCCGCTTTTCGAGTTCAGCGGCGCCTGCGCCGGCTGCGGGGAGACGCCCTACGTCAAGCTGGTCACCCAGCTCTACGGCGACCGGATGATCATCGCCAACGCCACGGGTTGCTCGTCGATCTACGGCGGCACGTTCCCGACCTCCCCCTATTGCATGACGGCCGAGGGCAAGGGTCCCGCTTGGGGCAACTCGCTCTTCGAGGACAACGCCGAATACGGCTTCGGCATGCGCCTGGCGGTCGATGCCAACCGGAAATCGCTGGCCGCTTCGATCGACGCCGCCCAGGCGGCGGGCACGACGCCCGCGCTCATGGACGCCTTGGCGAAGATGAAAGTTGCCTGGACATCGACGGGTGAGGAGGCCAAGTCGGCGGCCAAGGCCGTTCTGGCCGCCCTGCCGGCGGCGCTGGCCAAGGCCAACGGGGCCAAGCCACACCTCGCCAAGATCTCGGAGCTCAAGGACTTCCTGGTCGAGAAGAGCGTTTGGTGCATCGGCGGCGACGGCTGGGCCTATGATATCGGCTACGGCGGTCTCGACCACGTCCTGGCCATGAACCGCAAGATCAACGTCCTTGTCCTCGACACCGAGGTCTATTCCAACACCGGCGGCCAGTCTTCCAAGGCCACGCCGACCGGCGCCGTGGCCAAGTTCGCCTCGTCCGGCAAGAAGACCGCGAAGAAAGATCTCGGCCGGATGGCCATGACCTACGGCTACGTCTACGTCGCGTCCGTGGCCATGGGCGCGAACATGAACCAGTGCCTCAAGGCCTTCCTCGAGGCCGAGGCCTATCCCGGCCCGTCGATCATCATCGCCTACTCACCGTGCATCAACCACGGTATCGACATGAGCAAGGCCCAGGCCGAACAGAAGCTGGCCGTTGACACGGGCTATTGGCTCCTCTACCGTTTCAACCCCCTCCTGGCCAAGGAAGGCAAGAACCCGCTCCAACTCGACTCGCGCGAGCCCAAGCTCGAGTACGACGCCTTTCTCAAGAACGAAGTCCGTTACCGGACGCTCACTCAGCAGTTCCCGGAGATCGCCAAAGAGCTCTTCGCACGCGCCGCCGATGAGGCCAAAAAGCGCTTCGGATCCTACAAGAAAATGGCGGAGTAGGGATCGTCAGCAAAGAATTCCGCTGAGGCCATTGTCCGGGTCGTCCGGAGCTCTTCCTCCGTTATCCCCTTGTCCCGGAGGCCGGCGAGATCGGACCTTTTCGTTTTTGCCCCGGGCCGCAGACTGTGCTAGAATCGGAGCAAGAGGAATGCCGGATCATGAAGCCCGAAAGAAAAGCCCGGATCCTCGTCATCGACGACGAGGAGAACATCCGTAAATCCCTGAGGATGATCCTCGAGTACGAGGGATACGAATTCTTCGAAGCCGCGAACGGCGAGGATGGCCTGGAAGCGCTTCGTGAGACCGTCGGCCTCGACCTCGTCCTTCTCGATATCAAGATGCCGGGCAAGAGCGGCCTCGAGGTCCTGGCCGAACTCAAGCAGCGGCCCTTCGTCCCGGACGTCATCATGATCTCGGGGCAGGGCACGATCCATGCGGCAGTCGAAGCCACCAAGCTGGGCGCTTTCGATTTCCTGGAAAAGCCGCTTCACCGGGAGCGCGTCCTCCTCAGCATCCGCAACGCCCTCAAGCAGACCAGCCTCGCTCGCGAGTGCCAGGACCTCAAGAAGAAGGCGGAGAAGCACTACGAGATCATCGGCAACCACCCCCTCATCCAGACGCTTTGGAAGGAGATCCTCAAGATCTCGCCGACCAACGCCACGGTCCTGATCTACGGCGAAAGCGGGACGGGCAAGGAACTCATCGCCCGTTCCATCCACGCCCACAGCCTGCGGGCCAGGGAAACCTTCATTCAGGTGAATTGCGCCGCCATACCGGAGGAACTCATCGAGAGCGAGCTCTTCGGCCACGAGAAAGGGGCCTTCACCGGGGCCACGGAGAAAAAGACGGGCAAGTTCGAGCAGGCCGACGGCGGCACCATCTTTCTCGACGAGATCGGCGATATGAGTCTCCGGACCCAGTCCAAGGTCCTCCGTGTCCTCGAAGAGGGCGAGGTCCAAAAGGTCGGCTCGAGCCGGATGTCCAAGGTCGACGTTCGCGTGATCGCCGCCACCAACAAGGACCTCCGCAAGGAGATCCAGGAAGGGAGGTTCCGGGAAGACCTCTTTTTCCGGCTCAACGTCGTCCCCCTGTATTCGCCTCCTCTGCGGGAGAGGCCGGAGGACATCCCGGTGCTTATCGACTATTTTTCCCGGACCTTCGCCGAGGAAAATAATTTCCGGCCGCGGAAGTTCTCGGCGGAAGCCCTCGAGGCCATGTCCCGCTATGCCTGGAAAGGCAACGTCCGCGAGCTCAAGAACATCGTCGAGCGGCTGATGATCATGACCGACCGGGACACGATCGAGAGAAGGGACCTGCCCGGACCCCTGCGGGAGAAGCCGGAGGCGGCCCTGCCAGAGGCGGCCGGGATCAAGACGCTCCGCGAATTCCGGGACCTGGCCGAGCGGGATTTCCTCCTGGCTAAGCTCGAGGCCAACGGCTGGAACATCTCCCAGACGGCCCGGGAGATCGACACGCCGCGGTCGAACCTCTATAAAAAACTCGAACAATACGGTATAAAGATAACGGCCGGAGTGGGCGAGACGGTCGCCGCTCCTTCCCGAGAGGGAGGAGGGGAGGAAAGTCCGGACTCCGAAGGGCAGGATGGTCGCTAACCGCGACCCCGGGTGACCGGGGGAAAGTGCCACAGAAAACACACCGCCCTCCAGGGCAGGCGCAGCCTCCCCGGGGAGCAAGGGTGAAATGGCGAGGTAAGAGCTCACCGCCCCGTCAGCGATGACGGGGGCAAGGCAAACCCCATCCGGAGCAAGGCCAAACGAGCCCCGTTTTGGGACTGCCCGTCCCAGGGGGCGGGTCGGCCGCTCGAGCCCCGGGGCAATCCGGGGCCTAGTCAAATGACCGTCGCCCGTTTTTCGCGGGAACAGGATCCGGCTTACGTCCCGCTCCGGCCGTTCTTATTTATCGTTTGTTGAAGCTCGAGAGGGGAGCAAGGAATGACGATCTGGCTCGAATTCCTCGTGGTCACGGGCCTCATTCTCTTCTCGGGAACGAAGCTGACCCGCTACGGCACCATCATTTCCGATAAGACCGGCCTCAGCGGGCTCTGGCTGGGAATGGTCCTCATGGCCGGCGTCACTTCGCTTCCCGAGCTGGCCACTGGGCTGAGCGCGGTTTCAGCGGGCCTCCCCGACATTGCCGCGGGGAACATCCTCGGCAGCTGCGTTTTCAACGTCTTCATCCTCGGGCTGCTCGATACGCTGTCGAAGAAAGTGCCCCTATCGTCCAAGATCAACCAGGCGAACGTTCTTTCGGCGGGGATGTCCATTCTTTTCCTCGGCGGAGTCTCGTTAAGCCTTTTCCTTGGCGCACGGCTTCCCGGGCTGGGCTGGGTGGGCGTTTATACTCCACTGCTCATCGTCGGCTACCTGGGCACGATGCGGATGGTCTTCAAGTTCGAGAAAAAGCGCTCATCTTCGGCCTCCGGACGGGACAAGGAACGGGCCTCGCCCGGAATGACATTACGGACGGCCGTCATCCGCTACGCCCTTCACGCGGGGGTCGTCGTCGGCGCCGCCCTTTTCCTGCCGACGATCGCCGAGCGTATCGCCGAAACGACGGGCCTCGGCCAGACCTTCGTCGGCAACATCTTCGTCGCCATCTCCACGTCCTTCCCCGAGCTGGCTGTGTCCGTCTCCGCGATGAGGATCGGCGCCGTCGACATGGCCGTGGGCAACATCTTCGGCAGCAACATCTTCAATATCCTCATCCTGGCCGTCGAGGATCTTTTCTACTTCAAGGGGCCGATTTTGTCATCCGTCGAGAGCCAGCACCTGATTCCCTCGCTGCTGGCCATGGCCATGACCGGACTGGCCATCGCCGGGCTTATCTACAACGCCGAGAAAAAGCGCTTTCTTTGGGCCTGGGATTCGTTCGGTATCATTCTGATCTTTGCCGCCAACCTCTTTCTTCTGCTCGTCCTGCGTTGAAGTCCGGCCGCGACACCGCCCCTCCGATCCCTGTCCAAGTCCGAAGGATTATGTTATAAACAATGGCCATGGGTATCCCTTACGGCGCCATCGGGATCGGGATCGCCGTTATTTTCGGAGTTTGGGCTTTCATCGTCGCCGAGACGGTCAAGGAGCGGACCATCATCACAGGGATGGCCATCGCCATTTTCATAATCCCGGTCGTTTTCCCCTCGCCGGCCGGCCGCCTGATCTCGCTCGCGGGATGGATGATCTACGGACTCGGTTGTATCATTTACCTGCGCTATAACGGCATGGAGATCCGCTGATGCCCCGTTTCGCCTGGTGGAAGGACGCCTCTCCGGACGCGCGGCGGTCCCTCGTCGCGGCCTCGTTCGGCTGGATGCTCGACTCCTTCGACGTCATGCTCTACGCCATGGTCCTGGCGGCGCTCATGTCCGACATGAGCATGGCCAAAGCGACGGCCGGACTGCTGGGCTCTCTGACGCTCATCGCTTCCGCCGTAGGCGGCCTGGTTTTCGGCGTCATCGCCGACCGATTCGGCCGCCGCAGAGCCCTGATGGGCAGCGTCCTGATCTATTCGGTTTTCACCGCGGCCTGCGGCTTCGCATCGAGCGTCGTCATGCTGGCCGTCTTCCGGATCTTCCTCGGCCTGGGCATGGGCGGGGAATGGGCCAGCGGGGCGGCCCTCGTCTCGGAAACCTGGCCCGCCCAGCACCGCGGCAAGGCCCTGGGCATCGTCCAGAGCTCCTGGGCCGTCGGATACGCCGCCGCGGCGGCGGTCGCCGCGATCGTCTTGCCCCTGTGGGGATGGAGGGGCGTTTTTTTCATCGGCGTCATTCCGGCTTTCTTCACGCTCTGGATCCAGAAGAAGGTCCGGGAGCCGGAGATCTGGAGGGCCGGCCGGGCGGCGGCGCCGAGCATCCGGTCCGGATTCAGGGAGATCTTCGGGAAAAAGAGACTGCGGTTGACCGTTCTCGTGACCCTGATGAACGCCTGCACCATGTTCGCCTGGTGGGGCTTCAACCTCTGGCTGCCGGCCTATTTGTCGATGGCTCCCAGTCAGGGTGGCATCGGCCTCAGTCCGCGGACGATGTCGGGCCTGGTCATAATCATGCAGTCCGGAATGTGGCTCGGCTATATCACCTTCGGCTTCATCAGTGACAAGCTCGGGCGGAAGCGCTCGTATGTGGGATTTCTCCTGGCCGCCTCTGTATTTATGCTGCTTTACTCCCAGACGCGTCAGCCACTTCTCCTTCTTCTGCTGGGGCCATTCGTCGCTTTCTTCGGCACGGGGTATTTTACGGGTTTCGGTGCCCTGACGGCGGAGATCTACCCGACGGCCGTCCGGGCCACGGCCCAGGGCATCACCTACAACACCGGCCGCATCGTCAGCGCCATGGCGCCGTTGGTCGTCGGCTCCCTGGCGCAAACGCGGGGATTCGGATTCTCGTTCATCGTGATATCACTGGCCTTCGTGGCGGCGGCGGTGTTGTGGATCGGCATTCCCGAGACGAAGGGCAAAGCCCTGGACTAGCCGGGCCGATGGGGCAAGAAATCTAGAAAACGGCAGAGAAAGCCTGGCGGATGAGGGCCAGGAGGTTCCCGGGCCACAACCCCAGCTGGACCGTTCCGAACAGGCATAAGAAGATAACCAGGTAAAGGGCCGGGTTCTCCCGGTCGATGGCGACCTCGCCGTTCTCGTCCTTCATGTACATGACAACGATGATCTTCAAGTAGTACCCGACCGAAACCAGGCTGGCCAGGACCGCGGCCGCGGCCAGCGCGACATGCCCCTCTCGGACGGCTCCGCTGAAGACATAGAACTTGGCCAGGAAGCCGGCCGTGGGCGGAAAGCCGGCCAGGGAAAGAAGGAAGACGGAGAAACAGACGGCCAGCCACGGGTAACGGCGGCCGAGGCCGGCAAAATCGTCAAGCGCCGTGTACTCGACACCTTTCCGCGACATCGCCGCCACGACGCCGAAGGCCCCGGCGTTCATGAACAGATAGACGACGAGGTAGAAGACGAGGCTCGGCCCGTCCCCGGAGATGACGGCCATGAGGAGATAGCCCGTATGGGCGATGCTCGAATAGGCCAGCATCCTCTTGACGCTTTTTTGACGGAGCGCCGCCAGGTTGCCGGCGAACATGGTCAGGACCGCCAAGAGTGTCAGGGCGGGGCCGAAGACGGCGGCGAAGGGCTCGTTCCTCATGAGGGGGACGAGGAGCCTGAAGAGGACGGCCAGTCCGGCGGCCTTGGGCGCAACGGTCAGGAAGACGGTCACGGGCGTCGGGGCGCCCTCGTAGACGTCGGGGGCCCACATGTGGAAGGGAGCGATGGCGATCTTGAAGCCCAGGGCTGAGAGGATAAGGCCCAGGCCGGTGGCGGCGGCAGGGGCCAGGCCCGAGCGCGATGTCCCGGTCGCGATAAACGTCGAAAAATCGAGGTTCCCCGAGCTGCCGAAAATAAGGGCCAGACCGAAGACGAAGAAAGCGCCGGCGAAACTGCCCATCAGAAAGTACTTGGCCGCTGCTTCGGAGGAAAACCTATCGGCCCTCTTAAGGCCCGTTAGGGCATACGAAGCGACCGAGAGGACCTCGAGCCCCAGGAAAACGACGAGCCAATCTGTCGTGGAGACCATGATCATCAGCCCCGATACGGCCAGGAGGACGAGACCGCAGAGCTCGCCGAAATTCACGCCCTGGCGGGCCGCGTATTCAAGGCTCATCAGGACGACGACGAGGCCGACGACGACGAAGACGGCCATGAGGAGCAGGGCGAACCGGTCGAGGAGAAGACGCCCGCCGAAATAGCTCAGATCGTGGTTCCAGGAGCGGACCGTGAAAAAACCGGCCGCGAGGAGAGCGATGCCGGCGAGGTAGCCGAGGGGTTCCCGGCCGGTCCGTTTCATGAACGCTTCCGCGAGCAGGACGACGAGAGCGCCCGAAACGACGGCGATGAGAGGGGCCACGGCCATGAACGTCGTCATCCTACCGCTCCCGCCTGGCGACGTTTGCGGTCTGCCCTGGGGATAGGTCCGGAATCAGAACCCGGATCGTCCCTCCGGTATCCGGTTGGACCGGGAGCACGGCCCGGGTCCCGTCTCGCAGGGAGTCGATATAGCGGGAAACGGACGCGTCCATCTTTCGAAGGATGGTCCCCGGGAAAAGGCCCATCAGGAGAATAAGGATGATGATGGGGACGAGGGTGGCGAGCTCCCGGCGGTCGACGTCCCGGAGAAGCCCGTCCGGATCTCTGAGCGGGCCGTGCATGATCCTCCGGTAAAGCCAGAGAAGATAGGCTGCCGACAGAATAACGGTCGAAACGCCGAGCGCCGCCAGGACTTTGTTCGAGGTGAAGATGCCGAAGAAGCACAGGATCTCCCCGACGAAGCCGTTGAGCCCCGGCAGCCCCGCGGACGAAAGCATGGCGACGAGGAATATGGCCGCGAAGACGGGCATCCGGGCGGCGGCACCGCCGTAATCCTTGATGAGCCGGGTGTGGGTCCGCTCGTAGAGGATCCCGACGCAGAGGAAAAGCGCGCCCGTGCTCAGGCCATGGTTGAGCATCTGGTAGAGGGCGCCTTCGGTGGCCGTGAAGTTGAGAGAGAATACGGCCAGCATGATGAGGCCCATGTGGCTGACACTCGAGTAGGCGACGAGGGACTTCATGTCCTTCTGGGCGAGCGCCATCAGGCCGCCGTAGATGATGCCAACGGCGGCCAGGACCGAAAGAGCCGGGGCGAAGGATGCCGCGGCCTGGGGGAAGAGGGGGATGCCCAAGCGCAGGAAGCCGTAGGCCCCCATCTTGAGGAGGACCGCGGCCAGGAGGACGGAGCCGGCCGTCGGCGCCTCGACGTGGGCGTCGGGGAGCCAGGTGTGGAGCGGGAAAAGAGGGATCTTGATGGCGAAAGCCAGTCCGAAGGCAAGGAAAACCCAGGTCTGGAGGGCGGGGGAGAGGGCCTCGTCGGCCAGGTCGAAGATGGCCAGGGAGAAGGTTCCGGTCGCCCGATGGTATGCGGCATAGAGGACGAAGATGCCGACGAGCATGAGCAGGCTTCCGAACATGGTGAAAAGGATGAATTTCGTCGTGGCATAGATCCGGCGGCGGCCTCCCCAGAGCCCGATGAGGAAATACATCGGGATGAGCATGGCCTCCCAAAAAACGTAGAACAGGAAGAGGTTGAGGGAGACGAAGACGCCGATCATGCCGGTCTCGAGGACGAGCATGAAGAACGAGAATTCCTTGATCCGATCGTTGACGGCCCGCCAGGATGACAGCAGGGCCAGGGGGGTGAGGAAAGCCGCGAGAAGAACAAGGAAGAGACTGATGCCGTCGACCCCGACGTGATAGTCGAGGCCGCGCCCGAGCCACGGCGCATGTTCGACGAACTCCGGAAGGCCGGCCTTCCCGTCAAATCCGAAGAAAATGAGCAGGGAGAAAACGAAGGTCAGGAGCGATACCGACAGGGTAGCCATCCGCACGGCCTTGACCGACCCCCGCCGGAAAAAGACGAGGAGGAGCGCGCCGGCAAGCGGCAGGAACGTGACCATGGAAACGAGCGGCAGGTTCGCGATCATAGCAGCAGGAATCCCAGGAAAATTATCGCCCCGATGAGAAATGCCAGGGCGTAGTCGCGAACAAACCCGCTCTGAAGGAAATTCAAGCCTTTGCCGGCCAGGCTGGCGACGGTGGCCGACCCGTCGAGCGCAGCGTCGATGACCTTGAGGTCGAAACTTTCATAGACCTTTTCGGCCCCTCTGACCAGGGGGCGGACGGCGACGGCGTCATAGGCCTCGTCGATATAGTATCTGCTCACGAGGAGCCGGTAGATGCCGGGAAAACGAGAAGCCAGACGGCCGGGGAGGGTGGGCGTCCGGCGGTAGAAAACGTAGGCCAGGACGATGCCTAGGAGCGCCGCGGCCGTGGCCGCGATAATGAGCACTCCCTCCGTGGAAACAGCCAGATGTTGGCTCAGAGTCTTGACCGAGCCCTCCATAAAGCGGCCGAAGAGATCGGCTTTCCCGCCGAAAAGGACGGGCAGGCCGATGTAACCGGCCAGGACGGAGAAAGCGGCCAGGAAGATGAGAGGAATGGTCATCGCCCGCGGCGACTCATGGACGTGATGACCGGGATCCCGGGCAAACCGCTCCTCACCATAGAATGTCAGGTAAACGAGACGGAACATGTAGAACGCCGTCAGAACGGCGCCCAGAAGGCCCAGCCCATAGAGGACGTAATGGCCGCCGCCGAACGCGCTCGTCAGGATGGCGTCCTTGGAGAAAAAACCCGAGAGGAACGGGACGCCCGAAATGGCCAGGGCCCCGATGAGGAATACGGGAAAGGTCACGGGGAGATATTTCTTGAGGCCGCCCATCCGACGCATGTCCTGCTCGCCGGCCAGGGCATGGATGACGCTGCCCGCGGCCAGGAAGAGCAGGCTCTTGAAGAAGGCGTGCGTGACGAGGTGGAACATCCCCGCGGCATAGGCCCCGACGCCGCAGCCGAGGAACATGTAGCCGATTTGGGAGATGGTGGAGTAAGCCAGGACCTTCTTGATGTCGTTCTGGACGAGGGCCATGGTCGCGGCGAACAGGGCCGTCGCGGCCCCGATCCAGGCGACGACGGTCGCTGCGGGGATCGAGGCGGCATAAAGACCGCTCAGGCGGCAGACCATGTAAACGCCCGCGGTGACCATGGTCGCGGCGTGGATGAGGGCCGACACCGGCGTTGGGCCCTCCATGGCGTCGGGGAGCCAGACGTAGAGCGGGATCTGGGCCGATTTTCCCGTCGCCCCGATGAAGAGGAGGAGGGCGACCAGGGTCACCAGCCCCGAGGGCAGGAGGCCGTTTGCGCCGGCTTCGTTGATGGCGGCGAAGCTCGAGCCGCCGACGTTGGCCAGGAGGAAGAGGATGCCGATTATGAAGGCCGCGTCGCCGATCCGGTTGACGATAAAAGCCTTCATGCCGGCCTTGGCCGCCTCGGGCCGATCGAACCAGAACCCGATCAGGAGATACGAGCAGAGTCCGACCCCTTCCCAGCCCAAGAACATGAGGACGATATCCGAGGCCATGACCAGGACGAGCATGAAGAAAGAGAACAGGTTGAGGTGGGCGAAATACCTTGCGTAAGACCGGTCTTCGGCCATATAGGCGGTCGAATAGACATGAATGAGCAGGCCGACCCCCGTGACGACCAGGGCCATGACGGCCGTCAGATGGTCGAAGACGAAGGCGATACGGGAGGAGAAAGACCCGCTCGAGATCCAGGGAATCAGGGTCTTGCCGAGGCCGGGGCCCGCGCCGGGAAGCCGA
>Ga0268276_1003372_pt1 | contig 12475 bp, 6 predicted proteins | sample saktaG_4_FD_190145 | JGI IMG/M metagenome (GOLD analysis project Ga0268276, IMG submission 190145) | Saline water microbial communities from Sakinaw Lake, British Columbia, Canada - sak_2010_1_5_45m | ecosystem: Environmental > Aquatic > Non-marine Saline and Alkaline > Saline ...
TCTATATTTTGGGTTATCCTGTATCTTAATTATCTCTCTTACAAAATACCTGCCCTGATCAGAATCTTCCGCGGGTCCTCCAATCACAACCTGCGCATCATCGCTATTATCAAGAAGTTCACGGATCGAATCTATCGCAATCTCGTAACCTTTCTGCTCACAAAGCCTGTGCAGCATAGTGAAGATGCATGAATTCTCACTCTGTTTCAGGCCGAGCGTGGCCTGCAGTTCTTTTTTAGCGGCGGGTTTTATCTTTTTACTTACCTCCTCAAACAAACGCATCCTCTCTGCCTTATCTTTGCATTCAAAGAATGTCTTCTTGTCCAAGAGCCTCTTCTGCCAAGTTACGGCATCTATGCCATTCTGCACACCCAGATAACGGTCTTCGGCGAGCTTTTCGCCCGAAATGCCAAGCTGACCGGAATAAGTCGCTGTATGATCACGATAACCGGGGCTTACCGTTACAGAATGATCGCTCCTGACGTTAGCCGCGTGAGTTGGGTTTATCTCCAGAGATCTCGCGTCTTCCGACACAAGCATATGGTCCTCATATCGGTCCGGGTTCAGTCCGCCTATGCGCATCAAATGTTTTTTATCTCCTTCGTTGTCGGCCATGACTATATTTTGATAACTTCTATTGGAATTATGGCCGACATGAACAAGCTCTATGGGTCTATTGAAACTATTGAAATGCGGGTCGTTTATCAAATAGCTATATTCCGGCTGTGTGAGATATGCCATGGCTAACCCGGTAGCGCCTTCATTGGTCTGAATGACCGCGGGATGAATATTCATGGCACGTATCGCTTCCAGAGCACCCAGCGAGAAGAATCTGTATCTACGCATAAGGTCTTCGGCGGTGGCGCCTCCGTATAGCACATCCATATATCTGTCGTTTTGGAGGGCGTAAGTCCTGACCTTGCCCCCAAGCATGCCGCCATATATATAGGCCCTGTTAAAACGATCTATCGTTTCAGGGCTCTCTCCGTAAAAAGGCACCGTAACGCTTCTGCCGGCATATGAAAGTTTCGCGCTATTAATTACCGCCTCCAATATCCTGTGGCCTTCTCTATTATTGTTAAAGATGCCCGTAAATATTGTTGTGTCCAAGCCCAGGTCGACAAAAGCCGTTCCAATATCCTTAATATATAGGGCAAGGCCTCCTAAACCCGCTATGTCCCGCGCTTCTAAAGAGAGAAGCGCCACCTCTCCGATCTGCATTCCACGTAACACTTTGACCGCATCGTAACGAATACCCATATCTGTTCCTAGGCCGCCCTCAAGCGCTATGCGGGTCATGTAATCATTTAGCCTGCTCTTGTGCTTTGGATAGGCCTGGGCTATATCATAGAGAACGGTAGCTACATCTCCGAGCCCGACCGTATTAACATTTTTAGATATCCTAATAAGCTTAACTATCATCTCCCTGAAATCTGCCTCTTCGCCCTTCTCTAAAGCGTTCTGGAGATATGTGCTGACAAAGCTCTCTTTTACCCTGTCCTCAGCACCAAAGCTCTTGTAAGTTGCCATAGAATTAAGAATGGTGCCCAGAGAATATTTTTCGGCTTTAACAGGTTTTATCGAGTACACTACCGTTTCCCAGGCACGCAGCGTCTCATGTATCCCTAGGCTGCGTAGTTCCCGGCCCGCTACATACCTTGATGCGCCCGAAACCAAACCGCCGTCTTTTCTGTAACGGAAGACCTCCTTAAGCTCAAAGACTTCGTCATCCTTGATCTCTGGTAGCTCCATTAACTGACGCGAAATATCTTTTACGTGATACCCGTAATTTACTATTCCCAGGACTGCTTCGTCGCCTTTCATCTTCAATACAGACATGCAGTCGGATCCATGACGCTCTAGCCGCATATCGGCAGACTTCATGGCGTCGTATTCCTCGAGCATCTTTTTAAGCGCCTCTACATAATCGCCTAATTTTGCAAGGTTCGGGTTCTCTTTTAGATACTGCAGGCTTGCCTGGACAGATCCTTCATAAAGATCCCGATCCCGTATATTGTTTACCCATATCTTCCAGAATTCAGCTAAAGAGAGATTGTGCCTCTTATTAAAATCATCGTTTTCGTCTCCGAGCAATCTTGCAAAATGCCATAGTATGGGGCCGTGATAATCGAGTAAGAATATCGAGGCCATGAAAGGTATTATTCCATCGCCGTATAGCTGTAGTGGCGGCCTATCCCTGTATATCTCATCGGGTATCTGGGGATCTCTCTGGTAGTCATGGCTTGCATAGACAGTGACATCCTGGCCGCCGAATTGGTCGTGGACCCATTTTCTGTAGAGCATGTGGTCTATAATTACGGATACATCCCGGGAATCTCTTAATACGTGGGCAAGCTCTTCGTGGAGGGAATTGTAGGGCACTACTCCTGATTTTATAAGCCGCTCGTCATTTGCCTGCCAACCTCTATCCTCTGTCTTGGTAGCAAAGTTTTCTCCGTATATAAGGCTATTGGGGGCATTTGCCTGTATCTCATATGCAAGCCTGGACAATATGACATTCGGCTCTCCGGTGCCCGACAGATCCGTCGTCTTGAAACAACCGTCGCCATTATCTCGCCTCTGGTTTGTAACGATATCTCCGAATATCCGGGCCATGCCAATGGCGCTATTGTCAACCTGGAATGTGGTATCAAAAGCGTGCGCGACATCAGCTCTGAAAGAATCTCCCTTTTTCGCAAGCCGCATAACCATCGACTCATACCGGTCCAAAACTTCTTTACGGCGCCAATTTGGCTGGAATGAGTCATCCCAATCACCCTGGCCGTCGCTTGAATCATGCCTTACAAGCCGTGGCCCGTCAAAACGATAGACGGGAAAATAAACGGGCAAAGTTGTATTTGATTGAGATATATGGGGTATCAGATTATGAATCAGGTCTATCTTCTTCTCTGTGCTTTTTGCTTCCTGCCTTAACCTATCCAATGACTCTTCTCCGCCCAATGACGCGGCAATTGTAATGTGATCTATAGGCGCAAAACTTGAAGGATCTTTTCCGGGATGCCTTACAGGCCCCCATTCAAAACAATCCATAAGCCATATCGCGTCGTAACGCTTCTTCAATTCCGGCAGTAACTTTCTTAACTGGTCGAAGTTACTTATTGAAAGCGAGCCGTCCTTATTCCATACGGGTTTACCGTCTTCACCTTTTGCCAGATCAAAAATAGCCGTCCTTACTTCTAGAATATGCTTTCCTCTCATATCTTTCTGGGTCTTTATAACTCCGGAAACCTGCGATTCGTTCCCTAAGCCGACTTTATAACGCCATGTCTCGGACAAATTTACCTCTACGGCATAATGCATAGTTCCTGTATCGACCGGCACAACGGCTGAAAACTTCGTGCCATCCTTAGACCTTGACATCTTTATGGGCTCTTGCATTACACCATTTATTGACCATTGAATTCGGCCCTCCATCTCACCTTTGCGGCATGCAACTTCTATAGTTTGAGGCTGCCCCTGGAGAACTGTCTTATAAGATTTTGTCGGCGGGAAATCCTCTGGCCTATCCGTGTAGATGTCGTGCAGCACCCGGTTGGCTTCCACCCGTATTCCTTTGTTCTCATGGTACATCAGAGAATGCAGAAGCTTAAGAGCGTGCTGGCCTATCTTTTTATGTTCTTCGTCGCTCGAGCCTTTAAATTCATAAGCGATCCCTCTTAAATGGAGGATCGCCTCTCTCAAGTTATAGTATTCGCCCGATGAGATCTCATCAACGATAGGCCTTAATATCGGATTTTCATAGTACATGGTTATGTCATCAATATAATCCGCAAGCACTTCGGGCCTGTCCCGAAGGAGTTCAAACTTAAAACCGTTACTCAATATATTGGCTAGGTGGCTCTCGTTTGGATCAAGGCGTGGGGCGGATAGATAATCTACATATAAATTTGAGGCGTAACGCACGATCCTATATGGTTTTCCTTCCTTGGATACTACTAAGAGCGTTGCGTCATCATATCTCAATACGGATATGTCGTCTGTCTTCACGCAGCTTTCTAAAAGAGGTGCTATCTTAAACTTTGGTACATCCGTATTCTTCTTTACAGCCTTATTGAAGAGCTCTATAAAAGAGTTGTCGCGTATCAGGCCTTCCAACAACGGATCTATTTTACTTATGTCGGGACCAGCCGGCGATTCATGAGCGGCAATGTTTATATCGATATCGTCTTTATCCAGGGTGTATTCAGCGTCTTTATAGAGCTCAAACATTTTGGCCATATCAAGAAGCGCTCTGGCCTCATCGTCCAGTCCGGCTTCGATAAAATTACTGTATTTTCTTCTTATATCCTCATAGAGTTTATTGATCTTATCGTGATTGAGCGACTTGGAATGTATCAATTCGGCTATCTGACGGGATGTCTTCTTTTCTACTGGGTCCGGGTGATCTATGCACCTTTTGATCCAACGCCTCATCTCTGCGTAGGTTAAGCCTTTCAGGTTCCTCAAGGCCTCCCACTTAGATATTTTGTCCTTTTCATGAGATATAACAGTTTCTGTGTAGAAGTACTGCGTGTCGACATAAATAACCGGAAGACCGTTCTTATTTCCCAGTCCAAGATGGGCGAGCTGGCCTGTATTTTTTAATAAGCCTTCGATCGCGACTATGCCTATTGGCTGTTCTTCTTCTAACTCGCCTATAGTGACGACCATATTGTCGGGCCTGTAACAATCTAAGCCCGTTATATCAACATTTATAAGGCTATCGGGATTGATCCTGGTGCCAATATATTTATTTACGGCATCGTGTGACAATAGGAAGGATTTGAGAAGATACTCATTACGCATCTGACCTTGAGTAACAAAAAGTTTTGGAGCGAGCGCGAAGGCAAGATCATTATAGATAAACAGACAAACCACGGCCAGCGATATTATTCTGACTAGTGTGCTGTATCTCTCTTTGTATTTGATTAACATATATCTCAAAAGTATATCATAGTAGTGTTGCTTGTCAAAATGATATAACAAGGTTTTTTATATCTTAACTTATGCGGACTGTTGCAGTCTTTCGTAGGTAAGTTTATAGTAGGATTCCATAGAATCTACACCGAGAGGTTTATCAATCGCGGGAAGATCCTTGATAAATGCCAGGATATCTTCTTCTGCTACTGCCAATTCACGGCCATAAATCTGTCTATATTGATCCCTTATCATTGCGATAAGATCTTTTTCGTACTGATCATATGTTTCTCCTGTGGGCAGAGCTGTCCTTATATTTGATGCGGCCATGGCCATATTCAAAAGCCCTACGATATTTATCTCTCTATTCTTTAGCTGACCCGCCACACCGACCGTGCCCTTCCCTAATATCAGACCGCTATTGTAATCATCCTGATTTTTATAACATTGAATGGCTATAAGCCCTTCCTTGCCCGAATATTTTAAAACTATATTCTTCGGATCGGTTGCCCTCATCTTTAGCAGTTCCACGTACGTATCCACTATCTCGACGCCATAAGGTATTTCGGCCAACCTATCATGATCCGCGCGTATCTCATATACCCTGCCCTCTTTCAGGCCGGCAGAAATAGCCGAGAGGTCTCCCAGGCCCTTTAGCGCGTCTATAATGTTTTGGTTCGCCTGGTAAATGATACGCGGATCAACATGAGGCTTATTCTCTTTCTTTGCCACAGCTTTATTGAATTGTCTTAAATATTCTGCCGCCGTAATACGAGCCTCGAGCACTCTGCTGAGCCTCACCGAAGTCGCCTGGTATTCGGATAATTTCACGAGTGATTCTTCGGCGTTCTTACCCATACTGAAGAGTCGGCGCATAGCTTTCAAATACGCCGCCTCCACTCTCTTTCTGATATTTTCATCCCTGTGTATATTCTGCAGATCTCCTTCAGATAGCTTTATCTCGACGATCACCGTATTGCCCTCTCCCGGCTTCTCAAAATCAAGGGGAACGCCTTGTGCCTGCAATATCCCCTCTCTCCAGGGCGGAGCTATCTCAATTCCGCCGCACGCAGATACATCCGCTTCGGAATATCCGGCAGCTTCTGTGTGCGGGTCCGAATCCTGGACTTGCGCGTCAGAGGCGGCAAGGATCCCTCTTTGGGTTTCAATATCTATATTAGTTATAAGAGTAAAACTGCCCGGATAACGGCCCGGGCTGGCGGCCTTATCCTTTTCCAATTGAGTCGAAAGGTCTCGGAGGCTTCTTACTATTCCAATATCGCTGGAGCAGTTTGCCCCAATTACCACCTGGACGCCCATCTCGATAAGACTGCGTATGTTTGAATCGGTCAAAGCCCTTTCCCTTCCCGCTTTTTCGGTCACACATCTGCCGGAATACGAAAGCACGTGTAGATTTGGGTCTAATCCTATATTACCCTTCGCTATTCTTTTAGCCTTCCGTACAAGCTCCGGCGTAGGATGTTCCAGGTCTACACCGTCTTGAACCACCTCTTCTTTGATAACAGCCTGCATTATCTCTCTGAAGACGTGTGCTGTAAACTCTCTGACGTCGCCGTTTGTGACCGCAACCATTTCACGGTCTTCCCACTGACCCCAATTATCATACTTATAACGGGTGATATCCTCGACATGCTGTCTGGCCACACCCATATAAAGATCTGATGTGCGCGCCCCTGCCGATGTCAGGTCCACCACCGGCTGAAACCCGGCGATGTGATGTCTGAAGTACTTTCTGTTCTCCGCCGGCACAGTCAACTCTTCCAAAACATCCTCTCCCGCCTGCCCTACAAAAAAGCATCTATTGCCATATGTGTGCGAGCTATATGCGACAGTGGCGTCTTTCATGACCGTATCGCGGTAGTAAGCCTTAAGTAAATATGGGGCCATTCCAAGCTGTCCGTCGTTAAAATGTACGACCGGAGGCTTCCATCCCCCGGGATCATGCGAGCGGCTCCTCTCCTCTTCGCGTTTAATTAATTCATCGGAAGCCGCTGAAATAAATGCGGAAAATTCCTGCAAAGATACGAGCGATGGCTCATAAGAATTTCTGTAGCGGTAGAGACCTTCCGTGTAGTAAGAATGAGTCTGGCCGCGCTTACGTCCGCCCACCAGGAACTCGGGTATCCCGGCTCCGGTTATAACCTCGCTTGAAAACGCCTCAGCCGGTTGATATCCTACCATGACCGGAAAATCGCCCAGCTTCTTTATGTCATTTGGATTTACACATAAGATCTGTGCCCAATCAGTCTTGACGTATTGACCTTCCCTGTTCTTGCCGTAATCATAGTACGGCTCTACTTGCGCATAGCCTATTCCCACGGCCTTACAGATACGGTACATCTCGAGCCCATGGAATTGCATTACTCTGCCCAGTCCTCCGGCCGGATTCCATATCTCTGCCGCAACCTGCCACACTCTCCTGCCGATAAGATACGGAGCGTGCTGTTTAGCCCAGTTTGCCGGCACACTTTTGTCGAGCATGAAGAGGATGGAGTCAACGATAGGTAACGCGCGAATATCGGGATGGTCGTTAAGTATCTTTATAAGACGGTCCTGCTCAGCCTTTTCCATAAGAGCCACCGCTCTCAATAGCGGATACCTGCTCTCCACCGGATACAGGGCTTGAGTTGATGCCGCGTAATCACACGTCGTTAAAAATTGTGAGAGCCTATTAAAGTCAACATTGTCATTATTGAGGATCTGGCGAAGCTCTCTTAATAGGACCTTATATTTATCGCCGAGCATCGCGCCGATAATAATGTCACGCTTGCCATGCAATCCGGGGAATGGCCTTCCTGCAACTATAAGCACATCGTCGATCGACACTTCATCGCACCTGCTTAGCAGCTCGATCAAATGCTGTATATCAACGTCTATTTTGACCCCATATTTTTCATAAAGATGGTCTATTGAAGGCGCGTCTTTATGGATCATAAACGCGATCTCGCGGACAGTCTTACCTTTATATTTTGTATCGGCCAATCCGGCAACTACCGTATCTATATTCTCAATGATCCAGGCTCTCATCTTCCCCGGCTCTATATTCAACACCCTCCATATATATTCCCACTCCATCGATTCGTAATTATCATGGTCCATCACGTCTTCGCGGTCTTTTGGATCGGCAGAGACATCTCTATCCATATATATCACTGTCTTACCATATCTCTGTCCCAGGCCGACATGCCCAAAACAACCGGTGATCTTTATCATATCAGATATAGGAATTGGCTGGCCCATATTCACCAGTTTATTCACATAATCTCTTCCTCTGACTTTGATGATCTTTTCGACCTCACCACGGATATGCGCATTGAGTGCAGCGTGGGTGATCAAACCCGCAGCGATAGAAAGCTTTTCTCTTGAATCCTGCCTGGTGGTCGATAATTGAGGGGAAAGAGAGGAGTTGTCGGGCTGCCCGACCGCGGAAACCATCGAAGTATTAAATAAAAAAGCCCACCCGATGAAGAGTGAAATTATGTCCTTCATCATGTGAGCCGCGTATTTACTGATCTTCATTGCTACTACTTTATCACGTATTCGATCTTTGTCAAGAGTACTATATCTGACTATTTTGTGTTTTAACCGGCCGGAAACTCTTGCGGTGTATTGGGGACGGGCCGTGATTATTGAGCGCCTCTATATGGGACTTTGTTCCGTAGCCTTTATGCCTGGCAAATCCATACTGCGGATACGTCTTATCAAGGTCCAGCATGATCCTATCTCTTGTAACTTTAGCAATAATCGATGCCGCCGCTATAGATAGGCTCTTTGAGTCGCCTCCGACGATGCACTTAAGCGGACACTTTGTGTTTATCTTCATATTGCCGTCCACTATTACGTAATCGGGAGGGATCTCGAGCTTTGAAATGGCCAGACACATCGCTCTCTTTGTGGCCTGGTAGATATTTATGCGGTCTATAGTCTTTTCATCGACTATGCCGACACCGATAAAGGATTTTTTGACTATCTCGAGGTAGGCCTCTTCGCGCTGACGGGCCGACAACTTCTTCGAATCGTCTATGCGCGCCTTGAACTTGAAGCCTTTTAAAATAACCGCGCCGGCAACGACGGGCCCGGCCAGAGGGCCTCTGCCCGCTTCATCGACACCGGCTATTGAATTGTACCCGGAATTATTTAGACTCTTCTCGTGGCGCAGCAGCCTCGTCGTTTTGAGCGTGTTCGATCTTTTCTTCAACCCTGGTCTCTTTCCCTATCTTCTTCTTCAGATAATAGAGTTTCGCCCTCTTCACATCGCCCTTCTTGACTACTACTATTCTCTCTATGGAAGGCGTATGCAGCGGGAATACCCTCTCCACCCCTTCGCCATAAGATATCTTACGTACGGTGAATGTCTCTCCCAAACCCGATCCTTTTTTAGCGATGACTATGCCCTCAAAGGTCTGTGCCCTCGCCTTTCCTTCTTCGACGATCTTTACAAGAACGTCTATTGTGTCGCCAACATTGAACTGAGGGATATCCTTCTTCAGGTGTACAGCCTCGATCAACTTTGTGTACTTATCCATCTTATTTCCTTCCTTTCATTTTCATTAGATCCGGACGGCGCTTAAGCGTCCTCTTTAGAGCTTCATCCGAGCGCCATCTCTCTATATTCTTATGGTTCCCGCTTAACAGAACGTCGGGAACCTTCATACCCTTGAATTCCGCGGGCCTAGTATATTGAGGGTACTCCAGCAAATTGTTCTCGAAGGACTCATTCTTTACCGAGTCGTCGTGACCCAATACACCGGGAATAAGCCTCGTGATCGCGTCTATAACGACAAGCGCCGGAAGTTCGCCGCATGTGAGGATATAATCGCCTATCGACACTTCTTCGTCCGCGAGTTCGCAAATCCTCTCATCGACGCCTTCATAATGGCCGCATATTAGCACGAGCCTCTTGACCTTGGCCAGCCTCTTTACGGTCTTCTGGTCTAACTTCTTGCCTTGAGGCGTCAGTAGTATCACTCGCGCTTTTTTCAAAGCCTTGAGCTCTTCGAGCGCCCTGTAAACCGGCTCGACCTTCATCACCATGCCCGGACCACCGCCGAACGGTTTGTCGTCCGCTGTCCTGTGAGCGTCATCCGTCCAGTCCCTAAGATTCCGGACGTTTATCTCAACGAGCCCCTTATTCTGGGCGATCTTAAGCATAGATTCGCCCAAAATATTTTCAAACATTTTGGGAAAGAGCGTCAGAATATCTATTTGCATGTTGTCAGCTTTAAGCTGTAAACTATATGCTTTAAGCTTAAAACTTAAAGCTTACGGCTTATAGCTTATTTTTTAATCCCCTGCTTCTTCAATAAGAGACCTACCGCATGCGACGGGATGGCTCCCACTCCCAGCCAATATTCGGCGCGCTCTTTGTTGACTTTCACATTGGCCGGATTTGTCTTCGGATCATAATATCCGAGAGTCTCTATCGGCTCACTGTCTCTTGCTCTGCGCTTATCCATCACGACTATACGGTGAGACGGCTTCTTTAGCGTCCCGAACCTTTTAAGTCTTATCACTGCTGGCATTCATACCTCCCCTTTTATTTTTCTTTTTCTCTCCACACTTTCGCACCCAGCTTCAGTAGCTTCTCTTCCAGGTTCTCATAACCTCTGTCCAGATGGTATATCCTATGCACATCCGTCCTGCCCTTAGCTACCAGCCCGGCGAGCACAAGCGCCGCCGAAGCCCTTAAGTCCGACGCCATAACTGGCGCCCCGCTTAAATTTTTGACTCCTTTTATTATAGCACATGGGCCTTCCAATAGAATGCTGGCACCCATTCGGTTAAGTTCGCTTATATGTATGAACCTCTCAGGGTATATCTTTTCGGTTATAACGCTTATTCCGTCGGTCACGGCCATCAGGCTCATGAACTGAGCCTGCATATCCGTCGCAAATCCCGGGTACGGCAGTGTTGTCATATCCGTGGGTTTTAATTTTTTGATATACTTTACTCTTATTCCGTTCGGTATATTCTTTATATCCAATCCGGACTCTTTAAGCTTGTCCACCATGGCGATCATATGTTCGAGCTTGGCGTTCTTTAATGTCACATCGCCTTTTGTTATCGCGGCGGCAAGCATATAGGTGCCGGCTTCTATCCTGTCGGCTATCACTGTGTGTTCCGCGCCATGGAGCTTCTTTACGCCCTCTACTATTATCCTTGGGGTTCCATAACCCTTTATCTTGGCGCCCATCTTAACCAAGAAAGTCGCCAGGTCCGCTACTTCCGGTTCACATGCCGCATTCTCTATTATCGTCACACCCTTGGCAAGCGTTGCCGCCATCATCACGTTGTCGGTAGCAAGTACGCTTGAACCGAAATGGCCTCCTAAATATATATGGGTACCTTTTAATCCTCTCCCATCCGCTATTAAGTATCCCTTCTCAACTTTTATCTTGGCGCCAAGAGCGGTCAGCCCCTTTAAATGGATATCTATCGGCCTGGGTCCAATGACGCAGCCGCCGGGGAACGATACTTCAGCCCGTCCCTGCTTAGCTAGGAGTGGCCCTAGAACGCATATTGAGGCGCGCATCGTGCTGACCAGCTCATAAGGGGCTATGTACTTCTTATAACCTTTCGGCTCCACGGTTACGGTGCCGCCATCCTGCTGGACCTTTACGCCGAAGTTCTTCAGGATCTTGAGCATTGTGGACATATCTCTTAGAGCGGGGATATTCCTGATCACCGATCTATCGCCCGAGAGAAGCGTCGCAGCCAATATAGGAAGACAGGCGTTCTTAGCTCCGCTTATCGTAACTGTGCCGCTCAGCCTTTTGCCGCCCTCTATTACTAATTTATCCATTGCGTTACTACCACCCTATCTATTCCGTATTGATCGATCTTCGTTTCTATAAATTTAAACTCTTTCGTCTCCTCAATGATCTCTTTTATGGCTGGTAATTGCCCGAAGCCTATCTCCACCATGCAATATCCGCCATGCGTCAAATGCCCCGGTGCGGCCTTGAATATCCTTCTGTAAAAGTCCAAACCGTCCACGCCGCCGTCCAGAGCCAGAACGGGCTCTTTCAATACTTCCTTCTGCAATGTCTCAAATTCATGCCGCGCTATGTAAGGCGGATTTGACACGACGAGATCGAATCTGCCATCTATATCTGAAAAAAGGTCGCTCTTTGTATAAATTATTTTTTCGAAAACACCGTTAAGGCGGGCATTTTCTCTTGCTGTCTCTAACGCATCCCCGGATATATCCGAGGCGACTATTCTACAATCAGCGGCGTTTTTAGTCAATGATATAGCTATATTGCCGGAGCCGGTGCATAGGTCCAGTACTGAGCATCGCTTATTCCGCGTTGCCTTAATTAATTCCAGGGCCGTTTGAACCAGCACTTCCGTTTCGGGCCTGGGAATAAGCACATATTCGTTAACGATAAAATCCAGGCCGAAGAACTTCTCCTTGCCTATGATGTACTGCAGCGGCGTATATGGTTCTACGGTCTTTATCATTTTGACGCCAGCCTCAGCTTCCTGTCTTCCGCCCTCAAAGCATCTATCATCTCGTCCAGATCGCCCTCCAGTA
>Ga0268276_1003373_pt1 | contig 12471 bp, 13 predicted proteins | sample saktaG_4_FD_190145 | JGI IMG/M metagenome (GOLD analysis project Ga0268276, IMG submission 190145) | Saline water microbial communities from Sakinaw Lake, British Columbia, Canada - sak_2010_1_5_45m | ecosystem: Environmental > Aquatic > Non-marine Saline and Alkaline > Saline ...
CACCTGAACAAGCTCAACATGTGATGAAAGATTTAATGCAATATGTTGATGTGTGTATTGGCAACGAAGAAGATGCAGCTCTTGTTTTGGGATTTAAGACGCCTAATACCGATGTATCAACCGGACAGATAAGCCTAGATGGATATAAACAGGTTTTAAAAGAAATGAAGGATACTTTCGGATTCAAAATGGTTGCTACAACCTTAAGAGAATCATTTTCAGCGACAAAAAATGGTTGGAGTGCTTTACTTTACGATGGTAGGTTATTTTATGAATCAAAACACTATGTGATTGAGCCAATCATCGATAGAGTTGGTGGTGGCGATGCGTTTTCTGGTGGTTTAATCCATGGATTATTGACCAAAAAACCACAAGATGCTATTGAATTTGCAGTTGCTGCAAGTGCACTAAAACATACAATTCCAGGTGATTTTAATCAAGTGAGTGAAAAAGAAGTCGATGCCTTGGTTCAAGGTAATCAGTCAGGACGTGTCCAAAGATGAAAGAAAACAGATCAGTCAGTAGAATACTATCTATATTAGAGTTAATTGCGAAACATGATGAAGGTTTGACTTTAGGCCAAATATATCGGATATTGGATATACCAAAAGCAACAGTCTACGATTTTTTACAGACTTTGTATAAGGCTGATGCCATCTACTATAAAGATCCAAGACTTAAAAATTACGTGATTGGATCTAAGATGTTTGCTATAGGTTCGGTTTATACTAAAAATTCCAACTTGATAGAAGCATCGCAGTATGAACTTAAGGAATTTGCTGAAAATCATGGAAGAACAGTTTTTATCACAAAAAGAATCAATGATAAAATCGTCTATGTCTTTAAATTTCAACCTAGCAATTCCAAAATTGTGACACCTCAGGAAATTGGTACTGTCTCAAGAGATTTTGAGAATGGTCCCATTGGTCAGTGCTATTCAGTTTTTGATAAAGCTATAATTAATTCAAACGTTTCGGACTATGAACAAATCAAAAAACATCGATATGCATTTTCAAGTTTAGAAGATATTAGTCACATCTGTACGCTTGCTGCACCTGTTTGGAATTTTGAAAATCGAATTGTTGGAGTTTTGGTAGCATCTGATTTAGCTGCTGATGGCCAAAAAAGAGACATTATTGGAGCTGAATTTGCAAGCATTGCTGAACGAATTTCAAGAAGATTAGGGTATTTAGGAAATTTTAATGAATAAAATAGGCATTCGTGGACATGATATTGGAAAAATGAGTGCTGCTGAATTGGCAAAAAAAATCAAAGATTTTGGGTTTGATGGTGTTCAGCTAGTATTTAAAAAAGCATTAATAACACAAGTTGATTTTTCCGATATTCATTCAATTAAGTCTGCCTTTAATGGACTTGATATTCCTCTTCTTGGTGCTTATTTCAATCCAATTCAACCGAATCTAGAAGAAAGAAATGAAGGCATTTCATATTTTAAAAAAAATTTAAAAATTGCACAAGCACTTGGCGCATCTTTTGTAGGCAGCGAAACTGGATTTTCAACTATTGGTTCAGCAGAAAACATTGAAGCAATTCATAATAAAGCTACACTGAGTCAAGTGACAGAAGTTTTCCGCGACTTAGTCTTAACTGCAAAAACCTATAATTCATATGTGGCAATTGAAGGTGCTTATGCACATGTCGCATATGATCCATTCAGTATTAAATATATCGTTGATCAAATTAACAGTCCACATCTCAAGGTTATTGTTGATTTGTATAATTTTTTAAATATTAATAATTATCAAGATCGAATGGAAATATTTGAGACATCTTTATCACTATTGAAAAATGATATTGTGATTTTTCATCTCAAAGATTTTATCGTTGAAAACGGTAAACTCAAACAGGTTGGTCTTGGTCAAGGTCTTATGGATTATGAAACAATCATTCACCGTATATGTGAAACCACTCCAGATGCATATCTGATACTTGAAGGTGTAACTGGTTTAGATATTAATCCTAGCTTAGCATTAATCAAAAAATTATTAGAAAGGAAGTGAGATTGTGAAACTTGATATTCGGTACAACAATCATCCACAAGATTCAAAGTATTATGATACGCAAACATTAAGAGAAAGATATTTAATTGAAAAAGTATTTGAAAATGATGAAATGCTTTTCACTTATTCGCATCACGATCGTATTATCGCAGGAGGAATCTATCCAGTTAAGAAGGAATTGATATTACCCGTGACTAAGGATTTAGGTACGGATTTCTTTATGGAACGTAGAGAATTAGGGACTATAAATGTTGGAGGACCAGGATATATTAAACTTGATGGTACAAAGTATGCAATGGCTGAAAAAGATGGAATTTATATTGGTTTAGGTGTTAAAGAGGTTGTTTTTGGATCAAATAATCCAGCCAATCCAGCTAAATTCTATATTAATAGTTCACCTGCACATATGAAATATCCAACAGTTCATATTCCATTTAAGAGTGCGAATCCTAATAAATTAGGTTCTATGAAAACCTTAAATGAAAGAACAATCTATCAATATGTTCATCCAGCTGTATGTGAATCTTGCCAACTTGTGATGGGAATGACCATACTTAGCGAAGGTAGCGTATGGAATACAATGCCCTGTCATACGCATGATAGACGCATGGAAGTCTATTTTTACTTTAATATGGAAGAAGATACACGTGTTTTCCATTTGATGGGTGAACCCAAGGAAACAAGACATCTAGTTATTAAAAACGAGCAAGCTATTATTTCTCCAAGTTGGTCTATTCATTCGGGTGTGGGAACATCTGCGTATACATTCATTTGGGGCATGTGTGGTGAAAATAAGACATTTGGCGATATGGATTTTGTTAAAATGTCAGAATTAGAATAAGGAGATAATCATGTCAATTTTAGATAAATTTAATTTAGAGGGAAAAGTTGCTATTGTGACTGGTGCTGCTAGAGGTTTAGGACAAGGCATGGCATTAGGACTTGCAAGTGCGGGCGCTGATATTGTTGGTGTTGACTATATCGAATCAGAAGAAACGAAAGAACAAGTGGAAAAACTTGGTCGTCGATATTTAGGATTGCAAGCGAATTTGATTTCAATTGATCAAGATGGGTTGAATAAACTTGTCAAACAAGCTGTAGATCGTTTTGGACATGTTGATATTTTGGTCAATAACGCAGGTATTATTAGACGTGAAGACTCACTTAATTTTAGTGAGAAGGACTGGGATGATGTCATGAATATCAATTCAAAGACAGTATTTTTCTTCAGTCAGGCAATTGCCAATCAATTTGTCAAACAGGGTCATGGTGGCAAGATCATCAATATCGCATCAATGCTTTCCTATCAAGGTGGTATCAGAGTACCTTCCTATACAGCTTCAAAATCAGCAGTCAAGGGTATGACAATGCTTATGGCTAATGAATGGGCTAAGTATCAAATCAATGTAAACGCCATTGCACCAGGTTATATGGCTACAGATAACACCAAAGCCCTTCGTGAAGACGAAAAGCGTTCTGAAGCGATTTTAGAACGTATACCAGCAGGAAGATGGGGGACCCCTGAAGATTTAGCTGGAGCGATTGTCTTTTTAGCAAGTGAAAACTCGAATTACATCAATGGTTATACCATTGCTGTAGATGGTGGATGGCTAGCACGTTAAGACTTATGATGAATAAGATATGAAAAATGTGCAAAATCTGTACATTTTTTTTGTATGAAGATTTCAAATTACATGAATTTATGCTACAATATTAACGAGGTACTTTATATGAATGTTACAAGAAGAGAATTACGAATTGAAGTCATGAATGCCATTTATCAATATGACTTATACTTAAGTGATAAACTGCCGTTTATTCCTTATTTTGAAATAGAAGAAGCACAAGATATATTCAATAAAATTATTGAAAAATTAAATAATCTTGATCAAATTATAGAGAAACACTTATATGAGTTTAGCTTATACCGTCTAGCATTTTTAGATCGTGCTATTATTAGATTAGCCGTCTTTGAATTACTTGAGACAGACCTTGCTAAAGAGATCATCATTGATGAAGCCGTAGAAATCACAAAAGTGTTTTCAGATCTTGATGATGAAAAACAGCATCGCTTTACCAATAAGGTTTTAGATAACATAGCAAAAACACTTAGAGGATGATGAGTTTGGAAAATTACTTAACAGTCTCAGCCTTAACTAAATATATTAAGGCCAAATTAGAAGGTGATAAGCACCTTTTTTCCATTCTAATCAAAGGCGAAATCTCGAATTTTAAACGACACAGTAGAGGGCATCTTTATTTCACACTTAAGGATGAAGGCGCGCAGATGAGTGCAATCATGTTCTCTAGAGATGCTTCAAGAATTGAATTTGAGCCTAAAGAAGGCGACCATGTGTTGATTTCAGGACGTATCAGTGTTTATGAACCAAGTGGCACCTATAGTCTTCAAGTTTCTTCAATGAAACTCGATGGTATTGGCGAACTATATCTAAAATATGAAGCCTTGAAGAAAGAATTATTGGAAAAGGGCTACTTTAATGAAGAACACAAAAAGCCAATTCCTAAATTTCCTAAAATTATTGGTGTTGTCACTTCACCAACAGGTGCAGTAATTGAAGATATTAAAAACACTGTTGAAAGAAGATATTTACTCTCAGAAATTCATTTATATCCAGCATTGGTTCAGGGTCCAGGGAGTGCGGAAAGCATCAGAAATATGATATTGCTTGCTAATGCTAAAAAGGAAGTGGATGTTTTAATTGTTGGTCGTGGTGGTGGATCCATTGAGGATTTGTGGGGGTTCAATGAAATGCCTGTCATTCAGGCTATCTATGACTCAGAAATTCCTATCATAACCGCTATTGGTCACGAAACAGATTTTACGATTAGCGACTTTGTTTCCGACTTAAGAGCACCAACACCAACGGCAGCTGCAGAACTGGCTACACCTAATAAAATTGATTTATTGCATAAAATAGAAGAATCATTTGCGCAGATTGAATATAGAGCTTTTCAAATCATAGGTGAAATAAAAACAAAACTCATCTACTTAGACCAAAGACTTGATCGACTTTCACCAGATATCAAACTAACAAATTTGAAACTTGATCTTACTCGATATCAAATGAATCTTAATCAATTTATGCTTTACCAATTAGAATCAAAAAGACATTTGGTAGATCAATACAAGCATACAATGCGAAGTCCTGAAGAAAGAATTAGAGGATTGGTAGAAAAAAGAGAGAATTTAGATCAACGATTGATGAGAAACATACATGAAATTTTTCAGCGTAAAGGTTATCAATTTGAGATTCTTAAAACCACATTAGGTGCCTTAAATCCATTGATGCTGATGGACAAGGGATTTGCTGTTATCACTCATAATCAACAAGTCATCACTTCAATCACTCAGGTTGATGTCGATCAAGACATCTCAGTTAGACTTAAAGATGGAAGTTTGGATGCTAAAATCGTTCGTAAGAAGGAGAATCATAATGGAAAAGAAAACATTTGAAGAATTACTTAAATCTCTGGAACAGGTGGTTAAAGATTTAGAGAATAAGGATATTGCTCTTGATGAGGCTGTTAAAAAGTACCAATTAGGTTTGGAACTTTCAAAAGCTTGTTATCAAATGCTAGAAGAAGCAGAAAAATTGATTGTTAAGGAAATCAAAGAATAATGAATTTGTTTGACATCAAGGATCCCAGTTTTCTAAAAGAACTTAATGTAAAAGAACTAAAAGCGTTAGCTCAGGAGATACGTTCTTTTTTGATTGCCACCATAGCAAAGACTGGTGGTCATCTCAGTTCAAACCTTGGTACAATTGAATTGATTATTGCTTTGCACTATGTATTTGATAGTCCTACGGATGCATTAATATTTGATGTAGGACATCAGGCCTACACACACAAAATATTAACCGGAAGAATCAAAGATTTTGAGACATTGCGACAGACTGATGGTTTATCTGGTTACATTAATTATCAGGAATCAGTTCATGATCAATGGGAAAGTGGTCACTCTGGAACTTCTTTATCAGCGTTAATGGGTGTTTTATATGCCAAACAGATCAAACATGAAAAAGGTGAAGGTATTGCTATCATTGGTGATGCATCAATTACCAATGGTATGTCCTTTGAAGCGCTGAATTTGTTAGGTACAGATAAAAAAATAAAAGGTATCATCATCTTAAATGATAATGAAATGAGTATATCTAGGAGTGTGGGTTCCTTTTCCATGGCGCTTACGCGTTTTCGTTCAATGAAGTTATTCATTAAGATGAAGCGCATGTGGCAAATTATATTGCCTAATTTCATATTAAACTTTTTAGGTCGAGTGAAACGTGGACTCAGAGGTTTTTTACAACGACAAAATATTTTTGAAGATATGGGTTACATGTATGTAGGTCCAACAGATGGACATGATATCAAAGGTTTGATTTATAATCTAAAACGCTTGAAGAAACTTAAAAAGTCTGTTGTCTTGCATATTATTACTGAAAAAGGAAAGGGACATTTGGAAGCAGAACAAGATAAAATAGGAACATTTCATGGTGTATCAAAAAAAGAATTAATTAAAAAAATAGGGATCACATGGAGTGAATTGATCAGCATGAATATGGATGCATTGCAAAAGCATGTGAAAACATTTGTTGTCATGCCTGCCATGGCAGTTGGTACTCATTTTGTTGAGTTTAGCAAAAAGTATCCAGATCAATACATCGATGTGGGAATTGCAGAAGAACATGCTGCAACAATGGCAGCATCTCTAGCACATCAAGGTGTACCTGTATTTCTTCCTTTATATGCTACTTTTGCACAACGTGCATTTGATCAAATATTAAATGATATTGCAAGAAGCAATCATCATGTTGTCATAGGAATAGATCGTGCAGGTATTGTTGGTGAGGATGGATCAACTCATCAAGGACTATTTGATGTGTCGATGTTTTATATGATGCCTAACGTTGTTATTACAATGCCTTATAACGAAAAAGAAGCTAGTGATTTATTATATTATGGCTTTATGAAGCAAAATAATCCGTTTGTTATTAGATATCCTCGGGGTGTTGTTTTATCTACTGCTCAAGTTGAAGATATTGAATTTGATGAGATTACTCCAACATGGAAAGTATTAGATGAAGGTAGTCAAATTGTACTGATTAGCTACGGACCTAGCCTTGATTTATTAAAAACTGTTAGACAGGAATTAGAACTGGATGCAATGATTGTCAATGCACTTTTCATCAAACCAATTGATGAAGCAATGATGCATAAGATTGCTTTATTGAACAAGCCAATACTTGTTTATGAAGAACTTGCAAATTCGGGGTCACTTTATCCTCAAATTTTAAAATTTATGGCAAAACATGGCTATAAGAATCAAATGCTTGAAATGTCAATTACTGAGCAGATTGTAGAACATGGATTCTATCATGATATGCTAAAAAAACACCATATGGATGCAAAATCAATCAAAGCTGTACTCAAGGAATTCAAGGTATGAGACTTGATCTTTATCTTGTCGAAAAACAAATGGTGAAATCAAGAAGCCAAGCGACTGATTTAATTAAACGTGGTCTTGTCTTAATTGATGATAAGATTGCTACAAAGCCAGGTATTCTCGTCGAAAATGAAAACATAAAAATTATTGAATTGCCAAATTTCGTTGGTCGTGGTGGAGAAAAATTATTACAAGCAATTATTGATTTCAATCTCGAATTCAATGGTAAAACTGTAATTGATATCGGTTCTTCAACAGGTGGTTTTACCGATTGTGCACTACAACATGGAGCTAAAGAAGTATATGCATATGATGTAGGAAAAGCACAAATGGTTGAACCTTTGAAGAGTGATTCTCGTGTTCATTTGTTCGAAGAAATGAATATTTTGGATGTCAATATACCAGTGGCTAATATCATATTGATCGATGTATCATTCACGTCGATTAAACCAATATTAAAACACTTAACTGGGTTCAAAGGTGAGATTGTTGCCTTAATTAAACCTCAATTTGAAGCTGGGAACATTCATTTTAAGCACGGTGTTCTTAAAGATATAAAAATGCATAAACAGATATTAAATGATGTTTTAATTGAGACTCATAATTTGGGATTCTCAATTATTGGTTTGAAAAAATCAGGATTAAAAGGCAAAGCTGGAAATCAAGAATATGTCCTTTATCTTCAGGATCATCAGAGGTTAATTGATATAAAGAAAATAGTTGAGGATGTCTTATGCTAAAAACACTCAAAATCAAAAATTTTGCACTCATAGATGATCTTGAAATGGATTTTGAATTAGGTTTAACAGCTTTAACCGGAGAAACTGGTGCTGGAAAATCTATCATCATGGAATCTTTGCAGTTGCTATTCGGGAAAAGATCAGATTCACAGATGATTCGTCATAAAGAGCAAAAAGCAGTTGTCACTGGTGTTTTTGAACTTAATCAAATGCAACAGGAACAACTGGATCTTCCTCAAATCATTGAAGTTGAAAGAGAAGTTGATCTTAGTGGTAGACATCAGATGCGTATTAACGATCAGCCTACGACTCTTTTTCGACTTAAAGAAGTGATGAATGCGATAGGCAGTATTCATTCTCAAAATGAAACCATGAACCTATTTGATAAAACCTATTATTTAGTTTTCATTGACCAAGTCAATCAGAAGAAAGTTGATGCATTGCTCAATCAATACTTGATGGACCGAAGTAAATATGTTGAAAAGAAGAAACACCTTGAAGCATTGAAACAAAAGAAAAATTTGAGTGTAGAAAAACAATCATTTCTTGAATATCAACTCAATGAAATAAAAACTTATCATCTCATGATTGATGAAAAACAAGAACTTGATGATCAAATTGATAAATTAAAGAATCACGATAAAATTATGGGTGCATTACGCAATGCATATACGCTTTTAGAAAACGAGATGTTTCAATCAGACCAGGTCTATGAATCGGGTAAATCATTGGAAAAGATTTCTGAATTTGATGCATCATATCAAGAAATGAGTGAACGGCTTATTTCTGCTTTTTATGATCTTGATGATGTCAAATCGAAAATCTTTCAAACGATTGAAACACTTGATTTTGACGAAGATGAATTTAATCGCATGCAGGAACGCAGTTATGAACTCATCAAGATTGAGCAAAAATATCAAAAATCAATCAATGAACTAATAGATTATCATAAGCAAATTGAAGAAGAACTCTTACTTATTACTGATTATGATCATTACTTAGAAATTTCAAATCTAGAATTAGGTAAAGCCTTTGACCTAGCTTTTCAAAGTGGTGAGAAGTTATCTGAATTAAGAAGGAAGTTAGCTAAAAAACTATCTTCTGATGTTTTAGTGGAACTCAAAGATTTGGATTTAGATAAATCTGTATTTGATATTGTATTTGATGATATTGATAAAAATGAACATGCTTTATTAGAAACTGGTCTTGACCAAGTTGAGTTTTTAATTTCCCTAAATGAGGGTGAGCCAGTCAAACCTCTTGCCCGAGTTGCAAGTGGCGGCGAAAGAGCGAGATTCATGTTTGCTCTAAAGAGTATTTATGCAAAAGCAAATCGTTTATCTTTGATGATATTAGATGAAATAGATATTGGGATTAGTGGTAAAACAGCAGCCAAAGTTGCAAACAAAATGACTTCATTAAGCCAGATGATGCAACTACTTGTTATTACGCACTTACCTCAGGTAGCCGCTAAGGCTGATCATCATTATGGTATTACTAAGATAAAAGAAAATGCACGTATGGTTACGCGCATTCAAAAGTTAGATGAAGATATGCGAATTGAAATGATAGCACTAATGCTATCTGATGAAAAATTATCTCACTTTGCGATAGAACAAGCGAAAATGCTCCTTAGAAAATAAAAAAAGCTTTCGCTTTTTCTAATTAAGCAGTTCCTTTAAGAATTGCTAGGATAAATGATAAGATAATCAATCCAACCATACCAAACATAATGATCCAAACGATTAATTTACCCCACCAAGTTTCCGTTGGTGTTTGGAAATGCTTCTTTACAGCATTTTTATCGGTTGTTGCTTCAACAGTTTTCTTAGTTGTAGGTTTTGCTGCTACATCAGTTTTCTTAGTAACAGTTTTTTCAGTAACAACAGTTTTCTTAGTCGTTTTTACGACATTATCATTTGCTTCTTTAGCCATTATTTCACCTCGTCCATGTAATCATAGTTATTATACTATAAAATATTCCTCAAAGGAAGAGTTTTGATGAAAAACAATGTTAAAATTATCTTTCATATTGATCTCAATGCATTCTTTGCAAGTTGTGCGACAATTAAGGACCCTTATTTAAAAGATAAGGCTTTTGTTGTTGGAGGTTCGTCAACCTCAAGACGTGGTGTCGTATCTACTGCATCTTATGAAGCAAGAAAATATGGCATTCATAGCGCAATGAATATTAATGATGCGCTTCGTATCCATCCAAAATTGATTATTATCCCTGTCCAATTTAGTTTATATCAAAAATATTCACGCTTGTTTTTTAGTTTTTTGAAACGGTATTCATCTATTATACTAGAGGGATCTATCGATGAAGCTTATGTGGATATGACTCAAGCCTCAGAGATAAAACATCCTCTTGATATTGCTAAAGAAATTCAGCAGGGATTGATGGCAGAATATCAATTACCTTGCTCAATTGGAATTGCTTCAACACTATTTTTAGCTAAAATGGCATCAGATATGAAAAAACCTATGGGTATAACCGTTCTTAGAAAAAAAGATATTGTGGAAATTCTATTTCCACTGCCGATTAGAGAAATGTATGGTATTGGTAAAAAGACATACCCAAGATTGGAATCAATAGGGATTCATACAATCGGTGATTTCACAAAGGAAGAAAACAAGACCAAAATCATGACCATCATGAGTGAGCAATCTTATTTATCTTATCTCGATCATATTATGGGTAGAAGTAGCGATACCATTGACCCAAAAAGATATGCGATACCTAAATCTATCAGCAATGAAACAACGTTAAACTATAATATGGATGAACCAGATGCTATTTTTAAGATCATCACAGAACTATTAGAAACGACACATGAAAGACTTGTAAAGGAAGAATTAGTTGCTAAAACGATTGGTATTAAGTTAAGAGATACTGAATTTCTAACCATCAATAGAAGTGCGACTCTTCAATATCACACCGATGATTATCAAAGTTTTTTCAACGCAATTGAAACCATATTTGAAGAAAACTACAATCAGGAACCCATTAGACTCGTCGGTGTCTTTTTGAATCAAGTTGTGCTTAAAAGAGATCTAAAGGTAGATTACAATCTATTTACTTATCAAGAATTATCAAAACGTGAAGAGAGTATTTATCAAACCATCAAAACAATCAATGAAAAATATCCAAAAAGCACCTCAAAAGGAATAAAAAAGACATCATAGGATGTCTGCAAGTGCTAATTTACTTAAATGATTCCATGTTGTGGAGTCATTTTTATTATATTGTTTAAGAAATGCTATCACTTCTTCAGTAACAATTGTCGGTGTTGATGCGCCTGAGGTTACAGAAACACTTTGAATATCTTTTAACCAATTGAGATCAATAGATTCAACACCTGAAATCAAATGACTCTTAATTTTTTGATGATGTGATCCAACAAAAGCCAATTTATTGGAATTTGAACTAAACTCATCACCAACAACTAGCATTAAATCAACTTTATCTTGCTTCATAACAGCTTCCTGTCTAACTTTCGTCGCATTGCATATTTCGTTATCAAACAAATAATTAGGGAATTTTGATTCAATGATTTTCAAAACAGCTTCAATATCATATATACTCAATGTCGTTTGATTGGTGACAAAAAGTTTTTCATCCTTGAGTTGATTAGGGAGCATTAAGGCATCTTTTTCATCTTGTACAAAATAGATATTTGGGCTTAACGCCAAGATAGCTTCTGGTTCTGGATGATTTTTATGACCAATATAAATCACCTCATAACCTTCATTTAGTTTTGATTCAACTGCATGATGAACTTTCATGACATCTCTGCATGTAGCATTTAAATAGGTTAAGCCTTTTTCTTTGGCACGCTCAATGACTTGCTTACTGATACCATGAGCTGTGAAAATAACCGTTCCATGATCGATTTCTTCAATCAATTCTAAACGTGTTTTTCCTTTTTGATCCAAACTAATAACACCATATTCAGAAAAAGCTTCAGTTATTTTTTTGTTATGGACAATTTGTCCAAGAATATAGATCGGACGAGGATAACTTTCTGTTTTAATGACTTTTCTTACCATAGCAAGTGCATTTAGCACACCATGGCAATATCCTCTAGGAGTTAAATCAATTACTTTCATATCATCACCATTTCCATTATACTTGATATCTAAAAAAAAGTCCGTTTCTTTTACTTTCAAAACGATTTAATGATATAATAGCAATGGTGATTTTATGTATATAGAAGATAAATTAAAAAAATTAGGTTTTGAC
>Ga0268276_1003374_pt1 | contig 12470 bp, 13 predicted proteins | sample saktaG_4_FD_190145 | JGI IMG/M metagenome (GOLD analysis project Ga0268276, IMG submission 190145) | Saline water microbial communities from Sakinaw Lake, British Columbia, Canada - sak_2010_1_5_45m | ecosystem: Environmental > Aquatic > Non-marine Saline and Alkaline > Saline ...
TTTACATCCGGGCACACTATGGTTTGTTACCTCCCCATATTCCGGATATGCTAATCATCCAAACCGGTCAATTGATGATAGGAGACTTTCACTCCATTAGATTCTCAGCCTTGACGGCTGCTCCAGGCTGTATCATTCACTTCAGGAAGTACGGTCTTCCCTATGGCCTATCTGTTTCCCTGTGTACGCTTCATCTTATTGTTACCAATTTCGATGCAACACTTGGTATGGGTGGTTGGCTAGGCCTTACCCAACAGGGACTTTCACCCTGCAAGAAATATAAAACTTCTTGGCGCTCCTCTGCCAAAAGGTATCGAATTATTGAGCTGGCACATGTGTATTTTATTTATTTTAAGACAGGGTTTTCACCTGCTAAATACCATAACCTAAGCCTTGCCGCACGAACAACCGTCCCTTGTTGTAGTATTACTTACTTGCTTGACGGGCTTGACCAAGCTTTGTCAGTGGGTTTCACAGCTTAGGTTACTCACCACCGTTCCACTCAATTAACCGGCACTATCTTTTACTATTTCGGGACTTTCGCCCTATAATTAAAGCGACCTTTGCAGGTCATTCATTTCAGATAACGTTTCCGATGTATAAAAAGTTTGGCGAAGCTGAATTTGGACGAAGCAAAGATAGTCTTTTACACCGTGTTAGGTGAAGTTGCAGCATCGCTGTCTTCTAGTTTCATTTCTGAAATATTAATGACTATTATCACAATTTTTACTTTTACCACGCTTCCAAGGCGTTTTTAGAACATTATCATCTGCATCTCGAAGTCTACCCATAGACAGCAATATTATATCCACTAAATACCATATTCCCGCCCCACCAACAGTTAAAAGCTTTAAAATACCTAATCCCACATAGCCTAAATAGAATCTGTCAACCCCAAGATAACCAAGAAAAACCGAGAGGCAAATGGCAACAACCCAATTCTTATCACTTTCGCCTACTTTTTCTAATGCATATATCCAATTTTCTCGGTTTTTCTTATTCATGGTTTCCCTTTCAGCAGGCCAATAAATAATTTACTACTTAGTTTTTAAAAGCCTAAACAATATATGTACAAAAGACTACTAGTGTCATGTCAAGTCTCAATTGACGGATAGAGACGTGACAACTTAATTCTGGCGTCATCAGTGGTAAATTGCCAATTGACTTTTGCATTTTTGTTATTTCTATGGCTCTGCCATGCAGCGGCTTCGCTCATGACTTTTTCAATATTGCCAATCCTCCTGTTGAGGCATTGCCCAAGGAGAACGTTCAGTTCGATTTCAGCCATATTCAACCAACTCCCATGTTTTGGAGTGTATATGAATTCAAATTTGTTCCATAACGATTTTGCCTTATCGGGCTTAAAGGTTTCATAGAGTGCCCCGGGAGTGTGAGTATTCAGGTTGTCCATGACTAAAGTTATTTTATCGGCTCCATGATAACTTGCTGCTATATCTTCAAGAAAGTAAGCCCAGTCATTTTTTGTTTTTCTTTCGGTGATCTTTACGATACGTTTTCCGGCTAAAGGCTCACTGGCCATGAAAATATTACAGACACCCCAACGCTTGTATTCGTAATCATGCTTGGCAACATGTCCAGGTGAGGCCGCAATGGGAATTTTTGTTTCCGCAATTAACTGTTTTGGTGATTCATCCATGCATACTACTGGGTATTTTGGATCAAAAGACCGCTTGTATACATCCAACACCATTTCCATATGTGCAACGAAGTTGCCATTTTGTTCTGGAGGGATTACCCAACCTTTTTGGCGCCAAGGTTTAATTTCGTTTTTTTTAAAACCTGACGTATTGTTTCGTGAGAAACGCTGTCAATATAATTAAGTTCAACAACTTTATCAGCCAGCAGCCGCATAGACCACCGGGAAAAACCCTCTGGCGGGTCGCTGCAACTCAAGGCAATAAGATGTGCTTCAAAATCTCCATCGGCCTTTTTGGCGTATATTCGACTCCCCTTCTTACCGTTTAACGTTATGCCAAGACCTTCTTCTATAAATCGCTTTTTGACTCGGTCAATTTTCCTCATGCCGATTTTCAGAACTCGGGAGGTTTCTTCATTAGTAGAGCGTTTTTTCTGGAAATTTCCTTCATCGCAACTAAGTAAAAGCAAGGCATTTATGACTTTCTGTGATTTATGGGTGCCTTTGGAAACGATTTTGTTTAAATATTTTCTTTCCTCTTTTGTTAAAGTGACGATATACTTTTTCATATTCATTCCTCCATGAGTGATTATGAAAAAGTATATCATATTCAATACGCTATTTCAAGCTTGACATGACACTAGCACTAAAGTAAATCTTATTTGACCAGTATTGCCGATTCTACATCAGGTAATGCACTTAAGAATTTTTTAGCAAGCTTTTTTGCCTGTTTTGGATACCGAATGATTACTTCTGTACCTTTAGAATCTAAAGAAGCGCTTACCACAATATTTTGGAGTCTATACATTTTACGAATCACTATAAAGTAAAATATCAAACCAGGTAAAATGAAAAAAACAAAGCCGATAATCATGAGAAACATCGTTCCCCACGGGATGGGTGGCTTCCCCTCAAATGTTGCAACTTTCGCAGAATGTGTCCTTGCTTTCCATCTTTCGCCAGGGAAGAAAATAACTGCCCGCTCTATAGTTTCTTCAGGTTATAAGCTTGTAATAGCTGTATTTACTATTTCTGCCATGACTTAACCTCCTTTCATGAAAGTCAAATGCAAGTTTTTTTCTATGGGGTTGCATTGACTTTTCACCTTTATTTTCCCCATCTTAGAATTCTTGATTATCCTTCTATTCATGCCAATTTATCAAGACATATCATAAAATTTGATATAGTACCCTCTAACCTTCTAAAAAGACCGCTCCCTATAAACTGGGACATTAGGAGTTAATCAGAGCTGTCGTGTGCCGTCTTTTTTAATTTCTAAGACCTGTTGTACATTCTTCATACTGCGCACGTCATAGACCGTCTGCTCTGAAATATACTTGCCCACATATTTACTTTCACTTTTGGTGCACCCAGCTATTGTTATTGCTACCAAAACCAGAATTACTATCACAAAAAAAATCTCTTCATTTTTCCCCTCCTTTCATTTCATAAACTGGAGAATTTATTTTTCATATTCTTTCATGTTATTTTTGACAGTACCTTTCAACAGGCCCCTTCAGGTCCTTTAGGACGTCTAGTAGGTCGGCTTCGTTGCTTTTAACCAAGAGGGGTCCCAGTTATTGCCTTTGCCTTCGGTTATCTTTCTAATGATATTGGTACCGACACAGGTAATGAATATGTTAATGCTCTCGTTAATGTCCTCCTTTTTTCTGTGGCCAGAGAAGGCGATTGATGCCCCATCAGGAGACCAATCCAGACCTCCATACGACCAAATCTTCTTAGGAAGCTGAGTAGTATCTACAGCGGTATCAAAGCTTACAATGTCAAGCGGGCCACCATAGCGACGACCTTCTGGAAATGAGAGGGAATAACCTGGGTCGTTCCTAAATACGATCATTTGGCCCTCCGGAGACCATGATGGTTCGTTTCCAGACACAAATTTATCCTCCCTCAAACTTCGCAGACCAGTGCCGTCCATTTTTATTAGACAAATTCTATAGGGCCACCCCGAACTCCACTTACCTATAGCGAATGCAATTGTCGAGCTATCGGGTGACACTGAAGGCTTAGAGAAGGAATTTTTTTCAGTCAGGAAGTGGAAATCATGGACTCTGGCGCTAGCTGGGTCAATTGTTATTGAATGCTTGTCTGTCCCATCTGGCTTTACTATACAAATCTCGTGTGTCCCCTTTATGAATATGATTTTCGAACTGTCCGCAAGCCAAGCTGGGTCGCGGCCTTCTGTCAGGAATCTTTGGTTCCTACCGTCCGCGGTTATAATATAAATACCCTGAGGTTGCCGATCAGAAACGAACGCAATTTTTGTCCCATCTGGCGACCAAGCTGGTGACATATCAGCACTGGGATGATTTGTCAAATTGATCTGGTTTCTGCCGCATGCATCAGTAACATATATCTCCCTATTGCCATCTCTGTCGGAGACAAAGGCAATCCTTCCTTGTTCGTAAGGGAGCGCATGAAACGTCTTCCCATCGGTGGTTGCTATATACCCCCCCCTCAAAATCATACTGGTCATATCCTGTCTCTGGGCTATTGTATCGTAAAACGGGGAAACCGAGCCAACTCGCCTCAAAATTGAGACGCAAATATTCGCTGTGGGCAGCTCCCGAGATTGTAATCACTTGGTCAGTCCATACCCCACTTGTGATAACATATATACGGCCTTTCTCAAAACTCTGAAAGCGACCTGAGGCACTAGAGCCTTGAGTACCGGAGACAGATGTGAACTGCTCATTCTCAACGGGAAGACCCAAGGTAAAGCGTCCCTCCTTCCATTTCTCGTATATTTCCGAGACTACGGGAAAAGGCAGCAGCTTGCCAGGAGGCATGGAAAACACTTTAAGGACATGCTCCTGAGTCTTCCGGTCGATGTAGTGCAACATTAATATTCTTGGCTGAGGAGGGGTCTCCTGAAGTGGTAGAGATACACCCACGGAGGTTTTGGACAGAGCAGCTACATCCTTAGTTAGGGATCTGCCCCAGGAAATTGTGCCATCCCTATTTTGTACCCCTAATCTTACCTCAGCTGGTAGTGGATTGTACTCTTTGTTTTCTATTGTAATTAGTAATTCCCAGGAAGGGACCTTTGGAATTGCTTGCTCCATTGTAAAGGAGAGCCATTTACCAAGCGGCACACTCTGGCCTTTGGTGATGGCGAGGTCACCAAAGTCGGTCATAAACTGCGGTTGACCGAGCTTTACGTCTTTGAAGAGTACTTCCCCATCTCCTATCCTGATCTTGACAATTGGAGCTATCTTGGGTATAGAGATGTCCACTTTATCGACATAAGTAAAACCCTTCGGAAGAGCATTTAGAACAACGTCCGGGGCATTTTCTAAATTAACACTCAGGCTACCATTATACTTATTCTCATGGTCATCAATTAAATAAACCACAAATGATTGACAGCCTGAGTTACTATTACCAACTTTTGTAACGTTAAATTCCAAATTAGCAATATCTCCTTCTCTTTCTAAACTAATAAGAGTAACCATAAAATCACCTAATAATACTGTACAGGGTTCTTCTTTTGCTCTAACAGGTGTTGAAATTATGATAAATAAAAAAAGAGAAATGATTAGTAACTTCAAAATATTTAATTTAGATCTATCAGTTTTTATAAAAAGAATTTTAGTTTCCATCTATACTCCCTCCTTTTTAGTTTTATGAAGCCCTAAATTTAATATAAACACTATAGCTTAATTTAGGTTAATTTTAAGCTTGTTACTATAGATATTCTAATAGTCATCTAAAATTAAAACATCTAAAGATTATATCTCAAAATTTTTGTTAATAGTCTTTTCTATAGACAAAGTTGTAGAGTGTTTAATTTCAAGTTTCTTACAAGTCTTTTTAAAGTCGTGATTCTCTATTTCACTTAATTTTCTTACTCATTACTCAAACTACCCTTGGCATAGAACCAGGTCCTGCTAACTCCATTCTTTCTCACTCATTTGCCAGTTTCTTTTTTGGTAGAATTTATTTTACGGAGTTCATGGCATTAAATAAATTTTTTCTTCTCTACATAAATCTGTAAGCACTACTTGAAGATACTACATAAAATAAATATATATAATTATCACATCGTAGACAAAACATAGCTAAATCTGCTTTTATTTTTACTTGAATTTAATTTGAATAAAATCACTAATTGTTAGTTTGTTGTTCTGGATTGATCCAATCTGAAAGCTTTCCTGGATTTGGCGAGATATAATCTTCCCTTGAGATTGTCCCTCTATAATTGCTGTAACAAGATAAGGACCAAGGATATCACCACCCAAAAAGGTACCACCATAGATTCCATCTTTCGAGTCATAGTCGTCATGGGCGCCATCATCATAAAGATCAATCTCTTGTTGCTTAAGAAAAAGTCCAATTAGAAACGTGAATGGATTTATTTCGAATTTTCTTTCTCCAACCTTTTTGAGGAGTTGAGGAGTAGGTCCTTCGATTTTTGCTTTTATCTTTATATTTTCTAAAGGTATTTTTTGATTACCAGCAACATCAGCTACTTCAACCCTTATCAATACTCTCTGGCCCTGTTTGTACTCTGGCTGGAAAGTAAGAAAGTTGGAATAGGTTTCAGATTTTCCCGATATAGAGACATTGATCTGCTCACCTTCTTGAGGCAGATCTTGACCACTTAATCTCAATTCCCAGATACCTGTCTCTGCTGGCACTTTAAATATACTATAAGTATTGCCTTTCTGGTAGTCGCCCATTTGTGAAGAAGGGTAAATAAGTGAGCCATCTGGCTTAACAATAACTGTCTGGATAGAGCTTCCCTGCCAATTGGTAAAGAAAGTCAGATTTCTGAAATCAGATGGAACATCTACTTTATATTTTAGCTCTTGCCCGGGTTTCAACCAATCACTCGAGGCAAAAAGGGTGGAGTTATTGTGCACATAAATATTAGCTTTATGGTATATATGAGAAAGGTTTTTTATGCCAGCCGGAAAGCAGCGACCTCCTGTTTGATAAGCAATCTTGCAAAGGGTCACCTGATCAGCATCGCTACCAAAGGCTACAGTATAAACCTTAACCTGCTTTCTTTTGCACTCTTCCACCCAGGGCCAGAGTTCACCGGTATTGTGCATGCCATCTGAAAGTAAAAGAATTATCGGTTCTTTTGGCTCTTTTTTAGCTGAGAAAAGCTGATTTAAGCCTACTTCTAATCCTGCTCCAATATTTGTGTTGGTGGCAGCAGAAAGAGAAAAGACCCCTTGTTTGAGTCGCTCTCTCCCGGTTTTGATTGGCAAAAGTTCGACAACTGTATGCCCAGAGCTTGAAAAGGCAGCAATTGAAGCCCATTCTTCTTCTGAGATGGAATCAATATAACACCTGGCTGCTTCTTGAGCCTTCTGTAATTTATTTTCAGAGCCCATACTACCAGAATGATCAATAACTAAGGCAGTAGCTGTAGCTGGAATAGCCTCAACCTCTTCTTCGGTAACATAAAGCTGATCTAAAGATTGCAAAATAAGTTCTCTCAGCATTTCGTGCTGCTTCTCTTTAAACCCGGCTAAGTCATTTGATAAAATAGCATATCCATATTTATCCCATAGAGACATAAAAAAATTTTCCGTTGCTTGCTTTTTCTCAGGACTCCAAGAAAGCGGTATACCGCTCCCCCAAGCGGTCTCATGATCATGAAAGGGAGCTAAATAGCGATTATTTAAATAATCATGAAGTGCACGGTTATGGAATACTTCTGCTAGTTTTACAATTGAAACGTTTATTTCCGATAGATCTGTAGCTAAAAATAAAGTACTTATCCCTATGCCAAGTGTAGGCATCCCAAGAGATTGAACAGCCCCTAGGATAGCTAATTTGGTTATTTTACTGGCAAAGTTTTTTCGCCAATCACTAAGATTGTCCGCTAATTTAGAGAAAAATTCGCTTGATTTTTTATCATTAAAATTAGGATAGCACATCTCTACTAATTTTTCTTCATATAGGGCACCAAGAATAAAAGTTCCAAAGGTCAAACCGGGTGTTTCCTGGGAATTTATTTCCCTGTCAAGAGCTTCTTTTAGCATAGAATCAGTGTAAGAATAAAAATTAGAATCTCTTGAGAGGTTAAGTTCAACTTTGATAACCTCTTTAAGTTCGTTGTCACTAATTTTTTTTATTTTTTCACCGAATAATCCAGCATTTACTGGGATAGAAGTAACAAAAAAACAAAAAAGTATAATCAATATTAAATAAGTAATTAATTTTCGCTTGCTGTTTTTTAAGAGAAATACTGGAAATTCCATCTGATGCCTCCTTTTTAGAATTGAATTGTAAAGTTCTTATTTGCAATATTAAAATAAGTTTTAAATATTGCAAATATCTTCATTGGAAAGAAATTTGGATAATATAACTATTTTTATACCTACATTATTTAATAATGCTTCACTAAAAACTTTAAGAAAAGTCTATTTAAATAGAAAATTAGATTAATTAGGATTAAATCCTCTATGGCTTAATAGGTTTTAATCTACATATTCCCATGATTCTCCTTCTATATAAAAAATTCCCTCATCCGTAAAACCAATCTTCATTACCTTATGTCTTACAATTCCAGTAACTTTTACATTAACATATTTATCTCTTTCCCACTTATCTTTTATAACCCTTGAGGGAATATCGCCAATATAACTTACAAATATACCGCGACAAATAGGAAATGGACTAGACTTAGGAGGTTCCTTATCTGAAATCCAAAAACCTTTAAGGCTACCATAGGTAGTTCCAACTGCAAAAATATCCATAATATCGTGACCTCGATGTCCCGTAATTATTACTTTTTTATCAATATATTTATCCGGATATTCCTGAATATTATAAACTGTTGTATTTTAAATAGACGAGCAACCTACCAATAAAAGAATTAAACATATTACAAGAATCGATAATAATATTTTCTTTGCTATTTTATATAATATATACCTCACTCTCTTTTTAAAATAATTTTTTAATTTGAAAAGATAAGCTTTGGAATAATTTCTAGGATTTTATTTTTATTAGATAAAATCAGCTTGTCCTATTTTATTTTTTATTTTTTCCAAAAAAGATTAAAGCTAATCCGACGCCGTTTATTATAATTAATTCTAAAAGCAAGTAACCAGTATTAATTAATTGATAATTCTTCATCCCAAAGCCAGCATCTCCTAAAATAAAATGCCAACCTGCGTTAATACCTAAAAGCTGGCAGGGCACGAAGAGAATAGCGATAATACTTCCGATTATGCAAATTCCTACACCTAAATCTTTCATTGTAATATACCTCCTTTTTAAGTAACTAAAAAATTAAATCTCATTATTTATTCCCAATTCAATATCGTTAATTTACAATGTTATATTTATCTTTTAAAGATATAAAATCCCCAAGCCATATCAAAGGCAACAAATTCCCAACCTTCTTTGCCATATTCATTAAATAATTTTTCAAAATTCTCTTTATCTCTTGGAACTTCATCACTGTTAATAACTTTATATTGAATATTTTTTGCAGCATAAGAAGTTGCGGGGTTGGATAATATGGGTAGGATTATATTCAAAGCCAATAAGACTACAATCATTATTAATGATATCTTAATAAATAAGTCACACTTCATGTTTTTATCTCCTTTCTCTATAATCATTTCATCTATTTTATATATTTATATTTCTAAGATAACTTCAAGTGTAAATAGGCTTAGTTCGATTCTTGAACCTTGAAATATATTTAATCTCAGCTTTTTTAGCTAACGTGCGGGTTACTCCTTTTTAATTTATTTTAGATACTTACCAAAACTCAACTTTCATCAAATAATCTTCTTTAAGGGAGATTGCGTCTTTTTAAGAGATACTCCTCTCCTTCTTCCTTTTTAAAATAAATTACCCTATCACCTATTCTTCTAAAAAGAATATAGAGTATAGTTTACCTTCAGACAATAAATATACATCTATTTATTTTGCCCTTTGGTTAAAATTTATGTTTCAAGAACGGACCCTGTAATTTTGTATTCTAGTGTTTAATCAATAATATCAAATTACAATATAGGGACTCTCTTTTTATTCTCTCTTCTCAGTTAGTAACAATCTAAAGTAAAAAAATAATCGGATCATTATGTTGGTTGTAATACAAACTTCCTATGATACACTTTAAGAATTTAGACCAATAACTATATTCTTATCGTTATTTAAATGTTTCAAGCTGCATTATAACTTCAATATAATCGGATAGTGTTATTCCTATTGCACCGCCGGAATAAGTCTTTTTTTCTTTAAGAATTATCTTTATATGTCCAACATTGGGAGCAAACCAATCATAACGTTCTTTCTCAACCTTTACATTTTCTTTTGGTGGCCACACTTGTTCTTCTCCAAAGACCTTTTCAGCAAAGCCAGTTGATTTGATTTTTAAACATTTTTTGAAGGTTCCAGCTGGAACTGTTACAACTTCATCTATGCTTTCTATGGTAGTATTAATTGGAACAGAAATCCTAGGTTCCAGGGAGGAGGTCTCCATTTCTTGCCAACTATTACCCACCTTAATAGGATACTTTATGATATCATCATGAATAATTTTCGGTTCTACATCTTCAGGTTTTTGGGACGCAAATTCGTAAATAGAATTTTGGTCCTTAACGTAGAATAAAAATCTAGTATAGGTAGACCCCCTATAAATGTCTTCTATTTGCATCGGCGTTACCCTTTTTCCTTTTAATTCCCGTTGTGGAAGAATGGTACAGACCTGTTTTCCAGATATTTTAGATTCAAGGCCAAGATACAAGCCTTCCTTTTCATTAACATATACTTGATATTCCCATCTTCTACCTTCCTCTAAAGGAAAATAATTTTCTGAGCTAGAGACTTCCGTAACCTCTTCTTTAAGTGGTAGAGTTTTCTGGACTAATGCCTCTTTAACCTGTATAGTTACTTCTATTAAGGTAGTCTTACCTTCTACTATATTTAGCCCCTCATTTAATGCTGGCGGAACTTTTACGGATAGAGTCTTAGTAATTCCGCTCACATTAATAGGAATAGTCTCTAAAAATTCTAAATTGTTTATTTTAGAATAATTTCCAAAAATCTTTATTTCATCAGGTTTAGCCAATATTTGAGAAATATAATAACCTGGAGCTGGTTTCCCTATTATTCTTGGTTTTACTGGTAATATTTTCTCAGGATAACCAAGAGATACAGAAGGTGTATCTTCGGATTCTCTTGCAATAACCACAATTTCTTCTGTCCTATCCTCATCAACTAACTCAACTCCCAAGTCAACATTTGTATTCCAATTACCGTCTGGCGTTTGATAAGTACAGAAGAAATGATAATCTCCCACTTTATTTAAAGTAAGAGTCCCTTGATAATTATAAGGTTCAGATGGTTCAAGGGTGATGTTTTGTCTAATGGTAAAATCTGAAACGTGGTTATTCGGGTCTCTCCCTCCTACAGTTAAAACGGTAAAAGTAATAGGAGTTGTATTTTTATTAGTAATACTAAATTCAGCATTAATTGTATCTCCTACATAGTAGGGAGGGTCAGAAGTTATTTTTAAAGGAGAGGTAATAATAGGATGAGGTTCAGGTAATATTTCTATACCACGAGAATTTATAGCATTAGAAAATTCAGAAAGTTTATAATACCTTTCCTTACCTTTTGGCTCTCCATTTGAATACCAATATTTAGAGTAGGGATAACTTCCCCATACACCAGGATCATAAACAATAATCCAATTTCCATCATCAGAGATACCTTTTACTACGATAAAATGTCCTTGAAGTTCTTCAGTAAAACTACAATACCTATCATAATGAAGAGCGGGATCATCATCTGATTCAGAATCAATATCCAATCCGGGACTAAAACATAACATTGCAACTGGGCAAATCACTATATGATTTCTATCATTTACTGCATCTATAACATTTTGTGCACCTGCCGATAGATGAGTATAAGATATCCCCCAATGTTGTAAAGAGGTCTTTAATTTCTCGGAAGTTGCGGTATTGGGGCCAATATAATTACGAATATCTCTTATGGGAACAAAGGTGTTTTTTATAAATTGTATGGCCATAGCTACACTTGCAGGGCCACAATCATTTCCTTTTTTATCGCTATCACTGGCTCCCTGATAGCGATACCATTCATGTGGCACCACAATATTATTAGCTAATACCATATTTGTTTGAAATATCAAGAATATAAAAAGAAAAATATATGCCAGTTTCCATCTCATTAATTTCATAACCTATCCTCCTTTTTTATAATATTTTAATTATTTAAAAAAGCAATTATTTGTATTAATTTCACTTTATCACTCCCGCCACATCAGTCTGTTGTATAGATATATTTCTAATTTTAGTAGTAACCATGGTAATGGAGAGTTTATCTTTCATCATTTTTGCTTGGGTGATTACATCTATTTCTCTATCTAATTCCTCAGCGAACATAATATTGTATGAGATTACTTTGTCTAATTTTAAATAGGATTGTTACTACAATATTTTAGACCCATTGCTTTGCGCCCTATCCTTTCGGATAGTTTACCTTTATCAGCTTTTGATTAACTAGTGTAGTGCGTCATAAATAACTTGATATTTAAAAGGATGTATGTTATGCTTATTTCAAATGAACATATCAGAACGTATTATTTTAGATCCTCAAGAACAGGCAACCATCCGACTCTGGGCTCACGGGAAAAGCTTCCCCCTGCGATTGGTACAACGCGCCCAAATCATTCAGATGGCAGCCGATGGAATCTTCAGCCACGACATAGCTTGCCGTCTGGGGATTTCCCGTCCTACGGTTCAACTCTGGCGGCAGCGTTTTTTGTCCTTGCGCTGCGCCGGGTTGG
>Ga0268276_1003379_pt1 | contig 12455 bp, 8 predicted proteins | sample saktaG_4_FD_190145 | JGI IMG/M metagenome (GOLD analysis project Ga0268276, IMG submission 190145) | Saline water microbial communities from Sakinaw Lake, British Columbia, Canada - sak_2010_1_5_45m | ecosystem: Environmental > Aquatic > Non-marine Saline and Alkaline > Saline ...
GCATAGTAAAAAATGTTCCTGAACTAAATAATAAAGTAAAACCCCAAGAAATAGTTGAGGCTTTCATCAATACAAACCTTGAAAAACTACCTTACTCAGAAGATAATGAAATTATCGGATATCTTTCCCGAAATAAAGTTTTAGAACACATTATTTTGCCAGAACTTGACGGCACAGTAGGAGAAATAATGTCAACAAATGTAATTTTCATAAACATAGATGACAACATCGCCCAAGTTTTAGCACTTCTAAAAGAGCATGGTATAAAAAAATTAGTTGTCCTTGATAAAGGAGAATTAGCAGGGGTAATAACACTAACAAACATCTTTAATTATTTTGTTACGGGGGATAGAATTAACCTAGATAATTTAAGAAATACAAATGTAAAAGAGGTAATGAAAGAAAATATTATTTCAATTGGGCCAAATAAAAATATTTCTGAAGCAATAAAAAAATTAATTAATGGAAAAACATCATCTTTAGTTGTTCATGAAAGCAGAGACATAAAAGGAATTTTAACAAAAGCGGATGTTTTTGAAAAGTATTTAACAAAACAAAAAAAGAAAAGCTTTTCAATTCAAATAAGTTCAAAACTGGACAAATTACCAACAGAAACAATTAATAAAAAATTAGAAAAATTAAGTAAGTTTTTCAAAGAAGATGAAGAAACACATATCTTTGTATACCTTACTTTAGGAAGTGAAAAATACAAAGGTTCACCATTAGTTAACTGTAGACTAAGGGTTGTAAACTCAAGAAATTGTGAGAATATTTCTGTTGAAGGCTGGGGTATAGATCAAGCAATTGAACTTGCTGTAGAAAAAGTAAAAAGAAGAATTGTAAAAGGCAGAGATACCTTTTATTAATTTTTTATTATTTATATTAAAAAAAAAAGAAAAAAAGAATAGATTAGCTATTCTATTTCTGTTACTTTAAAGTTGTCAAAAGCTTGAGCCGAGCTAGACAAATATAATCCAATCCATCTTGCTTTTTCATCTTTTTCTGCACCGGAGTTATCCACGTATGTGGACCATTCTTCGCCATTTACATAGGCAGTGTACGTGTTGCCTTTAACAACAAATTTCAAAGTAACATCTGCCCCTTTTGCTAATGTACCTGTTGGGTTTTTCTGAAGAATATCACTCCAACCACCAGAGATACCCGCTGCTGCTTTTATCCAATATGACTCTCCAGGATAAGCAATACCATAAGATTCTATAAATGGCTTATAGATAAAGGTAAGACCATCAATTGCAGCATAATAAGGATATTCTGTGCCTCTTAGAACTACTCCCGCATCTAATGAATTCTTTAGGTCCACTTCAATAATATAGTTCTTAGCGTTTACTTTTAGACCCACAAATTTTTTACCTACATAAGGAGTAGTTGGTACAACACCATCAACCAAATATTGTAATTTTCCTGCTGCAACTCCAAAACCATTCTTTGACAAACCCCAGTCAGCCCAGTATTTTTTTGTAAATTCAGGATTTTCAAAATCATCTTTAAATCCAGTCATTACTCCTGCCGGGCCTAAATCAGTAACCCCGCTGTCAACATAGTCTTCAATAGCAGTTACTTTAAAGTTGTCAAATACTTGCCCAGTATTAGGCCAATAAAGACCAACCCAGTTTTCTTTATCCCCGCTATATTCATTTTTTTCATCTATATATGTTACAGATTCTTCACCATTTACATAGGCAGTAAATTTATTTCCTTGGACAACTACTTTCAAGTGCAAATTAACACCTTCATCTAAAGTTCCTTTTTCACTTTCCAAATATAAGGACCCCCAACTATAAGATCTATTTGTCCAATATGCTTTTCCAGGCATCTTTGCTTCATAGGAATAATTTGATGGCAAATAAATGTATGCCAAACCGCCAAGAGATTTTTCTGGTGCGAATTCTAAACCTCTAACTATAATTCCTGCGTGTTGTGAGTTTTTTAAATCAACTTCAACAACATAATCTTTGGCGTTTACTTTTAAGCCAATAAATCTTTCACCAACAATTTTTGTATCTGGAACTTTTCCATCAATTAAATATTGAAGACCACCATTTACAACTTCAAAAGAATTTTCTCCAAAGCCCCAACTAGCCCAATATTTTGCACTATAATCTGCGCTTTCAAAATTATCAGAAAAAGGCAGTGACACTCCGCTATCAGTTACTTCTGAATTATTTTCTGTTTTTGTTTCATCTGTATAAGTTTGTGTATTATCTATTGATTTTGTTTCAGTATCAGTAATTGTTGTTTCTGCAGTTACAATTTCTTCTGGATTCCCAGACTCAATTAATTTTGAGCCATTAGCAATAACACACATTACTTGGTTATCACTTTCTCTAATATACACTGTTATATGTGTACTGTCCTGATAAAAATCTGCAACCCAGTAAGGCACAGCTTTCATCTGCACACCACATTCTTCTTTTATTTTATCTAAATATTGATCTACAACATCTTGCTCCCATAATGCCATTTTAAATTCTGCATTTGGGTATTGTGCTAAAAAAGCCTGTACTTGTGGCAATCCTTTTGCTACACTTTCCACGCCCCCACTACCAACACAACCAGATAGTGATAAAACCAATACTAATGTTAATACCCCTACTATTGTTTTCCACATTTTGCAGCCCCCTTAAATTAAACCCCACATTGAGTCAAAATAATTGTGCCATCTTCAGCCACAGTAAACACTTTTTCTGTATTGTCCAAGTCATAGGTAAACACATTATAAAAAAAAGCATTCAATTTAACTGCTTCTGTCACATCACAGCTCAAATTAGTTGATTTTAAATATTCCTTTACATAATCAATTGCTTCTTGTTCATTTGATATTGTTTTTGTTCCTTCCATTAGTATTGGGCTAGGAGTTACTCCTGAGTCACACCAACAGGAAGGCACTAAACAGCTATAAAGTTCGCAAACATCATCTTTCACTGCTAAACAATTATCAGGCAAGTCATAATTGTTTTCATCAGATACTACACAGCCATAAAGAAAAACCAAAGAAATAGATATTACAAAAAAAGATATGAATAGTAACTTATAATTTCGCCTATGTTTTGGCATATGTATATTACATTAAATACTTTTATATGTTTTTTGCATAGAAATTAGTTTCCGTTATTTGATACAGAAGGCCTTAATAATAGACGATATGGGCTTGCATTCCCTACTTTTAGAGCCACATCTGTTTCAGAAATAACATCTATCTGGATAGATTTATATTTTATAAGAGCATCATTTAAATCTGAAATACTGTTTGCAGATAACACAAAATACCCATTAAAAGAAAGCAAATAATTACAGATATCATTTTGTATTAAGTTTAAAGATTTTGGGCAGAAAAACCCAGCACTAGGAATAACAAAAGCAATATTTTCTTTTGTGCCAAAACTTTTTATTATATTTTGAGATATCAAATATTTTTCAATATTATTTCCAGTAATAGTAAGAAGAGTTATTTTTCCAATTTTATTTGAAATAACTTTATCAACACCATCCAAAGATATTTTTCCTTTGAATAAATTAGGATATGTTAATTTCAAAGTATGGGCCATTCTTTTTGCAAGATAAAGATCATATTCTTTTATTTGTTCATCAGGCCCAACTTTAGAAATATAACCTATTAATTCATCTATGCTTGCAGGGTTATTATCTTTTGCCCTTTTAAAAATTTCTTTATATTCTTTAAATAATCCAAATAATTCTGCAAAACTCTCCAAAGAAACAGAAGACAAATCGACCCACAAATTTGAATTACTTGTACCATCATAATACAAACTTTCAATTGGAAATCCAGTTGGCTCAGAATTAGAATTAAATTGTTTAACTAGCTCCGCGTCTGGGTTTGCTTGTTTTAAACCTAAATAAGATTTTTCAAAGTCGAATACTACTACTGGTATAGCACCCAAAGAAAATTCTTCAGTAATGTCAAAAATAAGCCCTTTTTGATTTTCTTTTTTTCCAAATATAATTGTTTTTCTAAATGCATCGATTTCTTCTGATGCTAATTCTTCTGATGCCTTATGCTTACCCAAAGTTAACATGTGCCCAAAATTTAATTTAACATCTGAAATCTTTTGCAGCCCAGTGGGTTTCTGCATAGCCTTAAACACATTTAAAGGATTTATAAAAAATGCTGCTTGGGCATCCTTACCTGATTCATGCAAATCCTTTAGATCAATATCATATGTTTCCGCAATATCAAATACTACTTTTTTTGTTTTTGCTAAAACTTGTATCTGTTTTGTTATTTCCCGATCCATTTCCACCTTATTATTAGGTATTGCCACAGATGGGACAGTTAAGCAAAAAAACTTGTCTGTTCGATTTGAGCCATGGATTAAATAAAGTAAATTGTCTTTAGGCAATGTTTCTGCAAAAGACTCTAAATCCCCTTTAGCATAACCAACATAAATAACATTGATTACCAGATTAGCACTATCATTACTATACAGTTCAGTAAGTATAAAACTATCAAGCATAGACACTTTTAAGGCATGGCCATCATATTTCCCTTCAAATAAAATAGCCCAATCTGCCATAGTTATCACACTTAGTGTATATAAATATAAACTTAGCAAATATATACTTTGCGGATATATAATGTTATAGTGATAATTTATGGTTGTTAGAAGATTACGGGGAGTAGGGGATATAAAAAGAGGAAATACCCAAAAAGCACAAATATATATTTCACAAGATTTTAGGTCCAAACCCGAGAAAAAAACAACACTAAGAGACAGAATAAGACAAATTCAGGATAATATCCAAAAAAGAAGGCTTGAAAGAATGCACCCAGCGGTTAGACAAGCATATGTTAGCTATCTGGCTGCAGAAAAAAGTCTAAAACGATTTCAAAAAGGAGTAAAAACACTAAAAGAGCAAAATAAAGCAGAACTAGAAGAATGGAAAAAGAAGTTAAAAAATGCAGACGATGAAGAGAAAGCTGAAATTCTTACACAAGCTAAAGAAGATAGACAAAAAAGAACAGATTATTTAGATAGTTGGAAACATGCTCTAGAAAATGCAGAAAGCGACTACAAAATAGCAAGACAAGAATTAATTGAAGCAAGAAAGGAACACGGGTAGCTGTTTCTTTTTATTTTTTTAGGTTTTTTCCTGTTTTTTATTTCACAAATTTTTGGAATAATACAAACACCCCATATTTCTTTTAAGAATTAAACTAAACATCTCTTTTTTAAACGTTTTCCTTAGAAATATATTTAGTAAGTTGCTGATTTCCAAAAAGAGAAATCCCAACAGACACATAAAACAAGTTTTATGAGAGTATAGTCCGATAGTGTAGGGGTCTATCACTCGGGGCTTTGAACCCCGAGACCGGAGTTCGAATCTCCGTCGGACTATAATGGGATCTTTAGATCCCAATATCCCTTGGATATCCGCGCTGTTTTCCCGAGGCTTTTTCATAAAGCCTCTTCGGATGTCCGTCGGACTATTCTTTTCTTTTTAGAAAAAAGAAAAGCCTAAGCTTGCCAAAAGAAAAACGTGGGACAAGCCCACTTATTGATTTAATTCTTATTTGTGATAACAATGGACAGAATTTTAGCAAAACAAAGATATAAATACCACTATCTAAAAAAACCAGATAAATGTGTATTCTGTACAGTAGAAAAAGAAAAAATAATCTACGAAACAAAACATTCTATAATAATTCCCAATCTATTCCCTTATATTTATGGCCATTTACTAATAATTCCAAAAAAACACGTAATACAGCCTGAAGAACTTACAAAAGAAGAAAATCAGGACTTATTAGATTGTATCTTATTTGCAAAGAAAATCCTTACTGCTGAACTAAACCCCAGAGGATTTAATATAGGGATAAATCTAGGGGATGCAGGAGGAAGTATAGACCATTTGCATTGGCACATAGTACCCAGGTTTAAAGGCGACATTGGGTTCGTATCAACAATAGGAAACTTCCAAGTATTTTCAAAAGAACCCTTAGAAATGGCAAAAGATTTGAGAAAAAGAACAATATAGCTTGTAATTTTTAAACAATACTTAAATAAATACCTGCTTTTATATAATATATAAATAAATTCAGGTATACTTATGGCTAACAAAAAAGGTACACAAAAAACAGAAATTACAACAAAAACACTAATAATTGCAGTAAGCATAATAGCTGTTATTATTGTTTTATTGGTAGCTGGGTATTTCTTGTTTTTCCATGAAAATGCTGCAAAGACACAACAAACAGTTATTTTTAATAATGGGATATTTACAAAAAAGATACTGCCAGGAAACCCAACCACAGAGTTTATGACTTTAGATAATGCACAAGATTATTTTTTAATTGCTTTTTCTCCAACTGATTCTAAATTAAAAACAGATAATGATGTGCTAACCCTAGAAGAAAACATATATCTAATTGCAACCAACAATGTTTTTGACATAGAACTAACATATAATTCAAAAAGTTGCGGATTATATTTACCAATAAAAACATCAAACTATAATGATTTTACCGAAGAAGAAAGAATGGAATTAATCAATAAAATAAAAGAAGAATATTACCCTGAACTAGATTGCGACTTAGTTAATGTATTTGAAAAAAGTATTATTGAAGAGCTAAATAACGAAACCCTGATGGGTAATTTAGAAGCACAAAAAAATACAACAATTTATCTGAAAGACAAAGAAGAATCAGCTTTAAAAACAGTTTATTTTAATGCAATAGATGCAGGAAAAGCCATGCTTGAAGAAGCAAAGATAAAAAAACAGTACAGCGATGTTGATTTAAAAGTTACCATGACAGCAAATAAAACTAACATAAATCCATTTGAAGATGAGTTTATAATAACTATTGTTGCAAACAAACCACTTTTTAAAAATGATTATATTTTAAAAGCTAGAGACATGTATAACAACAAAGAGTATTACCTAGATACTGAGCCAACATCAAACCAAAATGCACCTTTCGTTGCACAAATTTATTGGGACGGTTGTATTAATAACAAAGATTATGGATTAATGTATAAAAATGCAACATTTGATTTAAGATTAATTAGCCCTACTACAGACAGAGTATTTGATATTCAACTAGTTACAACCAATATAGGAGAATTATATTTACCCGCATATAGTTACAATGAATTAGAAAAAGCTATACCCCCAGATAAATACTCTGAAATAGACGTATTTAATCACGAATCAAAAAAAACACCCATAATTTTTAATTATTTTGAGGCAAACCCTGGGCCCTCAAAAAGTAGTAATCCAAATATAACCGTAACATTCAATAAAACATACCAACTACATTCAAAAAGTGTTTTTGCATACAAACTCACTCCTTCTGAAACAGAGGTAGTTAAGTTATTAGAAAAGTTACCCTTTTTGGAAAATATAGATAATTTATTTTTAAGAGAGCAAGGCGTTTTTGAAAAAGATTTTACAGAAACCCAAAAAGCAGCATTAAATAGCCTAGTTGAAAAAAACATAATTTATTTATGGCAACCATATATTGCCACAATAACTCCAAATCTTACTGAAACAGCAAATACAGAATTAGTAACAGAGTCCAAATTAAACTGGAATTTTTTTGAAAAAAAAGAACTACTAATACGTACTTTCCTTTTTAGTGACAAGCTATCGCTACAAGACGCAATTACAGTAATAAAAAATTCAAACTCAACTGAACAAAAGTTTGAACCAATAATAAAGATTGCAAATAAAATACGTATAAGACAAAACAAACTTAATTCTTTAAATATGGCCTATGACCTTTATGAAAGTGATTATATTCTTGCATTAAAAAATAAAAAAATTAGTTGTATTTCAGGGGCCCTACTTATTGCAAAAACAACAGATTATTTGCTTAGAGAAGCTGGAGAAAAAAATTACAAGATTTCTTTTGTAGAAGTTGAGGGGTCAGGAGAATATTGGGAAGGAGCATACAAAGGAGCACACATCATCACAAAAGTAACCATAGATGATGTAACAAAATTCTTTGATGCAACAAACAGCACAAATCAAGATGATTTTATTATTATGTACGCAGGCAAAAAATACAAATTACAAGCGAATGATTCACAAAAAACAACCTACAGAATAAGTACTGAATTCAGTATAGAAGACACAGAACTTTTTTCAAAAATGCAAGCAAAAATTGTAAAGGGAACCGAGCTAACAACACAGGAGATTATGTCTATTCCAATTGATTTTTTGCCTACTGCCTTAAGCATTTATAACGAACTGCAAAAAAATCAAGTTATATTTTCTATATTAAGCAAAAGAAACCTTACTACCACCAGCCAAATTAAACAAATACAAAACAAATACACTGCATTAAAAATAAACTCAAGTATCCTAAACTATTACTCCAATACCAACACAGAAATACCGTCTGAATTTGCCACCAATCAACACAATGCTTTTTTAGATTTATATAAACAAGATGCCAACTTATATGACAACATTAATCTTTTAAGAATTTTAAGCCCAAACATTTTAGCATATAATGAACTTTTAAAAAATAAAAACACATACTCAGACATATTATGGGACAGAATTTTAACTACTTTTTCGATATTCCCTTTAGATCCAGAAAAAATGACAAAAACACAAATAGAAGATGCTAAAAAAATTATTTTCTTATATCCTGCTTATCATGAAAGCCTTTACACTATTTCAGAGCCTGATGCACCAGAACAAAAAGAGATAACCTCTTATCAGCTCATATTAATGGGATTTGCCACATTAAGATACCAATATTATTACCTTACTAATAATCACACAGATTATGCTAATTCATTAGATAACTTTGTTATAAAAGTAGTAAGTTACATAAATTCAAAAAAATCCGGGTTCAAACAGAGATTTGAAAACCCAGTAGTTAGTTCTAATGATCCTCTTGACAAAAAAGGAGCACAAATTTATATTTATGGCCAGGAAACTACAGATTTTACTTAATTTAATTTCATTATTAATTCTCTTTGATTTTCTAGAATTTTTTTCATTAAATCAATATTAACATTTGTTTTTGCAACCAAACTAGCCAAATCCAATTTTATCTGAGCAATATCCTTATGAAATGAGTCCATTTTATCAAACGAAACAGAATCTAATTTTTCATAAGTTCTATTGATGTTATTATTTAAATTTTGCATACCTTCTTTATTTTCTTCTATTTGTTTTGTTGCATTATCCACAACATTCATTGCAAGATTACTAGCCAATTCAGCCTGTTCAGCATAATCTTTTGCATTAGTTGTTGGTTTTTCTGCTACAGGAGTACTTTCTTCAACAACAAGATCTTCCTTTGGCACTTCTTTCTTAGCTTCTTCAGCAACTTCTGTATTTGAAGCAGAGCCATTAGAATCTATTGCGGATTTTACTTCTTTTTCATTATATCCCAAAGAAATAAGCATTTGTGTTACTTCTTCCTTAGAAATACCAGAGTCAAGCATTTTTTTTGCATTTTCCATTAGAACAGAATCCATAATACCACCAATCTTTGTGAATAGCAACAAAGCTGTATTTAAATATAATTGATTTTAAGTTTATATATGTTTACCCCAATAAAAGAAAAAAAAGAATATAAAATAGCATTAATACAGCCAATAGTAAAAATAGGAAAAACCCTAAGAATACAAAAATCACCTGCTGGAATTCAATATATTGGGGCACAATTAAAAAAAGCAGGATATAAAGTAAAACTATTTCATGAAATAATTAACAGAGCAGTAATAAAAACAGTTTTAGAATTTAATCCAGACCAGATAGGAATATCAACAATGACTGCTAATTTTTTGGCAGGAAAAGAGCTTGCATCACAAATAAAAAAACAAAACAAAAAAGTGATTATTACCTTAGGTGGCTGGCATGCAACTGGAAGTGCAAATTCATATCTAAATAATTATGAAGACATTACAATAAAAGAAATTTTATACAAAAAGTCGCCTTTTGACTTCATTGTTGTTGGAGAAGGGGAATTAGTTTATTCTGAGTTAATAGAAAAATTAAGAAATAATAAGCCTATTTCAGACATAGTAGGACTTGGTTACATAGAACAAAACAAAATAATATTAAGCAGGGCAAACCGTATTCTTGACCTTGATTCTTTAGAAGATCCTATTTGGGATGGTTTAGATATAAACAAATACAGAGACCTAAGAAGCGGAGAATTAGATTTATCTTTACACATTCAAAGAGGTTGCAGATTTAACTGTGCTTATTGTTCAACCCCAAATATGTATCAAGGAAAACAGACAAGATTGTCAGCAAAAAGGGCTGCAAAACAAATAAAGTATTTGGTTGATAACTTTTCTCCAAATGTAATCACTTTTACAGATGAAGATTTTTTTGGAAATCTACCATGGATAGATGGTTTGTGTAATGAAATTATTAAACTTAAGCTTAATAAAAAAATAAAGTTTGATACTTTTGGATCAATAAATGACATCATTAGGGCCTCAGAAAGTGGTCTTCTAAAAAAAATGAAGACTGCAGGATTCAACAGTTATTTTGTAGGTATTGAGTCATTAAACAAAAAAACATTATCAAACTATAATAGGCCAATAAAGAAAGAAAGACCTATTAAAGAGTATCTAAAAACTATACAAAAAGCAATTGATTTATCAAATGATGCTGGGCTAATATTTTTACCAGATTATATGGTGGGAGCATTTTGGGAATCAGAAAAGGAAGTTATTTCTGGATTTAATAAATTAAAGAAATTAAAAAATATACCTTATGTTTACTTGCCGATACTTACCCCTATGCCCGGGACTAAGCTTTGGAATTTTGTTTTTGAAAAAGATTTAATTATAACAAAAAATGAAAAGATAGATTGGAATAAATATAATGCCAGTTCGCAGACAGTTAAATTAGGTTATGATGTGGTTAATTTACGAAACAAATTAGAAATAGAGTTTTATACTTCAAAACAATATTTAACAGAAATGAACACAAAGATAAAAACAGAAAAAAATCAAAAAAGTTATTATTTAGGGCTATTTAATAAACTTTCAAAAGACCATTCAAAAAGCGCCAAAATAAAAAATACCTTACAAAAAATAAAAAATATGTGATTCAGATGGAAATAAAACAAGTTACAACTGCAAAATATGAAATAACAAAATCCAAGGACATGAAAGCAGATGTTATTCTCTATCTATCAGAAACACTAATGAAACAAATAGATAAAGAAGCAATAAACCAAATTGTAAATGTGTCTAAATTACAAGGTATTAAAGGACCAGCATATGCGATGCCAGATACACACCCAGGATATGGTTTTCCAATCGGAGGGGTTGCAGGATTTGATTTAGAAGAAGGAATAGTAAGCCCAGGTGGAATAGGGTTTGACATAAATTGCGGGGTACGATTATTAAAAACTAATTTTTCATATTTAGAAAATAAAAAAACATTTACAAAAAAATTATTTTTAGAATTATTTAATTCAATACCAACCGGGGTTGGTGGGGAACATAAAGAGAAAATAAAAAAGGAAGAATTGCAAGAAATTTTAACAAGTGGAATAAACTATTCTATATCAATAGGAGAAGCAACAAAAAAAGATAAAGACCACATAGAAGATTATGGCAAGCTAAAAACAAATGCAGAATATCTTTCCCAAAAAGCATTTTCTCGTGGGCTAAATCAATCCGGAACTTTAGGAAGCGGAAACCACTTTATAGAACTACAAGTAATAGATAAAATTTACAATAAAGAATTAGCAAAAAAATGGGGCTTAAAAGAAGGCAATGTAGCTATTATGATTCACTCAGGATCACGAGGGTTAGGCTACCAAGTTGCAAAAGATTATATTGAATTATTTTTAAAAAATTATCAAAAATATAATTTAAAAATTCCAGATAATAACTTAGCTTGTATTCCAATAAATTCAATTGAAGGCGAGAAATATTTAGATTCAATGCGTGCAGCAGCAAACTATGCGTATGTAAATAGGCAAGCAATGACTTTTAAATTAAAAAATATTTTAGAAAAAGCAGGAATAAAAATAGAATTAATTTATGATGTAGCACACAATATTGCAAAAGAAGAAACATACAAGATAGACAAGAAAAAAGAAAAATTATTAGTGCATAGAAAAGGAGCTACAAGAGCATTTGCTGCAGGAAATAAAGACCTTCCTGAAAAATATATTGATACAGGTCAGCCAGTAATAATTCCCGGAAGCATGGGTACATTTTCCTATGTTATGGTGGGAAATAAAGCAGAACAAAATAGTCTAGGAAGTGTTTCACACGGTGCCGGCAGGTTATTAAGCAGAAGTGAAGCAAAGAAAAAGTTTGAAGTAAGAAATGTTATTAGTGATTTAGGTAAAGAAAATATTTCTGTTCTTTCTCCAACAAATTCAAGTATTAGTGAGGAAGCACCGCAGGCATATAAAGATGTTAATGAAGTAGTAAAAGTATTAGAATTAAATGAGTTGGCAAAACCAGTAGCAAGAATGA
>Ga0268276_1003380_pt1 | contig 12454 bp, 11 predicted proteins | sample saktaG_4_FD_190145 | JGI IMG/M metagenome (GOLD analysis project Ga0268276, IMG submission 190145) | Saline water microbial communities from Sakinaw Lake, British Columbia, Canada - sak_2010_1_5_45m | ecosystem: Environmental > Aquatic > Non-marine Saline and Alkaline > Saline ...
GTATTTATCAACGGTAGTATTTAAGAGTAAGGATGATGCCAAGATTGTTATTTCACTGTTTCTTATGTATTTTTTTTCGTATCAGCATTTTTCCCGGTTTACTAAAACACTCTTTTTTTATAGCCTCGTTTTTGCTTTGTTGACTTACGTTTTTATTAGAGTAAAACAGAAGACTAATGCTCATGTTATTCTTTCGATTTTAGGTTCGTATTTGTTAATCTACAACCTCATTCAGATAATTCCATTTGAAATAAAAAGATTATGGAATAAGCCCAAAATGATTCCGATTGAGATGTTAGTTTCCAAGACGCTTAACAAGAGCGAACTGCCTGATATCTATTATCTTATTTTCGATCGATATGCTTCTTTTAGCACGCTTTCTGATTATTACGACTTTGACAACAACGATTTATTTAATTTTTTACTTAATCAAGATTTTTATGTGGCGACAGAAAGCGCGGCAAACTATCCGAGAACATATCTTTCTCTTAGTTCTTCTCTTAGTTTAGATTATTTGGACGACCTTGCGGAAAAATTAGGTAAAGAAAACAGCGATTACACTCCGATTTTCGAGCTAGTTCAAAACAATAAAGTAGCCAGTTTTTTAAAGGAACAAGGTTATTTTTATATCTATGCCGGAGACTGGTGGGGTCCGACACAGATAAGCAAACAAGCAAATAAAAATATCAACCTTTATGCCGATTCAAGCGAATTCTTACGAAAATTTTTAGGAACGACGATATTAAAACCTCTTATTGGAAACTATTATAAAGGTAATAAGCTCTTTGGCTTTTTTCAGGATAGAATTTACGAGAATACCAATTATAAGTTTGAGAAGCTTAGTAATATAGCCGATGAGAAGAGTCCTAAATTTGTGTATGCTCATATGCTTATTCCTCATCATCCATATCTTTTTGATAAGGACTGCAAACGAGTAGATGACAAAAGAAAACTACCAGAAAAAGAAAAATATCTTGAACAACTTATTTGTGTTAATTCAAAGATCGAAAAATTAATAGACGAGATTCTTGCGAAATCAAAAAAGCCGCCTATTATTATCGTTCAGTCTGATGAGGGTCCTTTTAAAATTGATGAGATGAATCTTGATGGTGAGGGACGTGACTGGACAAAAGTATCGGATGAAGCGGTAAAAACTCATATGGGAATTCTTAACGCTTACTATTTACCCGGCTTTGACTATAAAAAACTTTACCCTTCAATTACTCCGGTCAACACTTTCCGGCTAATATTTAACTACTATTTTGGGACAAACTTAAAAAATTTGCCCGACAAGAACTATTTTATTCCCAACATCGACAGACCGTACAATTTTCTCGAAATTACCGATACACTTAGGTCTGATTGATTATGAATCAAATTTTAGCTCTTATTAAAAAGCCTAATTACTAATTACTTACTTATTATGGTTGTTTTTTTAAAAAAATATCGTTATGAACTAATATTAATTTTGATGGTTATTCTATATTCTGTTTACTTTTCTTTCTTTACCATCATTCGTCACCAGAGACTTCTTTCGGCATATTATGATTTGGGTATTATGGATCAGACGGTTTATAACACCTATCGGGGAAGATTTTTGGAGTTGACCGATCCAGTCGGTGATTCTAACATCAAAAGGATGGCGATTCATAATGATATCTTACTGGCTCTTTTGGCGCCTTTTTATTTTATTCATCAAGGACCTGAGACTTTGTTGGTTTTACAAAGTGTTATTTTAGCCTTAGGAGCGATTCCTCTTTATTGGTTGGTAATTAAAGTTCTAAAATCAAAATTATTCGGCTTAATTATCGCTTTTTCTTATCTGTTATATCCTCCTCTTCAGCGAGCCAATATTTTTGATTTTCACGCAGTTACTTTAGCCACTTCCCTACTCCTTTTTATGTTCTATTTTGCCTATGTCAAAAAATATTTCTTAAGTTTTATTTTTTTTATTTTAGCCGTTTTGTCAAAAGAGAACGTTACTTTAACCACAGCGATGTTTGGTTTATATTTGGTCTATAAAGGTCTAAGAGTGAAAAGTGGCTTATACGTAACGATCGTAACGCATAAGTCAATTATCTTAAAAGATAGACGATTTATTTATGGATTGATGCTGGTTTTTATTTCTATTTTTTGGTTTATCTTGTCTATCTGGATAATTATTCCTCACTTTCGCCATGGTTATCATTTTGCCATTAGTCTATACACTGACTTTGGTGAAAGTCCGGGCGGTATATTAAAAGGACTGGTTTCTAAACCCCGAACGTTTTTAAAAGACATTTTTCATATTGATACCTTAAGATACTTTTTGTTTCTTTTTGCTCCGGTTTCTTTTCTGGCTTTTTTTGCTCCTCAATATATTTTAATAGCTTCGCCTGAGTTTGCTATTAATCTTTTAAGCAGTAGTGGGTTAATGAGGAGTATTCTTTTTCATTACACAGCGCTGATAACGTCTTTTGTTTTTATTGCGGCGATTTTTGGAGCAAAAAGAATTTTAGAAAAAGCACAATTTTTAAATCCTAAGAGATTATCCATGATTATCTTATTGATGACACTGGTGATGAGCTATTTAAAAGGACCTCTTCCGTACTCAAAAGAATCAGATGTTTATCCGTTTATTAGGGCCCGGCCAGAACAAAAAGATGTAAGTATGTGGAAAAATATTTTGAAGGACGAAAATTTAATTATTTCGGCCACTGAGCATTTAGGGCCTCATTTTAGTCAGAGAAAAATTTTATACAGATTCTCAGATAACTATAAAAAAGTTGACTATGTGTTAATATTGACCGACGATGTGTATAATGATTGGTTAGACAAAGAGAAGTCAGTGAGAATATATGAACAATTGATAAAAGATAATAATTTTAAAATAATTTACAAAAAAGGAGAGTTTGAAGTTTATAAAAAGACCCGTTAGCCAGTTAACATGTTATAAAATGATAAGCATAATTATTCCTTTTCATAACGAGGCGGAAAGTTTACCCACTTTAATTAATCAGTTAATTAAAGTGGGGAATAATTTAAAAGATTCTTGGGAAATTGTGTTAGTAGATGATGGATCAATAGATAGTCCAAAGTTCAAAGTTCAAAGTTCAAAGTTGATAAAAATTATTTCTCATCGAAAGCGATTAGGTAAAGGTCAAGCACTAAAAACAGGGATTGAAAACTCTTCAGGCGAGATTATTGTTTTTATGGATGCGGATTTACAAGACGACCCAAAAGATTTACTAAGGTTTTTAAAAAAAATAAAACAAGGCTTTGATTTTGTTAATGGACTAAGAAAAAAAAGAGGAGATTCCTTTATTATTAAAATTTACTCTTTTTTGGCAGCTAAATTTTTGAAAATCTTCCTTCATCCTCCCTTTCATGATATTAATTGTGGCTTTAAGGCTTTTCGTCGTCAAGTATTAAAAGATTTTGTTTTTTATGGTAATAACTTTCGCTTTTTTCCTTTGGCAGTTTACTATCAAGGTTTTAAAGTTGCCGAAATACCAGTGGCTAATCATCCAAGAAAATATGGCCAATCAAAATTTGGTTCTACGAAATTATTCATAGGGACAATTGACATTCTAACTGCTTATTTTCTTTACCGATTTTCTGAAAAACCACTGCATTTTTTTGGATTAATAGGAGGAGGATTATTTTTAATTGGTTTTTTAATAAACTTTTATTTGACTTTGGAAAGACTTTTTTTTAATGTTTTATTATATCGTCGACCAATTTTATTCTTGGGAATTCTTCTTATTATAGTTGGTATTCAAGTTGTGATGACCGGAGTTATTGGGGAATTGGTTGTGTACCTTAATAAAAAAAATAACAAATCTTAAATTCGAAATCCCAAATAAATTCTAAGCACTAAATTCTAAATCATAAATAGCATTGTTTAGAATTTTGAATTTTAGATTTGTTTGGAAGTTAGTATCTAGAATTTAGGACTTATCTATGAATCCTATTTTAGCCTTAATCGTTGTCAATACCATCTGGGGCGCCGCATCTCCAATTTTTAAATTTGCGTTACAAAATATACCGCCTTTTACCTTAGCTTTTATCCGCTTTTTTTTCGCCGGTTTGATTTTTTTACCGGCCGCAATTTTGAAATGGCAGAACTTATCGGCACGAAGATGGTTGGAGATTTGCTTGGTTGGATTTTTTGGAATCTTTATTAATATTGCTTTTTTCTTTTTAGGTTTAAAAAAAACTGAAAGTATTAATGTGCCAATTATTGCTTCGTCAGGACCGGTATTTCTTTATCTTTTTTCATTAATTTTTTTAAAAGAAAAACCAAAATTTAAGATATTCTTGGGGATGTTGACTTCATTGGTAGGAGTGATGGTTATTATTTTTTTGCCAATTTTTTTAAATAATGAAAAAATAGTTCTTGGGGAGATTGAAGGTAATTTGTTTATTGTTTTGGCTACTTTAGGTACGGTTGTTTCAACAATAATTGGTAAAGATCTTTTAAAAAAGATTAATCCCTATCTGGTAGCGGCAGTGAGTTTTCTTTTTAGTAGTTTCCTTTTTTTATTTTTTGTGCCGGGTGAGTTGGCCGTTTGGTCCTTCTCTAGTTTAAATATTGCTGGTTGGGTGGGAATTGTTTATGGAGTATTTTTTTCTTCGGCTCTTGCTTATTTTTTGTACTATTTTGGAATTTCGAAATTGGAAGGGCAAGAAATTGGTTTGTTTGTTTATATTGATCCTGTGGTGGCGGTTTTAATCGCCGCTCCCCTTTTAGGTGAATATCCTACTTTTTATTTTTTTCTTGGATCGCTTTTGATTTTTGGGGGAATATTTTTAGCTGAAGGGAGAATTAACTGGCACCCACTTCACAAACTCAAATCTCAAAGCTCAAATGTTAAATCTAGATTGAATTTATAAAAAGAGATCTAATTCGTCTGGTTGTATTTTAAGAAAAAAACTCAAATGAAAAACTTCAGTTTCAAAGTTTTAAAAAAAAGCAAGAAGTCCAAAGCACGTTTGGGTATTTTAAAAACTCCCCACGGTGAGATTAAAACTCCGGCGTTTGTCGTGGTTGGGACAAAAGGAACAGTGAAATCTTTAGCTCCGGAGGATTTGGATGAAGTGGGGACGCAAATGATTTTTGTTAATACTTATCATACAGTTTTGTCTCCCGGCGTTGACATAATTGAAAAAGCAGGCGGAATCCATAAATTTTGCAGGATAAAGCAACCAATTATTACCGATTCAGGGGGTTTTCAGGTGTTTTCCCTCGCCCGCCGTAGTTTCAACGAAGGCGGGACTGGCGATCTAAAAAGGAGGGTTCGATTTCTTCAGAGCGAAGATAAAAGCATTGCCCCATTGGTGAAAATAACTGACGATGGCGTAGAGTTTCGTTCTCCTGTGGATGGTAGAAAGTTCTTTTTTACTCCGGAGTTTTCCATTGAGGCACAGAAGAAAATCGGTAGCGATTTGATGGTAGCTTTTGATGAATGTACTTATTATGGTGCTTCGTATAAATATGCGAAAAATGCGATGGAGAGAACACATAAATGGGCGATACGAGGTCTTAAGGCTTCTGAAATTAAGGAGAAACAGGGGTTGTATGGTGTTGTTCAAGGCGGGATGTTTGAAGATCTGCGAAAAGAAAGCGCTAAATTTATTTCTTCTCTACCCTTCTTCGGTTTGGCTATCGGCGGTGTTTCCGTTGGTGAAACAAAAAAGGAGATGCGAGAACAAGTTTCTTGGGCGATGAATGTTATCGGTGAGGACGAAAGGTCAAGACATCTTTTAGGAGTTGGTGAAATAGATGATGTTTTTGATGCAGTTAAGATAGGGATTGATACGATGGATTGTGTAATTCCTACGAGACATGCAAGAATGGGAAAGTTATATAAATATGAAATATCAAACATCAAAAATCAAAAATACATATCAAAAATTAAAAATATTGAAGAGATTAATATTATGAAAAATTTGTATAAAGAAGATCTTAATCAAATTGATAAGTGTTGTCAGTGTTACACTTGTTGTAATTTTACTCGGGCGTATCTGCATCATCTTTTTAAACAGCGGGAGCTTTTGGGTTATCATTTGGCAACGATTCACAATTTATTTTTTTTTGAGAGGTTGTTTGAAAATTTAAGAAGTTTGATCGAGAATGATCAATTTTAGATTGTTGTGGTAGCCTATGGTCAACCTGACAGGTTGATTGTGGAGCTTGGTAATTAGCCAAAACCGCGCAATTTTTTGCGAACCCTTTCAAAAACATAGGTAAACCAGTAAGCTTGTTTTAAAGGAAGATCTTGCGATTGGAGCAGTTTTTGACCAAAACCGCCAAAACCTTGTTTAAACAAAGTAATCCCCGTCCAGGGATGGTTAGGTTTTCCTTCTTCAGCTATTCCCCAGAAATTGTGAAGTCGGCAACCCCTTTTTTTAGCTTCTTTAATAATTTCCCACTGCAAAAGATAAGAAGCCGGTATTTTGGGAAATTTCAGCGATGAGGCGCCATGATGATAAAAACTAATTCCTTGCCAAAAAATAACAATAGCCGCGGCGATAATTTCTTTTTGGTATTGAGCTAAAATAAGACAATCTGATTGTCTTTCATGAACGCTAAAAATTCATTTTTCAAAAACTCTTCGGAGAATGGAATAAAATCATGACGAAGCTTGGTTTCTTTTTGTAATTTTAAAAAATATTGAAGATTATTTATGTTAGTCGATTGGATGATTTTTACTTCTTCTCTTTCTGCTTTGCGAATACAATAACGGGTGGTTTTGCGCATATTTTTCAAGAGCTCTTCTTCTTTAGGCTGAAGATCAAGATTCCAAGTATATTCGGCATGAGTGTGGATAGGTGAAGAAATAAAACCGTATTTTTTGAAGAACTGGCGGTTTGTTTCATTGCGTTCAAAGAAAGGAGCGATTCTTATAAAACTGCATTTTTCCTCCCGGGCTAAAATTTTTAAGTAATCAATTAATATATTAATCTGATTTTTGTTTTGCCAATTTAAATAAGGTCCGTGCGGACATAGCAAAAATGTTCCTCGTTTAGCTTCTATTTTTATAACTTGGGCGGATCCGGCCAATGTCCCGTTTTGATCAATTCCCAAGCGCCAAACTTTGTTTCCCATCAATTGATTAAACTCTCCCCAATTCCAAGAGTGAAGAAAGGTTTTTTGAACTTGGGTTTCTAAAAATTTTTCCCAAGATTGTTTATCGTTAATGGTTTTAATTTTTAACATGTTTATTTTTTTCTAAAGACTGTCTTTAATAAAGACAGTCTTTATATAGTTTACGATTAATCGTGCGTCATCTTCTGAAATATTAATATGAGTTGGTAGATTAATAATTTTACTGACAAGTTTTTCTGCCTTAGGACATAATCCCCAGCTGTAATTAAGCTGTTTAAGATTTGTTTGAATTGGATCAATTGGTTGTCGGTACCAATCTCCCAAGTATATTTGATTTTTTCTTAATTTTTTGATAATTTCTTGGGAATTTTTTAGAATAACATTGTAACGTAAGTAAATCGGTTCGGAGATTTTATTAATTTCTTGACTTGGTAATGCTATTTTTTGTTGGTATATTTGAGCAATTTTTTGGCGATGCTGGTTAAATTTATCAAGCTTTACTATTTGGTTTAGAGCCAAAGCGGCTAGTTGGTTAGGAAGTTTTTTTGGGAAAAAAGAAGGCATTTCTCCCCTATTTTCTTGGTGGGTAACGGCTTTAGATAAAATACCCGCTTTTTGGAATAAAAAAATTATAATACGGGTAATTTTTAAATAATAAATAGGAAGAAGAATGTAAGTAATCAAAGGATGGAGCAGTTGTTGGTAAGTCCAAAATAAATTTGGCTTTGCTATTGTTTTGTAGATTTTGCCAATCTGTTTAGCGGTTGCCTCACTGTTTGTGGCTAATGCACCACCAAAAACTGATGAGATTACTTTGTCGCGGCCAAAACTTAGATAGGAAGCATCAGAAAAACTACCACAATATTGGTTGTTATATTTAGCACCTAAGGATAACGCTAAATCTTCCACTAATAATAAATTATGCTTTTGACAAAAGGTTTTAATTTCTTTCATTTTGGCAGGAACACCGAAAGAGTGCTGAACAACAACCACTTTAGTTCTTGGAGTGACTTTACGCTCTAAATCTTCAATATCCAAGTTCCAGGACCGATCAATATCAATATATAATGGTTTTAAATTATTCCACAAAATTGGATTAATCGCTGCGTTGCAGGTAAAGCCTTGAATGGCTACCTCCGATTGGGGCTTGAGATCTAGGGCCTTTAACAAGATGAAAAATGCTGACCTTCCGGAGTTAGTCAAGAAAAGATAACGAAAACCAAACTTATCTTTTAGTTTATTTTCTAATAACTTAAGGTAATTGTCTTTTTGATGAAGGTGGGGTTGGAAAAATATTTTTTTTATTAGGTTGATGTCGTCTTCTTCAGTATTTGGAGAGATTGAGATGGTAATTGGTTTTTTAATTTTAATGAATCGATTCATTGGATTAAAAATTTAATAATTGATGAGTGAACTTTTCCTTCGATTAAAATTATTGACTTTTCGTTTACGATCGTACACAAAAAGTCAATTGCTTTTTTGGGGTGAGGAAAACAAATAATTTTTTGGCTCTCCCCTGCTCCTTTTTTGATGGCAGTGAAATAGTCAGCAGTAGTAATAACGGCAAAATCAACAAGCTTAGCTAATTTTTCGCCAATTTTATGATGAATAATTAATGATTCTTGACCTAATTCTATGAGACAAGGCATGACCACAATTTTTTTACCTTTTAATTTTTGAAGATACTCAAGCGCTGCGATTGTCCCTTCAAAACTGCTGTTATAAGAATCGTCAATAATGGTGGCGTTACCATAGCCTTTGATTTTTTGCATTGTTTTTTGAGGAAGATTCAAATTTGATAATTTCTTTTCAATTTCTTTATCGTCAATATTATAAAGTTTGGCTAAAATTAAAGCCGGCTCAAGATTGATTTTTAAGAAATCGGGAATTGGGGCGTGATTTATATAAGATTCTTTAGTATAGTTCTTGTTCCAGATTCTGTCGCGGGTTTCCTTCCCTCCAGTGCTCACTTCGTTGCGCGCCACTGTCAAACGTGGCTGGGACGTCGCGTCGAACGCGACTGGCACGTTTGACAGTGCCGTTTGACGTCCCGCTGTTGGGAGCCCTTCCCTGCCTGTCCGGCAGGCAGGCACCCGCGCCACCTGTTCCTTGGGTGGTTTTTTAAGCGGATTTAACACTGTCTCTTCTAAAAATTTTTTATCTTCGTAAAAAATGATTTTTAGCATTTTTTCTTGAGGAATAATAGGTAGGTAGGCTGATTGTTTATTGATGATGGCCAAGCCTCCGCTGGTCAAATTATCAAGTAATTCTGATTTGGCTTTATTAATATTTTCTTGATTGCCAAAAAGAGCTAAATGTTGGTTGGAAATTCCGGTAACAATACCGATTTGAGGATTGACAATCTGACAAAGCTCTTTAATTTCTCCGATTTTATAAGCTCCCATTTCCACAATAAAAAATCGGTGTTTTTTGGTAAGTTTTCTTAAGGTTAAAAGAGCAATTGCCAACGGTGTATTAACGCTTTTAGGCGTGGCTAAAGTATTAAATTTTAATGATAATATTTGGTTAATAAACGACTTTGTGGTTGATTTACCATAGCTGCCGGTGATACCGATGATGGTTAGTTGATTCTTTTGATGAAATGATCGGATTTTTCTTGAAGCAAGGGCGTAGATGAGGACTCTTGTCATTTTTTCAAAAGGATAAATTAAGCAAAGCGAAACTGAAAAAACAAAAGGAGTAAACAAGACTGCTAAAAGAGCGATGAACGGGCTATTAAAAAGGAAAAAGACAGAATTAAAGAGCAAATTAAGAATAAAAATAAGCATTGCCTTAGCACTTTTTTGGGGGAATTTTATCGGAGAAAGAAGCGTTAAGCCCAAAAAGGCTAAGAACTTATTGGGATAGATGCGACCAATATGTTCTGAAAATCGATCAAGACGATATTCTTTTAACTGCCAAAGGTAGAGATTAAAAAGAATTTGTTGAATAATCTTGATCTGAATCAAAAGATAAATAACGGCAGTTACTGTATCGTTATATCGATACATCGATACACCTCCTAGGTTCATTTTTATTGGATAAATTTAATTATTAATTGTGATAATTTTTCCGGGTGGGTTAAATGAATTCCGTGGCGGGCATTGTCGATGATGACTAATTGAGAATTTTTAATTAATTGACGAATTTTCTCCCCCATCCAAAAAGGTGTGTAGGTGTCGTCTTCACCCCAGATAATTAAAGTTTGGGCTTTTATTTTGGCAAATTCTTTGGTTAAATCGGAGGAAAGCATATTGATCATTGTTTTTTTCATAATTGGCGAGGCATTTAAATAATCTGACTCACCAGATAGTTTATATAAGAATTTTTGGGCAGGTAAAGATAGTCTATCGAAATTTAGGATTTTAAAAAATGCCTTTCCAATTTTGGACAGAAATTTAAATAGATATCTTTTTAAAGTATTCTTGGGAGGAATGCCGGCCGCTCCGATAAGGACGAGTTTCTCTATTTTATTTTGGTGTTTTGCGGCAAAATAAGCGGCAATCCTTCCACCATTGGAATGACCAATGATTGTTGGTTTGTTGACCTTCTTTTGATTGATAAATTGAATAAACCATTGTGAGTAGTCTTCTAATGTATAGGATTTGTCGATTGGGTAGTTTTCATCAAAACCAGGAAGATGAGGAATTTCAACTTGGTAGTTTTTCTTTCTAAGTTCTTCAGCGACTTTTTGCCAGTTCTGGGGAGCACTTCCCCAGCCGTGAAGTATAATTATTGTTTGTTTCTTCTCCATGAATATATTTTACCACGTCAAACGTGGTTTTTACCGTGTCAGGCGCAGTTTTATCCTTATGAGAGTTTATAGCCAGTTTGACGAAGAAAAGCCTTTCTTTCCTTTTTGTCTTTCTCATCTTCAACGTCTAAAGGTGAGCCGCCGTCAATTACTCCTAAAATTCCGTTGCCTTGTTTTGATTGGGCAATAATTACCTCAACCGGATTGGCAGTGGCGCAGTAAATATGACAGATTTCTGAAATTTGTTTAAGGCGATTTAAAATGTTAATAGGATAGGCGTTTTTAAGAAAGATAAAAAGACCGTGTCCGGCGCCGACCGCTTTGGCGTTTTTAACAGCCAGTTTGATCATTGTCTCATCCGTCCCTTCTGTTCTTATTTTCCGAGGACCTGAAGATTCGCAAAAAGCCAAGCCGAATTTTATACCCGGTACTGCCTCAACTAATGTTTCGTGAACATCTTCAACGGTTTTGATGAAATGTGATTGGGCTAAAATAAAATTAATGTCGGCTGGTTTTTCAATGGTGATTGTTTTAATTTTCATATGTTGGAGCGGCGGACGAGACTTGAACCCCAAAGAATTCTTGCTTGCTCCCGAGGTTTACATCCTCGCGTCGCAAGCGCGAATCTTCGGGGCAGGCTCTTGACCTTCTCCTTGCCTGCCCGCAATGCCAATATGAGCGGCGGACGAGACTTGAACTCGTGACCTTCTCCTTGGAAGGGAGACATTCTACCACTGAACTACCGCCGCGTTTACAGAATCCTAATCCTGCCCCATTAATGTATTATAATATAAGATACCATTATGTCACAAGAAAAAGAAGATAAATTTTTTGGTATTGAAAAAAAATATTGGAAAGCAGCGGGTGTAGGTATTTTAGCCTTTGCCGTTATGGCGTTACTGTTATAAATCTAGTCCTCCAAATCTTCCTTCAACACTTAAACTCATCGCTATTCGCTTGACGTGTTGAAGGGCGATTATTGGAGGACATAAGCGACTGTAGTTACTCATTCTTCGTAAACAGTCGCTAATGCAGGGTCAGGTGGAGTCGAACCACCATCAAAGGTTTTGGAGACCTCTATTCTACCATTGAACTATGACCCCAAATTTTAAGCGGATTGAAAACCGCTATTAAGTACCTCCGGGCAGAATTGAACTGCCATCAAAGGCTCCGCAAGCCCTTATTCTATCCGTTGAACTACGGAGGCTGATCTGGAAAAATTCCTAGTATATTATATCGTATCTTTGGAAAAAGTATTGGTTTGGTGGAGAGTATCTACACAGTTTTGTATTTTCCTAAGAAAAGGTCATTAAGAAAGCTGTTTAATTGACTAAAATTATCTTCAACTATTTTTTTAATTTTATCTTTATCGCTATCATTTATATTTTGAATTTCAACCGAAACGAGTGACGGTTGATTTACCGGTCGCCCTATTTGGCTGGTTAACCAGACGATATTCTTTTTATTTGTCTTTTTGTAAATATCGTCAGCGATTTTAAAGGATAATAAGTTATAGATTTTTCCTACGTGAGAAACGGAATTTTTACCGGCCCCCGCTTCGGACCCGGCCGGTCTATTTAATGGAATTAAACCGTTGCATCGGTTTCCCC
>Ga0268276_1003381_pt1 | contig 12453 bp, 9 predicted proteins | sample saktaG_4_FD_190145 | JGI IMG/M metagenome (GOLD analysis project Ga0268276, IMG submission 190145) | Saline water microbial communities from Sakinaw Lake, British Columbia, Canada - sak_2010_1_5_45m | ecosystem: Environmental > Aquatic > Non-marine Saline and Alkaline > Saline ...
AAAAATCCGCTGACAAGGTACGGAAGAAAAAAATAATGGATTTTTATCTGGCTCATGCCGACAGGATCAATAATTGGGATTTGGTTGATTTATCGGTTTATAAGATTTTAGGAGATTTCCTGCTGGCGGAAAAAACAGAGCCGGCCCGGCGGATACTTGATAAAATGGCTGTTTCTGATAATATTTGGGAAAGACGTATGGCCATAGTTTCTACTTTCGCTTTTATTAAATATGGGAAGACGGAAGAGACTTTTCGTCTAGCGGTTAAGCTATTAGAAGATAAACATGATTTAATTCATAAAGCCGTCGGCTGGATGTTAAGGGAGGCCGGAAAGCGCGGCGGAGTCGATAAACTGCGGGCATTTTTAGATATTCATTATAAGAAAATGCCGCGTCTGACTCTGCGTTACGCGCTGGAGCGCTTGAGCGCCCGGGAGCGGAAACATTATTTATCAAAAAATTAAAATAAATTTATGAATAATTTTGAAAACAATAGTAAAAACAGCTATGAGGTAAAGCAAGCCAGGCAGGAAAACCAATTTTACAAAAAGGTGGAGCCGGTAATTCTAAACAGCCGCGATTACGGTTTAAATGATCGGGCGCGCGATTTAATCGCCGCCTTCGCCGCCGAGTCCGGGAGTGATGAATCGAAGATTGTTTTATCGGTCTTAGAACATTTTAATCGCGTCCAGGGCGCTTTACCGGGCAAATTAGGCGAGGAATATGTTCGTTTAGTTTTTAGTCCGGAAGCGATTAAGAATAAAATGTCGGCTGATAATTTAGCTTTTCATGAAGCCGTGGCCGCTTTGGCGGCGGGGGCCAGAGAGAAAAAATTTTTTTTGGATAAAGACCTGATTGATCAAGCGGTGAAAGAGGCGGCCAAGACTTTAGCGGTCAAGGAGGCGGGAGAAGCTTCAGCGGTCGCGCCGGAAGTTTAAGCCGCATCAGCCTGTAAATTTCTCGGATTTTTATTGTGGTTTTTTAAAGGAGTGGTATAATTATACTAAGCTCATAGTAAACTAAATAAACTAAATGTAATTCTATGGAAAACGAAAGAGAGGGTTGCTGCGGCGGCGAAGATAAAAAATACTGCGCTGATAAAAAAGGTTGCTGTTCTGATAAGAGTTGCGGCGGTCACGGTCATAAATGCCCCGGCGTCCTGCCAATTATCGGCTTGGTATTACTCACGGCGATAATTATCACCGCGATTCTGCGCGATCGAATAGTTAATCAGCAGTATAAAATAGTCACCATTACCGGCCAAGGGAAAGTCACTTATACTCCGGATTTGGCGATAGTGAATTTAGGCGTCCAGATAGATAAGGTCGCTAAGCCCGAAGACGCCTTGAACCAGTTAAATACTAAAGTCGCGAGTATCATGACGGCCGTTAAAGCCGTCGGCGTCGCGCCGGAAGATATCCAGACTCAGAATTATTCTCTGTATCCGCAGTATGATTATAAGGATAATGTTTCTTCCGTTTCCGGCTATAATGCCAACGAGCAATTAGTGATTAAGGTCAGCGGCTATGACAAGGATCAAAATAAGTTAAGCCGGGTTATCGCCGCCGCCTCTAAGGCCGGCGCCAATCAGGTCAATAATTTGTCTTTTGACGCTTCCAATATGAATGACTTGAAGCAGGAAGCTCGCCTCAAAGCGATTGCCGACGCGAAAGCGAAGAGCACGGCTTTAGCCGATAGCGCCGGCGTCCGCCTGCAAGATATTACCGGTTGGTATGAAAATATGGTTAGTCCGATGCCGTTTTATAGTACGACTAATTATGATAAAGGCGGGATGGGCGCGGGCGGGGCAATGGCGCCGCAGACTCCGGCCGGCGATCGTGAAGTGATTATGGAAATCGGCGTGACTTATAATATTAAATAGCTTTATTAATAATTAACAGGCGGACCCGGGTTCTAAACGCGGCTTAACCTAAAACAAAACAAACAATTATGAACGGCAATGGTAATTCGGATTCCAACCGTAGTCCTTTAGTCGGTAAGACGGTTTTAATAGTCAACACGACCGGGGCGAACGACCCTCTCCATTCCAAGAAACTTTTTATTAAGAAGGTTAAGAATTTAGGGGTAAAAATCATTATTTTAAGCAAAGAAGCCAATAGTTTCCAGCCTTACGTGGACCATTCTCTTTCGGCCGATACCTCTAATTGCGCGGAATCGCTGGGTGCGCTGGATAAATTTTTAAGCAATAATCCGAGCGTCAAAATGGACGGGGTTTTAACTTTCCTGGAAGATGACGTTTTGCTGACCGCCAAGATTGCCGATCGGTACCATCTTATTAATATTCCTTATAAAGTCGCCGCTCAAGTCAGAAACAAATACTCTTTCCGTGAATTCTGCGCCGCCAATAATCTGCCGGCGCTTAAGTTCCGGGCTTTGAAAAGTCATAAGGATTTGGATGAGGCCGTGAAGCTCTTGAATTTTCCTTTAGTCGTCAAGCCGGCCTATGGCGCGGCCAGCGCTTTTGTCGTTAGGGTTAATAACGAAGAGGAATTGCGTGAAAGCTATGATTATATCAAGAAGAATATTTCTCCGAAGATAGAGTCGGCCCTGGCTGATGGCCTGGAAGTTTTTGTGGAAGAATATATTGACGGCGATGAGGTTGATTTGGATATCCTGATTCAAAACGGCAAAATCAAGTTTTGCGCCATTTCCGATAACGGTAAGACCAAAGAGCCCTTCTTTATTGAAACGACGCGCGTGACGCCGTCCAATTTACCGCCGAAGCACCAGGCCGAACTGATTGCCATGGCCGACGAAACCTTGGAAAAACTCGGCGTCTTAAACGGTTGTATTCATTTTGAAGCCAAATCAACCGCCGCCGGGCCTATTCCTTTAGAAGTAAACCTGCGCCTGGGAGGCGACGAGGTTTATCCGAGCGTTAAAGCCGCTTGGCACGTCGATTTGGTGGAAAATCTGGTTAAGATCGCTTGCGGTATTTATATTCCTAAATTTGAATTTCCGGCCGGGCCCTATGAATACTTGGTGGCGAAAACATTTTCTTCGGATTACTCCGGCATTATCGTCAATTTAAATATTGATGAAGATTTGAAGCGTCGACCCTTTATCAAGGAGTTCCAGTTTGAGAAAAAAATCGGCGATTCGGTTTTCTCTCCGCCCGACGGTTACGAATATCTGGGCTGGGTTCTGGTTTCCGGCCATAATCCGCTTGACGCCCAGGATAATTTGCGCGAGGCGGAAAAAGCGATTTATTACGAAGTCGCGAAATTCCATCCCGCCTCATCTATCGGCAAAACGACGCGCCGCTCGCCGTTCTCGGCTTCGGCGATTAACGTGGATATTCTTAAGCGCCGTTCCAAGATTGAAAAAATCCGCCAAATGGCGATTTCCAACCAGCGCAATCTCCATATCGGCATCGTCTGCAATATGTACGAAGAAAGCGGCGCCGATCAGGAAACGGTGGTGGAAAAAGATCTGACGGTTATCGGGATGAATGTGGAGAAGACCTTGAAAGAAAGAGGTTATAAGATCAGTTTCTTTGATTTTAACGATTTACCGAAAGCTTTCAACGATCTGAAAAATAGCGACGTTGATCTTGTTTTCAATGTCTGCGAACGCATCAATAACTCCAGTTTATTGGAGCCGCATGTCGCCTCAATTCTTGACACCCTCCAGATTCCTTATACCGGCTCCAATCCTTTTACTTTGGGCTTATGTATTGATAAGATTCGCGTCAAGAAATTATTGAGCTATCATAAGATTCCGACGCCGGAATGGGATTATGTTTATTCGCTCGAGGATGATATCCGCGACGATTTGGAATATCCGCTCATCGTCAAGCCGGCCAATACCGATAATTCTATCGGCATTACCAATGATTCCGTCGTCAGGAACAAGGAAGAATTAACCCGTCAGTTGGGCAAAGTCTTAAAAGAAATCGGCCGTCCGGCTTTAATCGAGGAATATATTGACGGCGATGAATACGACGTGCCGATTATCGGTTCCGAAGAAGATGATTTGCGCATTTTGCCTCTGGCGCGGTCTATTTTTGATAATCTGCCGGCAAATTTATGGCATATTTATCCCTTTGAAGCGAAATATACCGACGGCGGGGAATATAAGAAAATCGTCGTGCAGAGACCGCCGAAAAATATCGGTAAAAAACTGGAACAGCTCTTGGGAGAAATCGCGCTTGATACTTATAATATCCTGGACTGCCATGACTACGGCCGCATTGAAATCCGCGTCGATAAGAATAACAATCCCTATGTCCTGGAACTTAATCCTAATCCGTCTCTGGACATGGAAGGAACATTTTCCGCTTCCGCCGAAGTTATCGGGATGAATTACGGCGATTTTTTGGAAGAAATTATCCGTCTCGCCATTAAGCGCTATAAAGACAATCCGCCTTATTACCATCTCCAGCCGAACATGATGTAAACTATGATTAAGATTAAAGAAGTTAACGATTTAAAAGAGGCGGAAGCCCTCTGGCGCGCCTTATCTCCGAACAAGACCATTTTTGACGAATGGGCTTTTCGTTATTGTTTCTATAAGCATGAGCCGTGCCCGCTTTGTTTCTTGGCGGCTTATGATGAGAAGATCGGCGGAGCGAATAAAGCCGGAGTGTCGGCTGACGCTGAATTGGTCGGTCTCTTGCCGCTGGAGAAGCATCCGAAACATGGTTATGAATTTTTTGCCGAAGATCCTTGCGAAGAGAATCGCCTTTTCATTAAAGACGGTTATGAGCGGATTATTCCGCAGTTATACGCGGCCATGCCCGGGCCGGGAAAGGCTTATGACATTTCCGGCGACGACGAGTTTACGATTCGATTGCCCTTGGAAGATTATAAATATATTTTACCCTTAGCCGGTCTGAAGAGTTTTGATGATTTTTTGGCGTCTCGCTTGAACGCCAAACGGCGGCGCAGTCTGGTCAAAGAAATAGAGGAAGCGGAGAAAAATAATATAGTCGTGGAAATGCTCGGCGGGCCTGACGGCGCTTCCGCCTCATCCGCCTTAGAAAATTTATTCAGTTTTAACACCGGTAATTTCGGCGGGGAATCTTATTTATCAAAGGAAGGCCAAGCGTCTTGGCGCGACTTGTTGGCGCTGGATTTTGATTGGCGCTTGGTTGTTTTGAAAATTAAAGGCGTCATTCAGGCCGTTTCTTTAAGCGTTGTTCATAATTCAGAATGGCATTACCTGATTACCGGCGCGAATTTTAAAGATTTTTTGGGACTTGGAAAAATGCTGGTTAAAGTTAATCTGGAAGCGGCTATAGACGCCAAGGCGGATTTTTTTGACGCCGGCCTGGGCGATTGCGGCTGGAAACATCTTTGGCACTTTGATAAGATACCCCAATATTTGTTCATTAAGGAATCGTGATTTATTATTTACTGAAAGGTTGTGTTTAAAAACATCGGGGCAGGGGTAGAGATTAGAGATTTCGGTGATAATTGATGAGAAGAGAGAAGTCGGAAAATATCCTATAAATAGGGCCTTTCCACAGTTAATCGCCCCAAAGCCCTTATGTATTGGCATGTTTTTATTAGGTGTGCTATAATATCCTTATAGATATTGAGTTTTCAATCGAGTCCCTTAAAAAGATTTAGAAATATTAATTAATTTTAATAATTTTTGGAAATTATTATTAAGCTGCCTTTTGGCACTTATAATAATCCCCAGGCTAAAACTATGTCAAAAATGACAAAGTCGCAGATGATCGCCGCTTTATCCGAAACGGCCGGTTTAAGCAAGAAGGAAACCGCCACTTTTATGGATAATCTAGCGGATTTCGTTTACAAAGAAGTTAAGAAGAACGGTGAATGCATCGTTCCCGGCTTCGGTAAATTAGTAAAAGCGAAGAGAAAAGCGAGAGAAGGCCGCAATCCGGCGACCGGCGCAACTATCCATATCCCGGCTAAAACTGTAGTTAAGTTCCGCCTAGCCAAGGCGGTCAAGGATACCGTTCTATAATTGTAAGCAAGCAAGTAAGTAAGCAAGTAAGTAAGCAAGTAAGTAAGCAAGTAAGTAAGCAAGTAAGTTTCTCAAATACAAAAAACATCCCGTCGGAATCCGGGATGTTTTTTATTTCCATTCTTTGACATATTGGCCGATCCCGAAATCTTTAAGCTTATTTTTGAGCTTGGTGTTCTTGTGGAGAAAGTAGAGCAGGGGACCGAATTCTATCTGGTAGCGATTCTTGACTATGCGGAAACGTAAATTAGGGTCAGTTTTAATGGCGCGGCGGATAGTCTTTCCTCCGACACCGCCCAAAGAAGCGGCTTCGGAAACAGAAACCCAGATAGGGGTTATTATTTCTTTAGATGGGAAAACGATTTTGTTGGCCATTTTTCTCATTATTTTAATATTTAAGTCTATATTATCTTAGACTTAAACTAAAAAATTGGCTAATAAAAATATAAAAAATATTTAAGTCCATATCAGTTTAGACTTAAATACGAGTATTTATTTAAAAAATGTCAAATATTATTTTTAAGTCCATATATAGCTAGACTTAAGTCATAATATCTTAATTCTTGTTAATCTAAAAGTCAAGAGGAGTTTTGGGCGTATTACTTAAGATGGCTTTAGATAAGACTAAAAATAAGCCCGAAGCAAAGCCTATAAATAAGCCTCTTTTATTCTTGCTTTCAGGTCTTTATTATGATAGGATAAAGCCATAAAAATAATCAGGCATAGCGGCGGGCTCGTATTAGTTCCCGTTATTTTTTGTTAAAATCATTTAACGTTTTTTTAGCGTTTATAAAATATTTAAAAATGTCCATAAATCCGATTCAAAAATTTAAAGACAAACAGGTCTTAAGCAAGCTGAAAAGCCGTGATAAAGAGGCTTTTATTAAGGTTTACGACGATAATGTCAAGGATATCCATCGTTTTGTCTATTTTAAAATAGGCGGCAGGGAAGAGGCCAATGACCTGACCTCCATGATCTTTTTAAAGGCCTGGAATCATATTCAGAATAAAACTTTAGAAGACGCGAAAACTTTGCGGGCCTTGCTGTATAAGATTGCCCGTAACGCGATAATTGATTATTATCGGGAAACCGGCAATAAAGTGACGGCTTCTTTAGACGATGAAGATAATAGGCTGGAGATTGCAGATGAGGGGGAAAATCCCCAAGAACGCCTGGACAGAACGGCGGACTTAGAACTGATAAAAAGCAAACTCCCGCTCCTGAAAGAGGAGTATAGGGAAATTATTATCATGAAGTTTATAAGTGACTTAAGTTTAAAAGAAATAGCTGAAATTAGCGGAAAAAATAAGGGTAATATTAGGGTTTTACTTCATCGGTCCTTAAACGCGCTCCGCGAGCTGGTAGAACAGGATGTAAAACAGAATACTGAACAGAATGCCAAACAAGCGGAACAGGCCGGTAATCAGGACGCGAAACTGTAACATAAAGGTTAATTTTCCGTATATTATAGTGTAAGACTAACTAGAGAATCGATTACTAATATGACTAATTCGAACCTGATCGCCAAACTGAATAATTTGAAAAAAGTTAATCCCGATCAAAAATGGCTGGAAAGCAATCGGGAGCTTTTGTTATCCCAGGTTTCTAATTCCGGCGCGGAGAGTTTATCGATTTGGAAAGTTATGATTATCAATGTCTCCAGCGTCTTTAAATCAGCGGCTCAACCGGCTTACGCTTTAGGAGTTTTCATTTTCTTGTTACTGGCCGGCAGTTTATTCAGCGGCCCGCTTTTAGCTAAGACCAAACCGAACGACTCTTTATATATCGCGCGGATTATTTCCGAGAAGGTAAAATTAAATACAACTTTTAGTTCGGCCGCGCGCAATAAAATGGAAGTTAAATTCGCTTCCGAACATGCCCAGGATATTTCCGTAATCTTATCCGATCCGGCTTTTAATAACGAAGCGAACCAGGATCGGGTGGCTAGATTAAATAATAGCTTTAATGAAGAAGTAAAGACCGTTAAAGAGAGAATCGGCCGTTTAAGCGCGAAAGGCGCCGCTGTTTCTAATAACACCCCCGCCCCTAAGAACGATGAGGTGATTATCGCCGACAGCGCTAAAGACGGACAGGGAATTCAGTTAAGCGTTCAACCGCTTGTTTCCGCCACCGCGACTTTAGCGACCCCGGCCGGATTTAACCTGAATGCGACTTCGGTTGATTTAGCGGCCACTTCGACTGAAACTGAAAAGGTTGAACCGACAAAAGCGGATAAGATTATTGATGAAGCGCAGGCCTTATTTGATTCCAAGGATTATGTGAAGGCGTCCGATAAATTAAATGAAGCTTACGAAATAATAAAATAAATTAAGCGTTTGAAGCGCGCGTTTGTTAGTTTATCTCGCTTATTGGTTACTCCAAGTTTAGAAGATACGTCATCGGCTCTGGACACGACCGGATGAGATAAATTAACAAATTCGCGTTTACGGTCCGTCTCCGCCATCCGCCATCCGCCAACTGGCGGAGGCAGAGGCAGAGGCGGAGCAAAAATAGCGGATTGGCATAACCCCGTCAAGGGTCGAGCCATGTCTAAAAGATATGGTGGTTTTGTCCCTTATAAACCTTATATTCAATTTGAAGCTCCAACGATTTAAAACTTGAAATGAGCCGTAAATCGGTTAAGCTTTTCTCCAGCCTTCGTGCAACACGCGCTAGGTTGGCAGAACTTACACTCTAAGATCAGTCAGCCTTCGCCTTAAGCCTTAAGGGGCTGGTGGAGCGGGATTCCGACTGATTTACAGTTTCTGATTAAAGTTTTAGATCTGAGTTGAGCGGAGAATTGAACAAAAATCATTATTAATCCGTTCCGACTACTATTGTCCGGACGATTAAAATGGTATTAACTATTATTTATGAAAAAATTACGCAAATTCTTCATTGTCAGCGTAATGGTATTATCCGTCATTGCCATGAGCGGCTTAGTCGCTCCTTCTGCTACCAATGCCGCCGCTTCAACCGGCGACTTGATTAAGATGACCGGCAATACTTCGGTTTATTACCTAGCGGCTGACGGGAAGAGATATGTTTTCCCTAATTCCACTACCTATTTTTCCTGGTACCCAGATTTCAGCGGAGTAATCACTATTCCGGCGACTGAACTGCAGAGCTACCCGTTGGGCGGCAATGTGACCATGAGACCGGGTACTAAGTTAGTGAAAATCACGACCAATCCAGATGTTTACGCTGTTGAACCTAATGGCGTTTTAAGAAAGATTCAGACCGAAGCCCAGGCAACTGCCTTATACGGCACCAACTGGAACAAGAGAGTTGTCGATGTTCCTGACGCTTTCTTCACTAACTACACCACTGGCGCTGCTTTAGCAACCGGTGCTACTCCGATCGGTTCTTTAGTAAAGGCTGCCGGTTCAGCCACCGTTTATTACTATGATGGTACCAACTATCGCAGTATCGCGACTGAATCAGCTTTCAATGCTAACAGATTCGTTTGGGGTAATGTCTTAACTGTCACCGGTACTCTTACCGCTGGCGGTACAGCTATCTCTACAGCTGAATTAGTAAACGTTTCTCAGAGCGGTTCCGCTGTCGTTATTACCGGTTCCGGTTTAATGGTCAGCTTGTCCGCTTCTACCCCCGCCGCGGCTTCCGTTCCTCAGAACGGCGCTCGCGTTCCGATGGCTAAAGTCAATTTGACTGCCGCCAATGACGGTGCGGTTTCCGTAAACTCTATCACCGTTAAGAGAATCGGCTTATCAAGCTACAGCAATATTGATAAGGTTTGGGCGGAAAACGACGGTGTTATCGTCGCTTCTAAGAAGTCCATGAATTCCAACGATGAATCCATCTTGACTTTCTCTCCGGCTTTAGTTGTTAACGCCGGTCAGACTGTTTCTTTAGATTTCATCGCTTCCTTGACCGGTTCATCTGCCGGTAACATCGGTTTGAGCATCGCGGCCGCTTCCGCGGTCAGCGCTACCAGCGCTTCCATCAGCGGTTCTTTCCCGGTCAATAGCAACTTGATGTCTCCGACCTCTTACAACGTTGTTAACTTGGCGATTACCGAACCGACCACTTCTACCACCACTGTTAAAGTCGGTGATGAAGGGGTTGAATTGGGTAAATTCACTTTAAGTTTCAACAGTACGGCTAAAGATGTTTCCTTAAAGTCCATCATGTTAAAGAATAATGGCGTTGAAGATTTATCTACTTCAGCCATGAATCTTTACTTGGAGAACGCGGGTAACAAAGTCAGCGTCAGCACCGTTGTTTCCGGCCGCTTTGTTACTTTCTATTTCCCGACCGCTGGTTTAGACCTCTTGAAAGATGATTCTTCCAAGATCTTCTACATCAAGGGCGACATCATCGCCAAGGAAAATACCGCTGCCAACAGTTTCGTATTCACCTTAAACAAGAGCACTGATTTAGTCGCTTATGAAAAGGCGACCGGTTTCGGTGTTAATGTTTATGACAACACCAGCGGTTCTACCGCGGCCGACGCTTACGCTGTCTCTGTCGTCACTATCGATGCGGGTGCGGTTTCTGTTTCTAAGAAATCCACCTCTCCTTCTGATACCACTATCATCAAGGGTTCCGATAATTTGATGTTATTGGCTAACGTCCGCGCCGACGAAGCGATTACCGCCGATGGCTTGAACATTAAGTACACCGGCGTTACTTTAGCTTCTACGACTGACCAATTCGAGAATGTCAGGGTCTACTTGAATGGCGTCTTATTGGATTCTTTCGATCCGACGGCCGCTACTTCCAGTGCTACCATTACCGAGACCATTGACAGCACCTTGAGCTTAGTCAAGGGCGATAACGAAATTAAGGTTTGGGCCAAGGCGAAGACCACTGCTACCGACGGTGCCTTAAAATTCATCTTAGATAGCAGTATCTTCACCAGTCAGAATCCTGAATATATCGTTTCCGGCAATTCCGTCTCCGGTTCTATTTCCGGTTCGGCTACCGGCGGTGTCTTCAGCGTTTCCGGCGCAGTCTTAACGACTGTCAGAAACGATGGTTATTCCGTCAACAAGGTTATTGTCCAGGGCAACAGCGATGTTTCCTTAGGCAAATTCACTTTGAAAGCGACCAACGACGATATCAAGGTAACTTCTGTCGCCTTAGGAACCAACGCTTCTTCTACTGATGCCGCGAATATCAATGACATGAAGTTATACGTTGATGGTACCCAAGTCGGCAGCACTGTTAACTTCGGTTCCACCGGCGCGACCTTCTCTTCATTAAACTTCACCATTGCCAAGGATTCCACCAAGGCGATTGAATTAAAGGGTTCCTTTGATTCTTCCGCTACCGGCGGTTTCCAGACCCAGATGACTGTCAATGCCTTGGATTCTCGCGGTACTTCAATTACCACCGGTAATAAAGCGACGACCACTATCTTTGCTTTATCTTCCGCTGGTACTTTGAACGTCGAATTGGCCGGCGATACTCCGGCTGACGCGATCTTAGCTTCTAAGGCCGCCGAGCAGGAAATCGCTCAGTTCAAGTTCACGGCTGTCAATGACAGCGCTGATCTTACTGAAATCAATGTTGTTAACTATGCCTCTACCTCCGATTACACTTTGGCCGATGCCAGAATCGCTGCCATCAAGTTATATGACGGCACTACTCTGATCGACCAATTCGTACCGGTCAACGGCACTGGCAAGTTCACCATCACTAACGGCAAGGTATTGATTGCGGCTAACAACAGCAAGACCTTATCCGTTAAGGTGGCCTTGAACAACATCGATAACGACGCTGATGCTACTAACAAGGATATCCGCGTCAGATTCACCACCGTCAAGTCCAAGTCTTCTGCCGGTTCAGAATCTACTACCGCTGCTAACCTCAGTGCTAATCTGTTCCGCGTCAGAAAGACTGTTCCGACCGTTGCTTTAGTCGCTTTACCGGCTCTCTTATTGACCGCTGGTGATAATGTGGTCTCTAAGTTCACCGTTACTGCCGACAGCAATGCCGACGTCACTTTAAGAAAGATCGTCCTTAAGTATGCTACTTCTTCCACTAACGTTGATTTGACAACCATGTCAACCAACGCGGTGAAGGTTAACGGCGTCACGAAGGCCGCTTCTTCCACTGTTGACAAGGCAGCCAAGACCATTACTGTTGACTTCGCGGATTCTACCTACGAAGTCATTACTAAGGCTACTAGCAAGACTTTCGAAATCTTGTCTACCCTAACTGTAACTGGTGCTACGGCCGACTCTCTCACCACTAAGATCGAAGAAAATACTTCGTATGCAACTACGGGTAACTTCGAATGGTCTGACGGTGCGAGCGTAACCGCCTACACTTGGTCTAATGCCTATAGAGTTCCGGGCTTAACCACCCAGACTCAGGTCATGTCTAAGAACTAATTAATTTAGTATTAGATAATTAGGTAATAAAAGACCGGGCGCAAGCCCGGTCTTTTAGTTTGAGAAAAGGTGGGTCGGTCGAGGACCGACAGAGGGCAGGGGAAGACGAATTATATATTTAAAATTAGGTAA
>Ga0268276_1003384_pt1 | contig 12435 bp, 10 predicted proteins | sample saktaG_4_FD_190145 | JGI IMG/M metagenome (GOLD analysis project Ga0268276, IMG submission 190145) | Saline water microbial communities from Sakinaw Lake, British Columbia, Canada - sak_2010_1_5_45m | ecosystem: Environmental > Aquatic > Non-marine Saline and Alkaline > Saline ...
GGAATAATTTTCTCCTGCAGGATGAATTAGACGCCCCGTATCTTCCTCCAAATGAACTCTACGGATTCTTACTTTTTTGCCGCCTGTCTCAAGAAAACCGTCCAAGCATAAAGGCTTATCATATTGACTTATTTGGTACCCCTTAGGCAAATCAGGATAAAAATAATTCTTCCTATCAAACTTAGAATATTCGGGAATCTTGCAGTCCAAAGCTAACCCGGTTTTAATCACCTTGTTTATTGCTTCCTGATTTATAACAGGAAGAGTTCCGGGTTGAGCGGTACAAACAGGGCAAATATTAAAATTAGCCCTTCTTTCGCCAGAATCGTTCAAACAAGAGCAAAACATTTTGCTCTTTGTATTTAATTCTATATGAATTTCCAAACCTATAACGGTTTTGTAAGACATATTTTTATTTCTGAGTGATAGCGAAGAAACAAGGTTCTTAAGAGCGAAGCGACGAATGGTTCTTATTCAACTTTTCTCCATTCTTCTTCTGGTTCTACCTCTTCCCCCATCACCTCTTTCATAATTTCCACTCCAGAGCTGGTACCAATAATATCAGCTCCGGCCTCAAGCATCATTTTCAAATCGTTTAAACTCCTTATTAAGCCCGCTGCCTTCACCAGAATCCCTGGGGCCGATTCTCTCATAATTTTCACGTGTTTTGCCTTCTCTCTTAATTCAGAATGGTCCAGAGGATCTCCCAGCGTGGCTGTTTTCACGCAAATAGCCCCTGCCCTCTTCACCATTTCAGAGGCTTTTTTAATTTCTTCATCGGCCAAATACCCCGACCCGATAATCACCTTTGCAGGTAAAATCTTGCAGATTTCTTCCAAATCTTTAGAAACTTCCTCACATTTTCCGTTCTTAAAATCATCTATCTTCATTACCACGTCTATCTCTTCAGACCCGTCTTTTTTGGCCCGTTCTGCCATTCTAAGCCTTTCCTCATGGGAACTAGCTCCCGTAGGTTCATCTATTAAGGTCGTCACTTTAACGCCGCTGCCTTCTAACAATTTCTTAGCCAACCTGGCGTCTTTCGGAAAAACGCAAAATCCCCGGAATCCGTATTTTTTCGCTTCCTCGCAAGCCATTCTTAGCTCTTCTTCGCTGGAGTCTTTCTTTAAAAATGTCTGATCGATTATCTCAGCGTAATTCATAATATTATGAAAATTGACAGGGCTCCCGCGCATATATGCCGAAAGCATTCAAGGTTCTCGCCGAAGGAGAGGTTCTTATATTACATTAATTGCACGGGATGCATAATTTAATTCTAACAAATTATATTATAAATAAAAAGAAGCCCTTAGGCTTCACAATTTTATATATTATAAATCTACACTTTCTTTTTTCTCTGTAAAACCAAGAAAGTACATTGATGAGAATTTTTATCATCAGCCGGACGCAAAACACGCTCTGTCTCATCCCAATCGTTATAATCAAACTCAGGGAAAAAAGCATCCCCCTTAAAATCGCCTTCCACCAAAGTTAAATACATCCTGTCAGCCAAAGGCAGAAACTGAGCATATATTGAAACGCCTCCGGCTATAATTACCTCGTCAGACCCCTTAGCCGCATATAAGGCTTCTTCTATAGAATGAGCCACAATGCATCCTTCTGGCTTAAAATTCTGGTCTCGGGTCAGAATAATATTGGTTCTGCCTGACAAAGGCTTTCCTATAGACTCAAAAGTTTTTTGGCCCATTATTACGGGTTTTCCCAAGGTTAGCTGCTTGAAATGCTCCATGTCTGCCGGCAGCTTCCAAGGTAAAGAGTTGTTTATCCCGACTACCCTGTTGTTCCCGATAGCTACGATAATTGATATAATCATTTCAAAAAAATAATTTGAATTTTTTACCCGTTATGATAATATTACATAATAACAAAAAAACACATGAAAGTATATAAAAACTCCATAGTCCAAGACTACGAGGAACTTAAAAAAATATCCGAGGCCCACAAAGCCCTAGGGCACAAAGTCGTATGCACCGTTGGTTCCTGGGATATGCTCCATATAGGACATTTACGCTACCTAATAAAGGCCAAAGAGCATGGAGACGTGCTTATCGTCGGAGTAGACAGCGACCGTGGCGTAAAGCTATATAAAAAGAACGAATTGAGGCCGGTAATCCCGCAGGAAGAAAGAATGGAAATGTTAAAATACCAGGAATGCGTAGATTATATCACTTTAGTGGACGACATAGACGACGATGGAAAATGGCAGTACAAACTGATAGAAATTATCAAACCCGATGTTTTTGTCACAACCGTCGACAGTTATCCTGACGAACAAATTAAACAAATAAAATTGCATTCTAACGATGTTTTAGTTTTCCCAAGACAAGCAGAAAAAACATCTACAACAGATATTATAGAAAGGATGATTAAAAAACACCTCGAGGCTTTGCTTAAAAATGTAACTAAAAAAGGACAAGCATAATCTATGACAAGCAGGTTCGTTAATGCAAAAAACGCCAGAAAGGGAGAGTATAAAAAAGTCATCGAAGAAATAGCCAGAACAAAAAAATGCCCTTTCTGTAAAGAGAATTTCAAATATCATAAAAAACCCATCTATAAGAAGATGGGTGGCTGGTTTTTAACCAACAACAGCTGGCCATACAAAAACGCTAAAAATCACCTCATTATCCTCGGATACAAGCATAAAGAAAACTTTGACGAGCTGACCGGCAAGGACTTCAAAGATATTTCCTTTTTGACCAATTGGGCCATTAAAAATTTCAAAATAAAAGGAGGAGGGTTGGCCATTAGATTTGGCGATACAAACTTTACCGGAGCCTCCGTATCCCACCTCCACTTTCACATAATCTCTCCGAAAATAGACAAAAAAACAAAACGGGCCAGGCCCGTCAGTTTCCCTATAGGGTAAATTATATCCCTATATCCGCCTTAATGGACGGATAAGGGTCATACCCTTCAAGTTTAAAGTCTTCGTAATCAAAATCGAAGATATTTTTTATTTTCGGGTTAAGATTCATTTTCGGCAAGGATTTGGGAACGCGCTCTAACTGAGTCTTTGCCTGCTCTATATGATTTAAATAAATATGAGCATCGGACAAGGTATGAACGAATTCATGAGATTTTAAACCTGTAACCTGGGCTGCCATCATCAACAGCAAAGAATAGGAAGCGATATTGAAAGGCACCCCTAAAAATATATCGCAGCTCCTCTGGAAAAGGTGAAGAGACAATTTTCCTTGGGCGTGGAAAAACTTGAAAAAACAATGACAGGGAGCGACAAAAACCTTGTCCACGTCTTCAGGATCCCAGGAAGAAACAACCAAGCGGCGCGAATCTGGGTTTCTTTTAACGTCTTCTATTACGTCTGATATCTGATCGATAACTCCTCCGTCTCTTTTCTTCCACCTACGCCATTTCTCCCCGTAAATAGGCCCTAATTCCCCTGGAGGCAGGTCATATCTGGCGGTAGCCTCAGGAGTAGCCCATTCATCCCAAATAGTGACTCCGTGGTCCTGGAGGTATTTTACGTTGGTATCTCCCCTTAAAAACCATAAAAGCTCGTAAATAATCGATTTCAAAGGCATTTTCTTGGTTGTAAGCAATGGGAAACCATCATCCATCTTAAACCTCATCTGGTAGCCGCAAACGGCAATATTCCCTATTCCTTGGGGATCGCCTTTTCTCTCCCCATTTTCTAAAACGTGTTTTAATAAATCCAGATATTGTTTCATATGGTGTTATATTAACAAATTTTATTTATTCTTGGCAATACGAAATATTTTTACGCCAGACAATTTCATTATCTTTTCACCATCCAAATTTGAAGCTCCTTCTGAAAAATAGAGTTTCTTAATCCCTGAATAAGCAACGAGTTTTGCGCATAAAGGGCAGGGATAATGAGTTAAATAGAGAGAAGCACCCAAAAGCTTTATGCCTTTTTTGGCAGCTTCTGATATAAGAGCCTGCTCTGCGTGTATGGTCGGAGACAGTTCCTGCTTTTCCCCGGCTTTAAAAAGATCCCTTATAGAGCCCAATTGGTAAGGGGTATTATCGTTTGGCACGCCCATGTTATAGGAACGAATGACTATTTTCCCGCCTTTTACCAAAACCGCCCCTATCTGTCTCCACCAGTCTCCGCTCTTTTCAGATTCTTTATAAGCCTCTTTCATCATTTTCAAGTCAAAAGGTTTTTTAGAAACAATGACGTTCTTTGCCGGGAACTCAGCTAAAACGCGGCTCCTATCCCACCTCAAGAAGGCAGATTCCCACTCTACTTTTTTCCCTTTGAGATATTTATTATATAAATTACGGGAAATTTCATCCTGAACAAGAATAATCTTTTCATTTTTTATCTTTCTGATATTTTTTTTAAAAAGAATCGACACGTTCTGAAACCCCATTTTATTCAGCAATTCTTTGATAACCTTAGAATCTATCGAGGCAATATCTCTCTTTACATCAGACAGCTCTTCCTGCAGTTTTTCATCTATAAGATAAATGGAAGAAACTCCTCCTCTGATTTTATTGAAGAAATCTAAATATCCCTTGTGAATGACAGGGATATGTAAAATTAGAATCTTTTTGACCATAGAAATTTAATTATTCAACGGTAACGCCCATATTTCTGGCGGTACCCTCGATAATTTTCATTGCCGCCTCGATATTGTCAGCGTTCAAATCAGACATTTTCTTTAAGGCTATTTCTTTAATCTGAGCCTTGGTAATTTTACCCACTTTTGTCTTATTAGGCTCGCCTGACCCCTTCTCAATGCCGATAGTCTTCTTGATAAGCTCTGAAGCTGGCGGCTGCTTTGTTGTGAAGGTATACGTCCTGTCTTCATAAACCGTAACCACAACCGGGATGGTAAACCCTACCATGTCTTTAGTGACTGCATTAAACTTTTGACAAAACTCGGACATATTTAAACCGTGAGGAGCCAATGCCGGTCCCACTGGCGGAGCCGGGGTTGCTGCCCCAGCGGATATTTGTAATTTTACGACTGCTTTTATTTTTTTTGCCATAAATTTTTATTAAAAATTTCCAGGGTCCCGCTATCGGGAATCATATTATTAAATCTTTTTTATTTGCAATGAATCAAGCTCTACCGGAGTGTCCCTGCCAAACATATTGACTAAAACCTTTATTCTGCCTTTTTCCTCGTCAATTTCAGAGACTTTGCCGTCAAAATCCTTGAACGGGCCGTCGGTGATCTTGACCAAATCCCCGATCTGAACTTCAATTTTGTACTGCGGAGCCTCAACCCCCATTCTCTTCATCAAGCTGTTGATCTCTCCTTCTGAAACAGGGACAGGAGTGGTTCCGGCCCCGACAAACCCGGTAACGTTAGGAGTGTTCCTGACAACATACCAGGAGTCGTCCGTAACTATCATTTCCACCAAAACATAGCCCGGATAGATTTTTTCTTCGGTGGTTTTTCTCTTCCCGTCTCTTATCTTAATCTTTTTTTCCTTCGGCACAATGACATTGAATATCTTGTCATCCATTCCCAAAGACTCGATACGCTGCTTCAAGTTCTTGGCAACGGCATCCTCATACCCCGAATAAGTATGGATAACATACCAATGTTTTTCCTGGGACAGTTGTTGTTTTGGCATTTTACTTAATAAGGAATTTATTTATAAAGGTGGTGAAACCGAAATCTATCCCGCCCAAGAATATGGCCACGGCCACAGATATGCCAATGACAATCAAGGTATATCTCAAGGTCTCCTGCCTTGTCGGCCAGTTAACTTTTTTAATTTCCAAGCGAACTTCTCCAAGAAAGCTCGCAATTTTGTCAAAAATATTCATATAATTCTATTCTGATTAAATGCTGTGATAGAAATCCGTTACACGGATTTTAAAACGGCCTCGGCGGCCATCGCCCTCATAATACCAGAGAGGAATCAGATGTCAACCCCGCACCACTTTTACTTGCAAAGTCAATCATAGAAAGAAAAAATTATTTGAAAAAGATTTTTTACAAAATAAATACGCTTTTGGTGAAAGTGGTGTAGGGGTCAAGGTTTTCAAATATCTAAATTTTTGGCCTTCTTGGCGTAAGTCTGGATAAACTTCTTTCTGGGAAAAACCTCGTCTCCCATCAGAACATCAAATATCCTGTCAGCTTCCTTGGCGTTATCAATATTAACCTGCAACAAAATCCTATTCTGGGGATTCATTGTCGTATCCCATAGTTGTTCCGGATTCATCTCTCCCAAACCTTTATACCTCTGTATGGAGGTCCCGAAAGACCTTTTCATGGACTTTAAAACCGAATCTTTCTGATCTTCGGTGTAAGCGTATTTGATCTCTTTCCCCGACTGTATTCTGTATAAAGGAGGCTGGGCAATATATAAACAACCCGCTTCAATAATGGGCTGGAAATAGCGATAAAACAGAGTTAATAGCAATGTCCTGATGTGGTTCCCGTCGCTGTCTGCATCAGACATTATGACTATGCGATGATACCTTAGCTTGTCCAAATTGAAATCGCTGGCCACAGCCGTTCCCAAAGCAATAATCAAAGATTTAATTTCTTTTGAAGCAAGCATTTTATCCAAGCGTGCCCGCTCAACATTCAATATCTTTCCCCTCAAAGGCAGTATAGCCTGGAATCTCCTGTCGCGCGCTCCTTTCGCGCTATTATGCACAAACACGCCTGCCGCTAAGGCAAAATTATGCGTCCCTTCAACCTCAATATCGTAAACATCAGCTCTCTTTTTTAATCTTACTATCTTCTTTATTTTATGGTTATAATTTGAGACGGCCTGTTCTAATTCTTCTTTACTGCCATTGAAAAAACGCTGACTAATGGTACTATATCTCAAAACACTTTTATCTTTTGAGGTCATTCTCTCTTGATTATATTCCCCCTCATCCACTCTACCGTAGCTGTCGAAAATCTTCTTCATTAATTTTAAAGCCTTTTCCTTATACGTTTGATTGTATGTTGCTTTTCTTTCTTCCCTAAATGCCCGAGTCCACTGCTCTCTGGTTTTTTGGCTTCTCCACGCTAGCAATTCTTGGTTCTTCCATTCGAGTTTTGCCTTCAAAGCCAATTTCTCTTTTGCTTCCGGATGTTCTCTAAAGTAATTTCGGGCCCTTTCTGCTTGTTTATTCCTGTTTGCCCCATCAGACCAATATTTCTTCTGATTTTCGTATAAAATTTTAATATTTTTCTCGCGATAATCCTTATTCTTCCGATAAAACTCAAAGAATTTCTGAGTCATATATTCCTTATATTCTTTATTCTCCCATTGCTTCTTCGCTCTTTCGCTTAGCATTTTCCGCATTTCTGGTTTCAGCATGGAATTTCTAATTTTTTCTCTAAATTCCTTGGATTGTCTTATTTTTCTTAACTTCTCCTTTATCTCCGGCCTAGACATAAGTTGGCTTATCAACCTGCTATGCAATTTTCTATGCTCTTTGGAATCCATCCTTATTATATTGTCAGGATGGTTATTAAGCTTATTTAGATCAGAATGGTGAATCGCCTGCCCCTCTTTTTTCGCATATTTTCTTTTCTCAATATTATATCCGTCCGCTAAAAGATGACTAAATATATATTGATATTTTTTAGGGTCAAACACCATTTCATATCCTTTAATTGTGATTCCTCCGCCTATTTCTGAAAATTTACGATATAACGGATTCAAAGAATCTTTAACTGTTAATTCCTCAGCCGCCTTATAATCTCCGCTTCGTAACATAAACTTGTGGTCCGGAGTGCAGAGTATTTCCTTTCTATTGTCAAGAATAATTTTAATTACTTCTGTTTTTCTCTTGGTCAGTCGTGGACTCCTAATATGTCCTATTCCAATAAAACCATCCTCTTTGATGGTATAGCAATAATTTTTCTTACCTATTTTATCCTCCTCTATCAACTCTCTGAAAGTCAAATTCCTCCCGTCTATTAAAGCGACTTCCGTATCTCCGGTAAAACAGCCTCCGGCCGATTCTCCCTCCACAATATATAATTCTGATTCTTCCGGTTTATTCGAAGAGCAGTCTGCCAGTTTGCCCGGCAAAGCTAATCCATCCAATATCCCCTTTCTTAAAACGGTTTCTCTGGCTGATTTGGCAGCCACTCTCGCTTTCTGAGAAATAATACATTTTTCAATAATGGCTTTCGCGTCCTGAGGGTTCCTTTCCAAAAAGTCTGCCAAAGCCTCTGAGACAACCGCTTCCACCGCAGGCTTAGCTTCCTGGTTACCCAGCTTTGCCTTTGTCTGCCCCTCAAACTGAGGTTCCCGTATTTTCACAGACACTACCGAGGTTAAGCCTTCCCTGATATCCTCTCCGCTCAAGTTTTCATCGTTTCCCCTTATATATCCGTTCTTCTTTGCAAAATCGTTAAATGTTCTTGTTAAAGCCGTCCTGAACCCTGTCAAATGGGTTCCTCCTTCCCCGGTATATATATTATTGGCGAAACTCTCTTCATAACACTCGTACTCCTCGGTGTATTGAAAAGCTCCTTCAACCAAAATCCCGTCCTTTTCCGCAGTTCCATAAAAAACATTGGGATGTCTGGGGGCTGACCCGCGAGTCAGATATTTAACGTAGGAGTTGATCCCTCCTTCGAAATAAAAGGAGTAGGATTTAGTCGCTTTCTCGGTCTGATCAATAATAGTTATTCTTGTTCCTTTTGTAAGATAGGCCTGCTGGCGAAGATGATTCAAAACCTTTTTTAAATCAAATCTGATTTCCTTGAAAATTTCCGTATCTGGCTCAAAAATAATGGTGGTTCCCGTTTTCTTACACTTTCCGTCTTTCTTTACTTTGGTTTTAGGCTTCCCTTTTGAATATTCCTGGGTATATAAAAATCCGTCCCGGCACACTTCAGCTTTCATCCAGATGGACAAAGCGCAAACCACAGAAACTCCTACCCCGTGAAGACCTCCCGAAACCTTATAGGCTTCCCCTCCGAACTTTCCTCCGGCATGCAGGGTAGTTAATACCGTTTCCAAGGCTGACTTTTTGGTTTGTTTATGAATATCCACCGGGATTCCTCTACCGTCATCTGTAACCTTTACCCTGTTGTTAGGCAACAAAACAACCTCAATATTTTTTGCGTAACCTCCCATCGCCTCATCCAAAGAGTTGTCCACCACCTCCCAAATCAAATGGTGAACTCCCTCGGGACCGGTTGAGCCGATATACATAGCCGGTCTTTTCCTGACCGGGTCTAATCCTTCCAATACATAAATATCTTTTGCCGTATACTCCCCTTCTGTTTTTTGCTGTTTTGATTTCTTTGACATAATTTGTAAAATTTTTGTAAGCGTATTTTTATTTATCAATAAAAATTTACAGGGTCTCCGCTGAAAGCGGGAATTACTGTTTTCTTACTTGCCACTCCGGATTTTCCTCCAGAGCTTTAATTATTTTATTCTGCAATGAATCTATCTCTTGAGAAGATAGAGTTTTGTCTTCGGACTGAAATATAATATGAAAAGCCAAATTTTTCTTTCCTTCCTCAATGGCTTCTCCTTCATAAATATCGAAAAGATCGACATCTTTTACCAGATTGCCTCCGGCCCTATCAATCTTTCTTAAAACCTCTTCCACCTTAGTGAAGCGCGGTATCAAAACTGCGATATCCCTGACAGCCGCTGGGAAACGGGAAACCGGCCTGTACTCGCTTTCTTCCGAAGCTAAGCCGGATAATTTTCCGAAATCCAGATCAAAAACGGCTATTTTCTTTTCAACCTTGAAGCTATTGGCAACCCGAGAAGAAATCTCTCCTAAAAATCCTATCTCTTCCCTACCGACTTTAATCTCAGCGCATTTCTTCAGGTGCCAAAGGCAGGACTTTGACTCTTCTGGCGTAGGATTATACTCGTTATACCAAATGTCGCTGATACACAACTTGTTCAAAAGAGAATCTATAACTCCTTTTGTCTGATAAAATGAGTCTCCGGTTAATACTCCTGCAAGCATTATTTTTTCAGACGGCTTTTGATGCTTCTTAGTTGCGGATTGTCTGAAAACCTTTCCGAGCTCAAAGATATTGATTTCCTGGAAATTCTTTTGGTTATTAGCTATATTCTTTAATAAATTAGGAATCAGGCTCGGCCTGAAATATTGGCAGTCAGAGCTCAATGGGTTCTCCAACTCAACCAATTCTCCTTTGCCGTAGTTTAAATTCTCCGCATCTTTCTCGGAAATAAAAGAATAGTTATATACTTCGTTAAAACCCATTTCTTTCAAAATATCTTTTGTCTTGTCTTCCCAGAAAATATTAAGATTTCTCTTCGGAGGAATCAATGAGGCTAACGGAAAAACTGTCGGAATCTTTTGATAGCCGAAAACTCTGCCGATATCTTCTATCAAATCTTCCTGTGTCAAAACATCCAATCTCCTTGTCGGTACTTCTACATTCAGGATTTTTGATCCGGAAACTTTAAATCCCAATCTTTCTAAAATATTTTTAACCTCCTTCTCAGGGATCAAAACTCCGAGCAAATTCTTAACATAATCTAAATCCAATTTTATTTTAATAGGTAAGGCCTTTCTGGGATAAATATCAATCTTACCCTTTAAAACCTTGCCTTTAGCAATTTTCTGTATCAGAAAAGCAGCTCTGTTAATGGCTATTTCCGTCAGGTTAGGATCAACTCCGTGCTCAAACCTCAAAGAAGCGTCCGTCTTCAAATCTATACTTTTGGAGCTGGCTCGTACGGTCTTTGGATTGAAATTAGCCGATTCCAAAACCACGGTATCAGTTTTTTCATCAATTTCGGGAAGCTTTCCCCCTTTGATGCCGGCTATGGCTACCGGTTTTTCCGCATCGGCAATCACCAATACCTCTTTGTCTAAATCATACTTTTCGCTGTCCAAAGTGACGATCCTTTCTCCCTTTTTAGCGAACCTGACAACTATTTTTTTACCCTCCAATTTATCCCCGTCAAATGTATGCAGGGGCTGACCTGTTTCCAGCATCACATAATTTGCGATATCAACAATATTATTAATAGGCCTTAGACCGCAAACCTTTAACGCCTTCCTGATATGCTGGGGTGAAGGGCCGACTTTAACTCCTGTAACGACCCTGGCCGTGTATCTCCGACAATCACTAGGATTTTTTACCTCAACCTTAACGAAATCTTTAGCTTTCAGCTCTTTATCCTCCTCTATTTTAAAAACCGGCTCTAAAAGCTTGGAATTTGTTATTGCCGCTATTTCCCTGGCTACCCCGACATGAGAAAAACAGTCTGCTGATCTGTTCGGCCTTACGTCAATATCCAAAGAAAAATCTTTCCCCTCCCTTTTTAGATCCTCCACTTCGGCAAAATGCATAGTCAAAACCTCTGCCAGCTTTTCCGGTTTCAACAACTTTTTCTTGAAAAAAGATTGTAGCCAGTTATAGGAAAAAATCATATCAAAACTGATTTAAAAATCTTAAATCTCCTGAGCGGAATAATCTTATATCGTTAATCCTGTATTTCATCATGGTTAATCTTTCCAATCCAAACCCGAAAGCCCATCCCTGCCATTTGCCTCGAATATAGCCTGAATTCTTAAAAACATTCTGGTTGACCATGCCGGCTCCGGCCACTTCAACCCAGCCCGTTCCTTTGCAAACAGAACATCCTTTTCCTCCGCAAACAACGCAGGTAATGCTTATATCAAAAGACGGCTCGGTGAAAGGAAAAAAATCCGGCCTTAATCTGAATTTAACTTCTTTCTGAAAAAATCTCCTGAAAAATTCCCCTACTACCGCCTTGAAATTAGGAACTGAAATTCCCTTATCAACCATCAGTCCTTCAACCTGATAAAGCTGAAATTCATGGGAGGCGTCGGTAGCTTCATGACGAAAGACATTCCCTGGCGCTATTATCCTCAGAGGAGGATTATTTTTTTCCATGTAGCGCACCTGGACCGGCGAAGTATGAGTCCTCAGTAATAACCTGAGATTTTCCGGCTTCAACCAAAAAGTGTCCCACAGGTCCCTGGCCGGATGATTTTTCGGGATATTTAAAGCGTCGAAATTATACCACTCTGTTTCAATTTCCGGCCCTTCAACAACAGAGAATCCCATTGATCGAAAAATTTCCTCAACCTTTCTTTTTGTTTGAGTCAAAGGATGCAAATGGCCCAACCTTGGTCTCTTCCCGGGAGCTGTAATATCGATCCAATCTTTTGCCTCCTGGCTCTTCCTAATTTTAAACTTAATCTCCTCTGATTTTTTTTCAAAACCTGCCTTTAAAAATTCTTTAACTTTGTTAGCGGCTTTGCCTACCTTTGCCCTTTTATCTTTTGGAAGCTTTTCCAAGGAGCCTAAAACCTGGCCAATCTTACCTTCTTTGCCCAAATATTTATTGAAAACATCGTTCAATTCTTTTAAATCTTTAGCTTTATCCAACTCTATTTTAGCCTGTATTCTCACAGAATCAAGGTTTTTACCGAAAGCAAGGTTCTTGCCGTAGGCAAGGTTTTTACCGAAAGCA
>Ga0268276_1003385_pt1 | contig 12433 bp, 14 predicted proteins | sample saktaG_4_FD_190145 | JGI IMG/M metagenome (GOLD analysis project Ga0268276, IMG submission 190145) | Saline water microbial communities from Sakinaw Lake, British Columbia, Canada - sak_2010_1_5_45m | ecosystem: Environmental > Aquatic > Non-marine Saline and Alkaline > Saline ...
AGATAGAACTGAACTCCCCTGGTGCTTCGCACATATAGTCTGCTTCGCAGAATTTATAGGAAATGGAAATTTTACTTTGCGGACGCAATTTTCCCACACTTCGTATGGGAAAAGTATTTAACAGGGCCCCGATGTTAAATACAATAAAATTTCCATTTCTAAGATGAGAAAAACGGGGGAGTTCCGTGCTACGCACATATAGTCTGCTACGCAGAATTTATTTTTAATAGGGGAGTTCTTAATTGGGGGAGTTCCTTAGTCCTGACGGACATTTACACTTTTACTTCGTAAAATAAATATATATTTTTTCAAGGCTCAAAAAAGCGAAACCTTTAAATAGTATTATGCATTATAATGCATAATGGTAAGACCAAGAAAGATAAAACAGGTAAATTTTGAACCAGATGTTACTTATTTCAAGCCTAGAGCAGTGCCTTTAAACCAACTTGAAGAAGTGGATCTAACAATTGATGAGCTTGAGACATTAAGATTATCAAATCTTGAAAAATTAAGCCAAATAGATGCAGCAGATAAAATGCATATTCATCAGTCTACTTTTCAAAGAACATTAGTCAGAGCAAGAGAAAAAGTAACTGACGCTTTAGTTAATGGAAAGGCAATAAAAATTCATGGAGGTGACTATAAAATGCCAGGAGGAGACGGAACAGGGCCTTTAGGACAAGGTCAAGGCAGAGGAAGAATGGGAGGTTCTTTTGCTGCAGGTCCTGGAGGAGACTGTGTATGCCCTGAATGTGGGTATAAACAAAAGCACCAAAGAGGAAATCCATGCTCAAGCATGAAATGCCCTAAATGCAAAAGCCCTATGACAAGGGGCTAAAACTTGTCAGGAGGAAATCAAAATGCCAGGAGGAGACGGAACAGGTCCTATGGGAATGGGTTCAAGAACAGGTAGAGGGATGGGTTTTTGTAATGGATACAATAGCCCAGGATTTACAAGCCAAGGATTTGGAAGAAGATTTTTTAGAAGAGGATTTGGTGGTGGTTTTGGAAGAGGAATGAGAAGAATGTTTTGGGACAATCCTCAAAATCCAATACAACAACCATCTAAAGATCAAGAAAAACAGATGCTAGAAAATGAGCTAAAGCAACTTGAAGCAGAAGAGAATGAAATGAAAAATGAGAAAGAGTCTATTAAAAAAAGACTCGAAGAATTAAACTAAACAGGGAGACTAAAAATGAAAATAGCAGTATCAGCAGATGGAGATAAACTTCACAGCAAAGTTGATCAGAGATTTGGCAGATGCCCATTCTTTCTGATCATTAATATTGATGGAAAAGAAGTTGGAACTTTTGAAGCAATAACAAATGAAGGAGCAGTACAAGGACATGGAGCTGGAATCAGAGCAGCAGAACAAATGGGAGAGTTAAAAATTGAAGCAGTAATTACAGGACAATTGGGTCCTAATGCGACAAATGTGCTAAAGGAGTTAGGAATAAAAGCATACTCTGCAGCTGGGGTGATAACTGATGTTTTATCTGACTTTGTTGACAAGAAGCTTGAAGTTATTTCAGAAGTTGCAGAAGCGCATTCTGGAGATTCAAAAACAAAATCAGATTCTGATGAAAGAATATTCTTTCCTCTGCTTGATGATAATGGGCTTGATTCAGAAATCAGTCAGCATTTTGGTCACGCACCTTTTTTTGGAGTGTATGATGTAAAAACAAAAAAATTGAAGATTGTTCCAAATGATCTGGATCATACTGATCCAAGTAAAAGTCCAATTGATCAAATAGAAGATGAGGTTAATCCAACTACTATCTTTGCTAAAGGAATTGGTGGAAGGGCAATTAGCATTATACAACAGAAAGGGTTGGGATTAAAGACAGGTAATTATGACACTGTAAAAGAAGTAATTGAAAACCTTGATAACCTAGAAGACCAAACACAAGACTGTGGCCATAAACATTAAAGGAGCATTAAAATGTTCACAAAAGAAGTTTTGGAGAGATTCAAAAATCCTAAAAATACAGGAGAACTGAAGGACTACAACGGAAGAGGAAAAGCAGGAGATGTTGAATGTTCAGATGTAATTGAACTATTCATCAAATTTTCAGATAATAAAATTGAAAATGCCAAGTTTAAGGTCTATGGTTGTCCAGGAGCAATAAGCACCACAGATATATTTATCGATCTGATTAAGGGAAAAACAATAGAACAAGCGTTGATGATAACTGAAAAAGAGATATCTGATTCTTTAGGGGGACTTCAAACTTCGCATATGCACTGTTCAAACTTGTCAATGGAAGCTTTTAGAAAAGCAGTTAAGAATTATCGAGATGAAAATGGTTGAAATAATTGCTATCACAGGTGGCAAAGGTGGAACAGGAAAATCAACTGTAGCAACAGCTCTCGCTTACGAACTATCAAAAAGCAATTCAGTATTATTAGTTGATGCAGATGTAGATTGTCCTAATGATCATCTTTTGCTGAATATCAATCGAGAAGAACTAAATACTGTTTATCAGAGAATTCCCAAGATTGATTTAAATAAATGTACCAAATGTGGCCAATGCGGAAAGGTATGCAAAACAAAAGCTTTAATTACAATTAAAGACAGAAATCCGATATTTGTCCAGGAACAATGCAATGGCTGCGGATCATGTAAAATTGCCTGTCCAGAAGATGCAATATCTTGGCAAGACAAAGAGATAGGAAAATTATACAAAGGTTCGAGAGATAATCTCAACTTACTATCTGGAGATCTGAAAACTAATCAGCCAATCTCAGAGTTTATTGTTAATCATCTAAATGAAGAAATTGAGAAAATCAAAGACAATTATGAATACATAATAATAGACACCGCAGCTGGAACACATTGCCCAGTAATAGCAGCATTTGAATTAGCCAGCAAAGTAATTGCAGTTACTGAACCAACTCCATTAGGAGTTCATGATCTTGAAATAATATTAAGACTTCTAAAAAAGATTAATAAATATGGAACTGTGATTGTCAATCGATTTGATATAGGCAATATCCAAAAAGTGAATGAGTTAATCACAAAGTACAATACTAGAATCATTTTTAAGATTCCTTTTTCCAAAGATATTGTTGACTCCTATTCTAAAGGAAATCCAATCCAAATAAAGAACATATTGGAGGTGTTAAAACAATGAAATCAATCGTTGTTTTATCAGGAAAAGGAGGAGTTGGAAAAAGCAGCATTGCAGCATCTTTAGCAGTTGCATTATCAAAAGAAAAAAATATTGTATGTGCTGATTGTGATGTAGATGCTTCAAATTTGTCATTATTATTTGCTCTATCTGAAGATAAGTATGAAGAATGGAATCCTTTATCTACCAACCAAATAGCAACAGTGGACAAAGAAAAATGTATTAGTTGTGGACAATGCATCAAAACTTGCTACTTTAAAGCATTAAAATTAAAGGATAATATTCCAACTGTCGATGAATTCGGTTGTGAAGGATGTGGTGCTTGTGAACTTATCTGTCCTGCAAATGCAATTAAGTTAAAAGATATCAATAATGCTCATATTGGTTATACAAAAACAAAATATGGTTTCAGCATTGCTTCTGCTCAATTAGAGCCAGGTAATTCAGGAAGTGGAAAAGTGGTTGCAGAAGTTAAAAAGAAAGCTAATGAAATAAGTCAAAAAGCAGATATATTAATTGTTGACTCATCTGCAGGGATTGGATGTCCTGTTATTGCATCTGTTACTGGAAATGATTATGCAATAATTGTAACTGAACCAACCCCCTCAGGATTTTCTGATCTAAAAAAAGCTCTTGAAGTAGTTAATCATTTTAGGATTAAAAAAGGAATCATAATCAATAAGTTTGATTTGAATAATAAATTCACTGAGAAAATATGCTCTTTCGCAGAAGAGAATCAAATAAAAATTCTTAAAAAGATTCCGTTTGATAAAGAATTTGTTCATGCTATGACTAAAATGATTCCAATAATTGACTACAATAAAAAATACGAAGTTCTTTTTGATGATATTAAAAATAAAGTAATAACTGAGGTGATAGAATGAAATCAAAATTCCTAATTATTGCTCTAATGCTAATCTTGTCAACATTTATAGTATTAGCAAATGAAGATCAGGGAATAGATATTAATAGTGATAACAATACAGTTCATTTGCATATGTTTTATGGACAAGGCTGTCCTCATTGCAGTAAATTAAGATTATTCTTAGATGAGATGGAAAACAATTATCCTACCCTCAAAGTTTATGAGCATGAAGTTTACCAAGATGATGACGGGAGAGCCTTGTTTGAAAGGATGTCAGAAGATTTTAATACAGCAATAGAGGGAGTTCCAACAGTTTTCGTTGATGACAAAGTAATTGTTGGTTTCAGCAATACAATCGGAGAATCAATAGAAAAAGAAATCCAAAGATGCTTAGAGATAGATTGTGGTAATCCTGAAACAAAACAGGCCACTACTGAAACAGTTAAACTTACAGGAGACAAATCTCCTTCAACAGATCCTGCTAAAAAAGAGATTGTGAAAAAACTTACAGTGCCTATCGTTGTGGCTGCTGCAGCTGTTGACGCTATTAATCCTTGTGCTTTTGCGGTGTTAATAATTTTGATGACTGCAGCACTGTCAATTGCTAACAAAAAAAGAGCTTTAAAGTTTGGTCTTGCATTTACAGTTTCAATTTATATTTCTTATTTCCTTATGGGTTTAGGTCTTTTTTCAGCTCTTCAAGCAAGTGGCCTTAGTCATGGATTCTATATTGTAGTTACTATCTTAGCTGTAATTGTCGGTCTATTAAACATAAAAGACTATTTCTGGTATGGAAAAGGATTTTTGATGGAAGTGCCTCTTAGCTGGAGACCAACTATGAAAAAAATTCTAAATAGTGCAACTACTCCTTTTGGAGCTTTCATAGCTGGATTTGCAGTATCATTATTTGAACTACCCTGTACAGGAGGTCCTTACATAGTTATTTTAGGATTACTGGCAAAGGAAGTTACAAGAAGCACAGGCATACTTTACTTATTGCTTTATAACTTAGTCTTTATATCTCCTTTAATCATACTTTCATTGATTATTTACAAAGGAATATCAACAACAAGCAAATTAGAAGCAGTAAGGCAAAAGAAAATAAGACTGTTGCATTTGATAGCAGGATTATTGATGCTTGGAATCGCAGCTGCAATGATCCTATCTTTGATTAAAGGTTGGGTATAAAACTAAAAAATATATGATGACTATTACACGGAACTCCCCTTAATGTATTGACTAAAAGAGCCTTCGGCTTTGATGAAAAGAACTCCCCTAGATGTATGTTCTCTAAGGCTCTTACGAGCTTGAAAGAACGGAACTCCCCAGTGCTTCGCACATATACACTTCCTACGGTCGGATTTATTTGAAATGGAAATTTTACTCTGCGGACGCAGGTTTTCCGAACTCCGCTTCGCTCGTAACGGAAAACGTATTTAACAGAGCCCCGATGTTAGGCGTAATTTTTGTCCCACCTCGAGAACTTCGTTCAATAACTCTTCGATGAGCTACGGGCTAAAGCCAAATTTTTTAATATTCTCGGTTTCGTTTAACAATAAAAAGAGAACAGCTAAAGAAATGCTTCGCATTTCTTATAACAAAGCGTTAAACGGCTCAACTTACGTTTCGTTTTTGTTTCACAAAAATTTTTCTTTCAGAAAAACTCAAATTTTGGATTTAATATAATAATTTCTTGGGGGCTAATAAAAAAATAAAAATAAAATAGACTTTGGGGCTTAAGTTCAATAGAAAAATATTTAATAGACATTAAACTTTCAATTAGTATGGAAATTTCAAAAGAGATTATAGAAAAAGCAAAGGTTACTAGGGCATTTTTTGAAAGTAAGAAAATGCTGAAAAAATATGATGATATTGTATCTTCATTATCAAAAATTGATTACCATTATACTAATTTTAATAAGAACTATCAAGAAGGTATCACCCAATTAAAGAAAAATATTTTTAATCAAGTTTTAAGTGAAATAAAAGATTTTCATTTTTCGGAAGATGGTACAAAAGAATATTTTTTAAGTGTAAATTCCTTGGGAATAAGGCTTAATCAAATAATATTTATATATGAATATGATTGTCTTATTCAAGAACTAAAAAGGTGTGTTGATTTTACAATTAGTCTTCTTTGCGAGATTATCAATGAAGATTTTAAAAAATTAAACAGTCTTGAAAATTTTTTTAATGGATTGGATGGCAATTTATCAAATTCTTCTGTATGTTGCAGAATATTAGATGAACAACATTTAGAACTAAAAAATTATCTTCTCAAACAATGGAATCTTTGGTTGAAGGAAGTTAATATCAGTCGTACTAACACAGTACACAAATCTATAATTAATAGAGTATATTCAAGTAAATTTGAAGTTAAATGGAATAGCTTAGATAAAAGGTATATCCCTTCTGAAATTAGGTTGGATAAATTAACAATTAAAGATAGACCTCTTGAAGAGTATGTTAGCTTTCTTAATGATAATATAAAAAAATTTGTTGGTTATATAATACGATATATCCTTAAAAATTGGCAGGAAAATGACTAAAAGAATATTTTAGAAATATTTGAAGTAAAAAAATGAACGAAACACAAGGAAGAATTGCTCAAAAAATCTATTCAATGGAAGGCTATCGGGATCATACTCATGTTAGGCGGTTGAAAAAGAAACTTGCAAAATCTTTACATGGAAGTGGACATCCAATAAGTGAGATAAGCAAAATAATTCATTCTAAACCAGCTTATACTCAAAGGTATATTAATGAAGAATGGGGATTAGATAGCATTGGAGAAAATGATATAGTTTTATTTGTTTTTGGATTTATTGGTGTCATATTCCTAAGTGCTTTTATTGGATTATGGTTTTTTCCAATTGGAATTATTTTATTATTTATAATCAGATATAAATTCATAGATTAAAAATGGAATTTATTGACAATCCAGAAAAGAAATTGAAAGAAATAGATTCTCCAGAGATTATTATTAAAATTTTAGAGGAAAAGTTCCCAAACATAAAATTTTCTGAAAAATTCCCCACCTACAATTTAGTAATGAATCTACAAGATGAAATAAAAGGTAAAAGAAAAGAAGTACCTGGTAAAATAAATGAAAAAGAAAAGATTAAAGTTATTAAAGTTAATTCTAAATTTGATAGTAATCATCAAATGATTATATTTTTACATGAATGTTTGCATTTTGTTTTTTACAATAATAATAAAGAATTAAGAAAAGATTTATTACCAAAATTTTTTTGTTCGGAAGATGAAAAGGAATCTGCAAATAATTTTGAAATCTATAAAGATTGCGAAGACTTGATTATAAAATATATTACTTATATTCTTTTACTAAAAAACCTTAATAAAATAAAAAAAAGCAAAGAAGATTTAAGAGATATGTTGAAAAACATTGAAGGCTTATTGGATGATAATAATGGAGAAAGATATTTTTATCCAGAGAGGGATTGGTTTTTAAATAACAAAAGTAACAATAATCTTACTGATCCAGATAAATTTCGTTTAATTTGTTTAAGTTTATATTATGGAGAAAGAGTTGAGTTGTTTGATAATCTATGTAGTATATTTAAGGACAATATGCCTGACATAAGGTTAGCAATAAAAGAAATAATCAATAAATTCTAAAAAGATAATTGCAAAAACACTTGATATTTCTTTAATTCTTTAGAAGGTTCAACTTTAGAGATTTTTGCTTTGTAGTCACCTTTATTTATGGCATTTATCAATTTTGATTTATTTGTTAAATCTTTCGGTAAATACCCGATGAATTTATTTCTATACAAAACCTGTATAGCATTAGGGTCATATTCATTTTGAGGTTCATGTTTCAAACTCAATTCTTCATCAACTTGCGTTTTGTTTAATTCTTTAACTTTAACACCACTAAATTGTAAACCTCTAATTGAAGTTTCCTTATTTAATTTAATATTTTCTTTACTTGAATTATTTATTTGAAGTACTTTAATCTTAACCTTATCTTTATTGGCATTAATCCAATCCATCTGAAAATGGGATAATATATCATTTTGAGATTTAACCTCACAAAAGAAACTATCTGTATTATCTTTTGGATTCCATACAAATAAATCTGGAACTCCTTTTTGATTTCGTGAACCCAACTCGAATATTTCTAACTCTATAAGTTCCTTTAAAGGCAAAGAAATAAATTTGTCAAACGTGTTATTTTTTTCTTTTAGATATTTTTTGATATGTCCTAATTCTCTTTTTTCCATATTCTTAGTATAATCTATGTTTTTATAACCATTCCAAATCTTTCCAAAAAGCTTATCATTCTTCCTATTTAATATAATCATTTTCAAGAGAAAGAATAAAATCTGTTTCTTAATTTCTATTTTAACATTTTTTAGCTTTAACTTATCTAAAATAGATGATATATCAGGTAGCGAGGAATATCTTGTTATAGATGATATTAACCGACTTTCATTCTTCAAAGTTTTTATTAAATTTAAATTAGTTAGTAATGTAGCTATATCAGGTAAAGGATAATAATTATAGACATATGAAACGAAATAACCTTTTTTCTCAAAATATTTTATTGTTTCTTCCTCAATCGGTCTTTCTTTACCATCATTACCCTTAACAAGAGTATATGCTCTAGTAGATAAGGTATTTTTGAGAGCAACATATTCTCTTTTTAGATTAATAATTTCTATGTTGAATTCTTCATCATCGATAAAAATATCTTGAATAAATAAAACTTTTATTCCATCCGCCCTTTTTATAAAATCCTTCATTCTTAATATTTTCTCTTTCGGATTTTTAATTCTCCTATTAGCTAAATAATCATATATGTCACTCAAGAAAAATATAATTGTAGCAGATTCCTCTCCTTTGTTTGTCACAATAAAACAATTAAAAGGAAGGATAAATTTATCCATAATATCGTGTCTACTTTCCATCTTCATTCCATTTTCAATTGATAAATTTTCTTTAATCCTTTCTAAAATCTGTTCAACTTCCTTTTCGTAGGGCGACTTTGGTTCTTTAAAACATTCTAGATTAATTAATTCTTTAAGTTCATAACTACAAATAATATAATCATAGTTTTTTTTAAGAAATTCAGCACAGTGTTTAATAACCTTATTTTTTTCAAATTTTAATATATTTACATCTACTTTAATGGAATAATCTATGTTTAAAATAGAATCTTCAAAGTTATTTAATATAAGTTTTCTCAACTTTTTTCCATATCCACTCTTCTTTAATAACATCAAGTGTCCCCTAATTTAGTATAAGATCTTTCTTTCATTATAATCTTTTTAATATTTTTAAAGTTAGAATATACAAGATATTTTTTGAGCGTTTCTTTGTTTATTTTTTTAATTAATTTTTTTTCTTTGATACTGAATAAATAAACCGCAAATTCTGGACTACAAGTAAATATAATCAACTCATTTTCATCTTTAGATATGATTAGTTCTTTAGTAGATGATTCAAACTTTTTTTTAAAAAGTATTTTACTTGTTTTATCAATAATGTATAAATAAGGAAAACATTTACAATCATACCAAACTTCTAGCATTAAAATAATTAATCCATTATCACTTACAAAAGCTTCTCCTACATTCCCAGTCTTTTTTTGCCACAATAGCTTCTTATTTTTGAATAGATATACTTCACCTGAAGTGCTATATCCATTAGCATGTTTTATTTGTTTATAAGCAACAATAAATTCTTTATTTTTTGAAATGACATATTCTCCAATAAAAGAATTAAATTCTTTATCTCGAATGTCTATACTGCCTTTATATAAAGTATCAAATTCTATCGTAAACTTATCAAGATTTTTTATATTGTCCAAACATTCATTGTATCCAAATTCATTATGTATATCTTCTTTAAGGTTAGCTGATATTTCAGGATTGGTCACTTCACCAATTGGACTCAATTTTGTCACATCTCTCACTATATTCTTGTTTTTATTTGATTCTTTGTTTTTGCTCTTTTTACTAAATAATTTATTGAGAAATTCCATTTATTTTACCCCAATAACATTCTCAGCAAAGTTTTTGAAACTTTTATTCTCACTTCTTTTTTAATTTAACTTGCATATTACCTAAAAACAATTATTCTAATTTTTTAATATTTCTGGACTCAAGAGCAGAAACTTGATTTATCTTTGTAACTGATTTATCAACTTGCGTTTTTATTCCAGTGTTTGCATTTGTTATTTGTGTCACACCTTTGTTTATAGTTTCAGTTTTTTCCTCAATCTCCCCTAAAATGTTCCTCAATGCTTGGACTGTTTGTTTGTAAACTCCAATATTTCCTAGACTCAGCCCTTTAACATAATTTTCACCAAGAACACAAGCAAACAAAAATACTTTTGTATAGCCCGATACAAAAACTCCTGTTGTTATGGAATCTTTATTAATATCAGGAAATTGATCAAAGATAGAATCTGGGATAGCAACAATGCATTTATCAATGGTATTTTTATTATTTAAATATTTTCTAATTTCTTTTTTTCTCTTTTCAACTATTTTCAAAATCTCTTTTTTTGTTCTAATTTGTTCTTCTGGTTTTTCGGCTTGTTCAAACTCACTATATAATTTATCTAGTTCAGGCAACTTTGAATCAATTGGTAAATATTTTCCATTTTTTAAATCCCACGCAAATTCTACTAAGCCATTATCTGTTGTTAAATCAGTCACAACTAGTCCAGAAGCAATTGGTTCAGATAATATCTGTTGTAATATGGCTTCTCCGACTTTCCCCCTTCTTTTAGTACCATGTATTGTTCTTGTAAAAGAAGCTATGTTATCTTCAACACACTTCACAATTTTTTGTTGTCTTTCGTTATCTTCCTTTGCTTTTGTATCCATAGTTTTTTCTATATTCTGAAGTTGTTTGAGAAGTAAACTGTTTGCTAAATTATCTTCTTTTTTAGGTTCTTCTTTTTTATACAGTTTTATCAAAATAGTAACTAGCAAAATAACAATTGCAACTCCGATTATTTCTAAAAATGTCATCTTCTAAAACCAAAATATTTTAAATCTTTATAAATATTGCTTTATTTTTAATTTAATATGCCTCCAGAAGAATTATTAATGAAGTACTGTTCTCTCTTTATTCACAATAATTTAATCTATATAATCCACACAGGTTCAACTTGGCTAACTGAAAATAGAGAAGTTACTCAGTATTTAATCAAAAAACACTTAGAAAGACAAATTGTTATAGGGCTATGTCCTCAAAAAGAGGATGGAACTGTAAAATGGGCTGCAATTGATTTTGATGCCCATAATGATGAATCAATAGAGGAAATTCAGGAAAATCTGTTAAAAACCAAAGAAAACCTAAAAAAAGTAAACATTGATTCTCACATTGAACAATCTGGAAGAGGTTATCATTTATGGATTTTCTTCGAAGAGCCAATATTGAGAAATAGAGTTGAAAGGTTAATCAAGCAATTTATTTATCATTCAGCAGAACTTTATATTGGAAAAACCAAAATTAGAATACCTTTAGGCTCTTACCAGAAAGATAAATCAATATTCTGTGGCTTTCTGGATGATAATTTTAAACTAATTCAGAACCAAGAACGATATTTAATGAATATAAAACCAACAAATATACAAATAATAAGATATGCAAGACAAAAAATCAGAATAGATAAATCCTTAATTAAGATTAAACCTATATCAAGAACAAAGAAACGAATAATTAAAGTAAATCAAAAATGGTTTACATTTAACAAAGAAAAAAAAGAAACACCTAAAAAACCAGAGATTGATAAAAAGAAAGTAATAGAAATTACAATTAATCCTAAACATAAATTTATTCTTCAATTATTATTTGACATGAACTTAAGCCCCCAAGAAATTAGGAATATTAAAATAAAAGATATTAGCCCTAATGAACAAATCCTAAAAATAACTAAATTTAAAGGAAATAAGAAAAAAGTCATATTAATTTCTGGACATCTCATAACTACATTTAAAGGGTATATGAAAGATAAAGAGCCTAAAGACCTTCTTCTAATGAGTAATAGAGGTAAAAGGTATAATCTAAGGACTATAGAGAAGATAAGAGAAAATAGTATAAATAAATTAGCCCCCAAGAAATAAAAATAGTCTCAGCAAAGCTTCGTAATTGATAAATCTATATTAAATCCAAAACTACACCGAGAATAAAAATTTGGTGGGACAAAAACTCCGCTCACCATCAAAGGTTCGCTACGCCTAACAACTCTTAAGCGGTTGCGTTACTCAGGGAATCAAAGCCCCTGCGTTACTCACCCAAATTCCTTCGGAACTTCGCTTAAGAGTATATGTTAAGTGAAATTGAAAACCAGCCCTACAACGATACATTTTTATAATTCTTACTAATCATTAATTACATGAGAGAAATTCAAGAACGAATAAAAAAATTTTGTAAAGAAAATAATATGGAATCACC
>Ga0268276_1003390_pt1 | contig 12423 bp, 13 predicted proteins | sample saktaG_4_FD_190145 | JGI IMG/M metagenome (GOLD analysis project Ga0268276, IMG submission 190145) | Saline water microbial communities from Sakinaw Lake, British Columbia, Canada - sak_2010_1_5_45m | ecosystem: Environmental > Aquatic > Non-marine Saline and Alkaline > Saline ...
CTGACGGATACAGACCCAAAAGAACGAGCAACCCTTTTCCGGTTTATGGCTAGTCTTAGCGACCATGAACGGGGCAAGGTGATCGCCGCCGCCCTGGGGAATAGCCACAAGTACGACAGGACCCATCCCGACCGCGAAAGGTACGGATATGTTTTCATCATCGAGGTGGAATTCATCAAAGAACTCAAGATCAGAAAGGAGATCGTCAGGAAAGGACTTCGTGCGCCAGGCACGCCTGAGCGCATCCAGGTCCTCCAGGACAGGCGCTGGGGCTCCCTGGAGAAGCTCGCTCGGGAGAGAAAGAAGAAGGCGTTCAAGAAGGCGATCCTTGAAAAAGAACGGCCCGCCATCATCGAGGCGAGTACCAGGGGGTATTCGTCCGAGATCATCGCACGGCATTTGAGCAAACAGTATGGAATCAGGATTTCTAGGGAAACCATCCGGAAATTTGTCCACGCACACAATAATAAACCGGATGGGGGACCGGCAACTGATCCGCATCCCTTATTGAAAATGCGTGATATCTGAATCCTGATTCTCTGATTCCGGATTCCCTTAATAGCTTATCTTACGATAAGCAGCCTTCGGCTTCCTTTTCATTTTTCTGCCTCCGAATCCCTGCATCGAAAACATTATGTATCAGGAGGATAAAATTAGAGAAATGGAATGGTGATCATGGTCGTTGCTAAAGAACCAAGAAAATTTTTGACACAAGGGGAAGTTGCGTATAGATTCCGGGTTAGCCCCTCGACCATCAAGAACTGGCGGACGAGGGGACTGCTTCAATTCTTTCAGGCTCCCGGCTCGTCGCGGGTGCTCTATCCCATAGAGGCGGTAGAGGAGCTTGAAAGACAGTCCCTTCAAAAAGAAAAGGAGGTGGTGAGGCTAACCGGAGTCAAAAGGGAAAGACCGCAAATATCTGACAAACCACAGAAGGTATGGAGGATATAATGGCGGTCAAAGACAAGGATCATCATTTAATACAGCGTGGCGATACGTGGTACCTCGTCACGAAAGCAAACGGCAAGCGAATCAGAAAAGCTCTTTCACAATCCATCACGGAAGCAAGGAGAAAACGGAACGAACACCTGGAGGAAATCCGTCTGTACGGTGATATTCAACAGCCAAAGCAGCAACCAAGCTCCGATACGCTTTTTGGGGAGGTCGCCCAGGAATGGATCCAGATCATTTCCAAGGAGATCAAAACCTCAACCCTTCGGGATTACCGGTACTCGATGAACCGGTATGTACTTCCCGCCTTCGGGAACAGGCCGATCGGGCAGATCAATTATCTCGAGATCAAGAAGTTTGTGAGCACCCTGACCTGCTCCCATAAAAGGAAAAACAACGTCCTCGTCCCCATGCGATCGGTCTTCAAGATGGCTTTTCTGTCCGAGATCATCGATAAGAACCCCATGGACAGGATCAAAAACCTCAAGATCGAAAAACCGGACATCCATCCGCTCTCCATGGACGAGGTTCGGATGTTTCTCGAAAGAGTCAGTTCCAGGTATCGCAATTTCTTCATCGTTGCTTTTTTCACCGGGATGAGGTTTGGGGAGATGGCAGCCCTCAAATGGAGAAATGTCGATTTCAAGCTGGGCGTCATCAAAGTGCGGGAAACAAGGGTGCTGGGAGAAGAAGGCCGCCCCAAGACCAAGAAATCATCCCGGGACATAAAGATGCTTTCTCCGGTGATCGATGCACTGCGGGACCAGATGAAACGGACGGTCGGCAAAACAGAAGCCGGATACGTTTTCCTGAACCAATATGGGAAGCCGGTGGACCCGATGCCAACCAACTTTCATGTCTGGAAACCGGCGCTCAAGAAAGCGGGTCTCGAACCTAGACCGCTCTATCAAACCCGGCACACGTTTGCGACCCTGATGCTTGATGGCGGCGAGCACCCCGGGTGGGTCCAGAAGATGATGGGGCATGAGACCATGCAGATGATCTACGAGAAGTATTACTCGTACATCAAAAGCTATGAGCGGGATGAAGGAAGCGCCTTCATGGAGAAGGTCTACAAAACTTCCGTGAAAGAGGATCAGGATGACAAGAATTTATTCCAGTCATCTTGAAACGGTACCCCAAAAGTACCCCAAATAGATAATGGGGATTTAGACCTATCTCTAAACCCCCATTATCACAGTGAAAAACCACTTTATTTTTGGTGCCGAAGCCGGGACTTGAACCCGGACGGGTTGTGCCCACTACCCCCTCAAGATAGCGTGTCTACCAAATTCCACCACTTCGGCACTTGAGATATTCTTTGATCTCATGCTATTTTTTTTTCGTGACTTTGTCAATAACAGAAAAGCGTTTTTCGAATGCTCATCAAATTATTTCGCAGGCGTTCCCGTCCCGCCCGGCGCGGCCGGGGCCGCGGGAGGCGACGCGGGCTGACTCAGGGGCTGTTCGACACCGGGTCTGGCCGCGCCTTCCATCAGCGACGCCCGTTCCTTGTGCACGGCGAAATAAGCCAGATAGAGAGAGGTCAGCATGAAGACAACGGCGACACCCGTCGTGATCTTGCCGAGAAATGTGCCCGGTCCGCTGCTTCCGAATATGGTCTGGCTTGAACCGCCGAAGGCGGCTCCCATGTCGGCGCCTTTTCCCTTTTGCAGAAGGACGATCAGGACCATGAGGACACAGACAATGATATGCGCTGCTGTGGCAAGAATATACAATTTAAGGGTACCTCACTTGAACGTTATGATTCGTGCGAAGGATTCCGCCTCCAGGCTTGCGCCGCCTACAAGGACACCGTTCACGTCCGGCCGTGCCATGAGGCTGTCGATGTTGCCGGGATGGACGCTGCCCCCGTAAAGGATCGGCAGACCGCTGGAGACCTTTTCTCCAAAACACGTTTCAATGATCTTTCTGATAAAAGCGTGGGCTTCCTGAGCCTGTTCCGGGCTCGCCGTCCGCCCTGTTCCTATGGCCCACACGGGTTCATAGGCAATGACGGCCTGCCTTATATCATCAAAAGAAATGTTCTTCAATCCCTCTTTTAGCTGTCCTTTAAGGACGGGAAAAGTTTTTCCCGATTCCCTCTCCGCCAGGGTTTCGCCGATGCAGAAGATCGGCTTCAGTCCGGCCTGGAGGGCGGCCCGGATCTTGCGGTTGATATCCGCGTTCGTTTCGCCGAAGAGGGCGCGGCGCTCGGAGTGGCCGATGATCACGTATTCGCAGCCGCAATCCAGCAGCATCCCGGCTGAGATTTCTCCCGTGCAGGCCCCCTTCTCCTCCCAGTGGAGGTTCTGGGCTGCGGCGTGAATAACCGTTCCTTTTATTTTTTCTGCGACCGATCGGAGGGCCGTGAAAGGCGGGGCGATGACAACATGCCGGTCTATTCGATCCGGCAGCATTTCCTTCAGCCGCTTCACGAAATCGAGGGCTTCGGAAACGGTCTTGTTCATCTTCCAGTTTCCCGCTATCAGGGGTTTTATCATGGGCTATCCCTTGAGGCCTTTGCCTGCCATGTAAACAGCCAGGTCTCTCATTCTGCAGGCGTATCCGATTTCGTTGTCATACCAGGCGAAGACCTTGACCCAGTTTCCGCCGTGGACGCTGGTCAGGGGGGCATCCACGATGGCCGAATAGGGACTGCTCGTGAAATCGATGGAAACCAGCTCTTCCTCGCAGAAAGCCATGATCCCTTTCAGTTGGTTCTCCGAGGCCGCCTTCAGGGCGCCGTTGACCTCCGGAAGGGTCACGTTTCGGCCCAGCTCCGCCACGAAGTCCACCAGTGAGACGTTCGGCGTGGGGACGCGAAGCGCGATGCCGTCCAGCTTCCCTTTCAGGTCCGGGATGACCTCGGCGACGGTTCTCGCGGCGCCGGTCGTCGTGGGGATGATGGAGAGGGCGGCCGCCCGTGCCCTTCTCAGGTCATTGTGGGATCCGTCGAGCAATCTCTGATCCATGGTGTAGGAGTGAACCGTTGTCATGAGACCCCGGAGAACGCTGAAGTTGTCGTGGAGCACCTTGACGACGGGCGCAAGACAATTCGTCGTGCATGACGCGTTCGAAACGATGTGATGCCTTCCCGGGTCATAGCTGTCTTCGTTCACGCCCATGCAGAAGGTGGCATCCACTCCCTTTCCGGGAGCGGTGATGATCACTTTTTTGGCGCCTGCCGACAGATGGGGGGCGCATTGATCCCTGTTCCTGAAATTTCCCGTGGACTCCATAACGATATCCGCACCCAGGGCCTTCCAGGGAAGATCGGCCAGATTACTCGTCACATTCGTGACCTTGATCTCTTTCCCGTTCACGATCAGCGCGCCGGCCTTTGATGAGACATCCGCCTTGATGGTTCCGTGAACGGAGTCATATTTCAACAGATGGATAAGGGTATCCGCTTCAGCCCTCGTGTTCACGGCGACAATTTCGATGTCGCTGTGCCCCAGGCAGGCCCTGACAATGGACCGGCCCACTCTGCCGAAACCGTTAATAGCGATTCTGACACTCATGTTTAACCTCCATAACGTGAGAACTGTAAAAAGCGAGAAAGAATATCCACAGCCCCTGACTTTAGTCAATACTTTTCTCTCCCTCAGGAGCCGGAACCGGAGAGTTTCTTCTTGACAATCTAAAAACGCTCCTGATATAAATGCTTATATGTAAAGGTTTTTTCCCTCGTTCAAACTTCCTTGAGTGCCTTTCTTATCACTGAGAGTTATGGCTTTTAACTTTTCAGGCAAATGAAATCCTTATGGTTAATCTTTCGCTATGGTCGCGGTTTTTCCGCTTTGCGCGGTGCCTTTTTCCCATTGAAATATCGGAGGGGGTCATGAAAGAAGGGATCAGAAAATCGGTCCTTGCGGGAACCTGGTATCCCGGCAATCCCGATGTCCTGCGTCGGGATGTAGAGAATTTTCTTGCGAAAGCATCGGTTAAACCCGAGGGACAGATCATGGGTATCATCGCGCCTCACGCGGGGTATGTCTATTCCGGGGGCGTGGCCGCGCACGCTTACAAGCTTATCCGGGGTGAGGTTTTCGATTCCGTGATTGTTGTCGCTCCGAGTCACCGGGCCCATTTCCGGGGTGCTTCCGTGTTCGACAGGGGAGGGTACGAAACGCCCCTGGGCGTCGTTCCCGTGGACGCGGATCTGGCCGGGGAAATCATGGCCCGGAGTGACAATATCTCTTATATCCCGGGAGGCCACGCGCAGGAGCATTCCGTTGAAATTCAGCTTCCCTTCCTTCAGGTGTCGCTCGGCTCTTTTAAATTCGTGCCCATCGTCATGGGAGACCAGGGACGGCGGTTTTGTGAAGAATTGGCCGGAGCGATTGCCGAATCCGCCGGCGGGAAGAGGGTTCTTCTGGTGGGGAGTTCGGATCTTTCTCATTTCCATGATTATGACCGTGCGAAGAAAATGGATTCCAGGGTTTTGAAGCACCTGGAGGCGATGGATGTGGACGGTCTCTTCAGGGACCTTGAGGATGGGTCATCCGAGGCCTGCGGGGGAGGGCCCATGGCCGTTGTCATGATGGCGGCGGGAAAGCTAGGGGCTGACAAGGCGCGGCTCCTGAAGTACGCGAATTCCGGGGATGTCACGGGAGACCGAAGCGGTGTCGTCGGATACGCCGCCGCCGTTTTTTTTCGGAGCGGTTCGGGAGATATGAAGAAAAAGAATAAAACAGACAGGAGGGACAAGAATCTTACGGAGGAGGAGCAAGCGAAGCTTCTTACCATTGCGAGGGAATCCATTGAGGACCGCCTTCAGGGGAAGAAAACCCCGGAGGATGAAAGGGACTTCGCTGCCCTGGAGGAAAAAAGGGGGGTCTTTGTTTCTCTCCATAAAAAAGGAAGGTTGAGAGGCTGCATAGGGTGCATTGAGGGTCGTAACCCTCTTGCCAAGGCCGTTCAGGAGATGGCTCAGTCCGCGGCCTTCGAAGATCCGAGATTTTCGCCTCTTCACCGGGAGGAAATGAAAGATCTTGATATTGAGATATCCGTGTTAACCCCTCTTAAGGAAATTAATGATATCAATGAGATAGAAGTCGGGACACACGGAATTTATTTGACGAAGGGTTTTTTCTCTGGACTCCTGCTCCCCCAGGTAGCGACGCAGTATGGATGGGACAGGGTGACATTCCTGGAGGAGACCTGCCGCAAGGCGGGGCTCCCCTCGCAGGCCTGGAAGGATAAGAGTACCAGGATCTGCATCTTCACGGCTGATATCTTTGGCGAGAAAAAGTGACCGGCTTCACCAAAAATGGACAAAAAAAATTGTTAAATAATTCTTGACAAAAAAAAATAATCACTTTAGATTCGAAAGTTCCTTTTTCAGATGCCGCTTTTCCCGCGGCATTCAAGTGCAGGTATAAAAGAGGAGTTATTTTGCTGGCGTAGCTCAACAGGTAGAGCAGCTGATTTGTAATCAGCCGGTTGCGGGTTCGAGTCCCATCGCCAGCTCCAGTTCAAGCTATGAAAAATGGAGGGGTTCCCGAGTGGCCAAAGGGAGCAGACTGTAAATCTGCCGGCGCAGCCTACGGAGGTTCGAACCCTCCCCCCTCCACCAGAAGGAATAGTTCGACTTTTTTTGGGCGGGAGTAGCTCAGTGGCTAGAGCGTCAGCCTTCCAAGCTGAGGGTCGCGGGTTCGAATCCCGTTTCCCGCTCCATTTTTCGAGGTGATCTGCATTTCGAATCGGGAAGAGGATAGAGCCGGAAGGATGAAAGGTCAGGCAGCACGAATCAGCGGCCCACGTAGCTCAGTCGGTAGAGCACATCCTTGGTAAGGATGAGGTCACCAGTTCAATCCTGGTCGTGGGCTCCATCTAAGTGAAAGCAGGGTTCAGGATTCATGAGAAGCATTATCACGCTGGCCTGCACGGAGTGCAAGCAGAGAAACTATTCGACGACAAAAAATAAAAGGACCATGCAGGATCGCCTGGAATTGAAGAAGTACTGCAAATTCTGCCGGGCCCAAACGATCCACAAAGAAACAAAGTGATTTCTTTGCCGGGGCGGAAGCGCTCATGGAACAGGCCAGTAGCTCTAACGGATAGAGCGCCGGACTCCAAATCCGGATGCTGGGGGTTCGAATCCCTCCTGGCCTGCCATTTATTTTTACAGGGCGAATAAAAATGGACAAAATCAAGGCGGTTATCTTTCAGGTCAAGCAGTTTCTGAGAGAAGTGAAGTCCGAACTCAAGAAGGTCACCTGGCCGACCAACAAAGCGGCTTTGGCCTCCACATCGGTTGTGATCGTCGTGGTCATCATTGTTTCCTTATTCCTCGGTCTTGTCGACATGGGTCTTACGAGGCTCATCCGATTGATATTAGGGTAAAGAGGTCCCATGGCTTTTAAGTGGTATGTCATTCATACTTATTCCGGATTCGAAAACAAGGTCAAGCGATCCCTTGAGGAGAGAATTGAGGCCTCGGAGATGAAGGAGAGTTTTGCCGACATCATGGTGCCGGAAGAAGACATCGTGGAACTCGTGAAGGGAGAAAAAAAGACTTCGAAGAGGAAATTCTTCCCGGGTTACATCCTTGTCAAAATGGAAATGAATGAGGACACCTGGCATATCGTCAAGAACACGCCCAAAGTGACGGGTTTCATCGGCAGCAAAGACAAGGCATCGCCGATCTCCGATGCCGAGGTGGAAGCGCTTCGGGTCCGGATTGATGAAGGAACCTTGAAGCCCAAGCCAAAGTTCAAGTACGAGGCGGGGGATCACGTGCGCATCATTGACGGGCCCTTTACGAACTTCGACGGGATCGTGGATGAGGTCAAGCCGGAAAAGGGAAAATTAAGGGTTATCGTGAGCATCTTTGGCAGATCCACACCGGTGGAACTGGATTTTATCCAGGTGGTTCACGGTTAAGCCGCGGTGTTCAGTCCGGCTTGGAATGATAAACGATTTACGAAAAACTTCAGGATGGTTGCATTATGGCAAAAAAGGTTATAGCGGGCATAAAACTTCAGATTCAGGCAGGTAAAGCGACCCCATCGCCTCCCATTGGTCCGGCTCTGGGCCAGCACGGAGTCAACATCATGGAATTCTGCAAGGCATACAATGCCATGACGCAGAATCAGGAGGGGACGATCATACCGGTTGTGATCACGGTCTACGCGGACCGGTCCTTTACCTTCGTGACGAAGACACCGCCGGCCTCCGTTCTGCTCAAGCAGGCGGCGAAGATCGCCAAGGGAGCAAGCGACCCGAAAAGGGAGAAGGTCGGCACCGTGACCTCGAAACAGGTAAGAGAGATTGCCGAGTTGAAATTGAACGATCTGAACGCCGTGGATCTGGAGGCCGCCATAAGAATAATCGCGGGAACGGCGAGGTCCATGGGGATTGAAATTTCCGGTTAGGATGAGTCTGGAGTGTGATGATGGCTAAGAGAGGAAAGCGCTATTTAGAAAAGAAAACGATGGTTGAGGCGGGGAAACGTTATTCCCTGAAAGAGGCCATGGATATCCTTGTGGGTACGGCCAGAGCCAAATTTGACGAGACCGTTGACGCAGCCATCCGGCTCGGGGTTAATCCCAAGCATGCCGATCAGATGGTGAGAGGAAGCGTGGCTCTTCCGAACGGGCTTGGGAAAAACGTGCGGGTTCTGGTTTTCGCCAAGGGGGAGAAGGAAAAGGAGGCCATGGATGCCGGGGCGGACTTCACCGGTTCGGACGACCTCATCGAAAAAATCAAGGAAGGCTGGCTGGATTTCGACCGGGTCATCGCCACGCCCGACATGATGGGAAGCGTGGGTAAGCTGGGAAAGATCCTCGGGCCCCGGGGGCTCATGCCGAACCCCAAGGTCGGCACGGTGACCTTTGATGTGGGCAGGGCCGTGAAAGAACTCAAGGCGGGCAAGGTGGAATTCCGGGTTGAAAAAGCCGGCATTGTTCACAGCCCGGTGGGAAAGGTTTCCTTCGGCGCGGAAAAGCTGATGGAGAATGTCCTGGCGCTGGTTGAAACGATTGTCAAGCTCAAGCCGGCATCGAGCAAAGGGACGTATCTTAAGAACATTTCATTGTCAACAACCATGGGTCCCGGCGTCAAAGTGGATCCCGTGGATGTGAGGAATATTTTAAAATAAATTAGATAATAGGCGGCCCTGAGAGGGGGTCGGGTCAAAGTCAGAGACAGCAGGTATGTTTTTTAAACGATCAACATCGGCCTGCCGAGACGGCGAATGAGCGTTTGAATATGCTTTCCTGTATGGCACTCTGACTTTTCAGGGATTTTCTGAATCGAAGGGATCCCGGAAATTTAGAGTGAAAGGGGGTTAGATATTGGATCGGAAGACGAAAGAAAATGTGGTTGCAGAACTCCACGAGAAGCTCAAGGGCGTGAAGCTGGCCGTTCTCGCGAATTACAGCGGCATGAGCGTGGCGAAGGTCACGGCGCTGAGAAACGAGCTGCGGAAAACCGGAACAGAGATGAGAGTGATCAAGAATACTCTTTTAAGAATCGCTTCGAAGGACACGGATTTTGTTGTTCTTGACGATTATCTGAAAGGGCCCATCGCTGTCATCCTGAGTTACGGTGACGCCGTTGAATCGACAAAATCTCTGGTCGAGTTTGCGAAAAAGAACGCCGAGCTTGAGATCAAGGCCGGTCTCATGAGCGGCAGGCTTCTGAGCAAGGATCAGATCAGTGTCCTGGCCGATCTCCCGAGCCGGGAGGTTCTTCTGGGCAGGCTCCTCTCCGTCATGCTGGGAACCCAGACGGGCCTGGTCAGAGTGCTGAGCGGCGTCCAGCGAAACCTCGTTCAGGTGCTTGAAGCGTATCGTACAAAGAAAGCAGAACAAAACTAAATCAAACATACAGGAAGGGAATGAAAATGGCAGAAAAGATAACAAAGGAAGATGTCATTCAATTTATTGAAAACATGACCGTCATCGAACTCTCGGAACTCGTTAAGGAACTGGAACAGAGACTGGGCGTGACGGCGGCCGTCCCCGTGGCGGTGGCTGCTGTGGCCGCGGGCGGAACGGCCCAGGCAGCCGCTGAAGAGGAAAAAACAGAGTTTGACCTGGTGCTGACAGGGTTCGGTGAACAGAAGATCCAGGTGATTAAGGTCGTTCGTGCCCTGACAGGACTGGGGCTCAAAGAGGCCAAGGATCTGGTGGAGGGCGTGCCCAAGCCGGTCAAAGAAGGCGTCTCGAAGGCCGAAGCCGAGGATATGAAGAAGAAGCTTGAGGAAGTCGGCGGGACGGTTGAGATCAAATAAATAGAAAGAACGCGAGATGCGGGGCGGGTCCTGCCGGACCGGCCGGGCCGTTCAGTTTGCGGATCAAAAAATAAGGAGTCAGGAGCCAGAATCTAAGAGTGCCCTTTATTCTGCCTTCTGACTTCGCTTCTTTAACGGAGAGTTTTTTCTTAGCATGAGATGCATTTACATCCGGTAACGTGTAACTCATTTGAGGATGACTATGGGCGAATTCAGAAAAAATTTCGGACATATTAGGAAGATTGTCGACATTCCGAATCTCATCGAGATCCAGAGAAAATCCTATAATAAATTCCTGCAAATGGATGCGGATCCCGAAAAGAGAGGCAATGTCGGTCTCCAGGGCGCCTTTAAGAGCGTGTTCCCGATCAGGGATTTCAGCGGAAAATGTTCTCTGGAGTTTGTGAGTTACAAGATCGGAGACGTGAAGTACGACGTCAAGGAATGCATTCAGAAGGGGATGACCTACGCCACGCCCCTGAAGATCGTGGTGCGGCTTGTCGTGTTCGACACGGAACGGGGCAGCGAGCAGAAGGCCATCCGGGACATCAAGGAGCAGGAAATCTACTTTGGCGAAATTCCCCTGATGACGGAAAGCGGAACCTTTGTCATCAACGGAACGGAACGGGTCATCGTGAGCCAGCTCCACCGTTCTCCCGGCATCTTTTTTGACCACGACAAGGGCAAGACCCATTCCGGCGGAAGGCTCCTTTACTCCGCCCGGGTGATTCCCATTCGCGGTTCATGGCTCGATCTCGAGTTCGATACCAAAGACATTATCTACTGCCGGATCGACAGAAGGAGGAAGATGCCCATTACCATCCTTCTGAAGGCCATGGGGAATACAACCACCAGCCTGCTCAATTATTTCTACGACGTGGAGACGGTTTTACTCGAAGGACAGAAAGTCATTATCCAGGTGAACGATGCCCTGATCGGAAAGAAGGCTCCCAGGGACATCCGGGATTCGGAAGCAGGCGAGGTGATCATCAAGAAGGGGAAAAAGATTACCGAATCCACCGTTAAAAAGCTTCTCAAGGCAAAGAAGATCCGGATCACCGTGGATGACAACCATATCCAGGGCCGCATTCTGGCCGATGATGTCATCGATCCCGAGACGGGAGAAGCCCTGCTCAAATGCAACAACGAGATGACGATGGAGAAGACGGCGCTGTTCCGGAGCAAGGGCGTGAAGGAACTGCGTTTTATTTGCCTGGAGGAGGACGGTTCAAATTCCTCCTTGAGGGATACGCTGCTGGTGGACAGCGTGCAGGCGGAAGAAGACGCCATTCTCGAGATCTACAGAAGATTAAGGCCCAGCAATCCTCCCACCCCCGAGACGGCGCGCCGGTTCTTCAAAAGCCTCTTTTTCGATTCCGAGACATACGACCTTTCCGATGTGGGCAGGGTCAAGATGAACTACAAGCTCCACCTTGATGCTCCAACGGATCTTACGATTCTCAGGAAAGAAGACATTCTGGCCGCGGTCAAGTACCTCATCAACCTGAAAAACGGTGTGGGGGACTGCAGCGTGGACGACATCGATCACCTGGGTAACAGAAGGGTCCGGTCGGTGGGCGAACTCATTGAGAACCAGTACCGCGTCGGTCTGGTGAGAATGGAGCGGGCCGTCAAGGAGAAGATGAACATCCAGGACATTGAAACCATGATGCCCCATGATCTGGTGAATGCCAAGCCCGTTTCCGCCGTGGTGAACGAGTTCTTCGGTTCCAGCCAGCTTTCGCAGTTCATGGATCAGACGAACCCGCTTTCGGAGATCACTCACAAGAGAAGGCTGTCGGCCCTCGGTCCCGGCGGATTGACCCGCGAACGGGCGGGATTTGAAGTGCGGGATGTTCACAATACCCATTATGGCCGTATCTGCCCGGTGGAAACCCCGGAAGGACCCAACATCGGTCTGATCGTGTCTCTCAGCTCCTATGCCCGGGTCAACGACTACGGTTTCATTGAAACGCCTTACCGGGTTGTCGAAAACGGCCGCGTGCGCAGCGAGATTCGTTACCTGACCGCTATCGAGGAGGAAAAACACATCATCGCCCAGGCCAATGCAACGCTCGATTCATCGGGAAAGCTGGTGGATCCATTCGTTTATGCCAGAAAGGGCGGGGAGTTCAAGACCGTTGATCCCAAAGAGGTTCAGTTGATGGACGTCTCGCCGAATCAGCTGGTCAGTGTCGCCGCGGGATTGATTCCCTTTCTGGAACATG
>Ga0268276_1003391_pt1 | contig 12409 bp, 9 predicted proteins | sample saktaG_4_FD_190145 | JGI IMG/M metagenome (GOLD analysis project Ga0268276, IMG submission 190145) | Saline water microbial communities from Sakinaw Lake, British Columbia, Canada - sak_2010_1_5_45m | ecosystem: Environmental > Aquatic > Non-marine Saline and Alkaline > Saline ...
AATGAAACGTATTGCACGAATGATTCTGTCTAGAACATCACTGATCCTACTTCTATTACTCATTCAAATTGCTGTTATTTTTCTGCTTATTGATTGGATTTCACAATACTCGTATTTGAGCACAGCTTTTTATATCATCTCAGTAGGCATTGTGATCTATTTGATTACAAAGGAAGAAAATCCGGTTTACAAGTTGAGTTGGATTATTCCTATTCTGATATTTCCATTATTTGGTGGTGTGTTTTATCTGCTTTACCGACAAATCAATTTCAGCAAAAAAGTCCTAAATAGACACAACAGCATCAATCATGAACGGTCTAATTACATGACAGACCTCAAACTTCAACATAAAACCAAAAACTTATTCTATTTACACAACCTCAATTGGCCGACCTATCAACATACACAAACCGATTTTTTAGCTTCAGGTGAAGCTATGTTTAAAGCGATGCTTACTGATTTAAAGAGTGCTCAAAATTATATTTTTCTTGAATTTTTCATCATCAATAAGGGACAAATGTGGGATGAAGTACTCGAAGTGCTTAAAGAAAAAGCAGCATCCGGTGTAGAGATTAAAATACTTTATGACGATTTCGGTAGTTCTACCTTGCCCTATCACTATCAAAAGACGCTAGCGCGTTATGGCATCGAAGCCATTAGTTTTAACCCCATGCGGTTGCATCTCAATTTTGCTATGAACTATCGGAACCATAGAAAAATCGTCGTTATCGATGGGAAAATAGCCTATACTGGCGGTATTAATATTGGTGATGAATATATTAACATCACACATCCATTTGGTCATTGGCATGATGCAGGTATTCGTCTTGAAGGTGATGCAGTTTGGTCTTTGATTATTGGATTTTTGGAAAATTGGCGTTTTTCAAGTAAACAAGAATTAGACTATTCAATCTATCAAGTTGATCACCAGTTATTAACTGATGGATATGTTACACCATTTACTGACACACCGCTTGACGAGGAAACATCAACAAAATATATCTATTTATCGCTCATTTCTGAGGCACAAAAATCAATTCTCATTACTTCTCCTTACTTGATTATCGATAATGAATTGTTAACTGCTTTGAAATATGCTGCCAAATCAGGTATTGATGTCAAGATCATTATCCCCTATATACCAGATAAACGAATCGTTTTCATAGTCACTGAATCCTATGTTCCAGAACTAATGGAAGCTGGCGTTTCCATCTACAGATACAAACCGGGATTCATACATTCTAAAATGATGATTGTCGATGGGCAAAGAGCACTGATTGGAACTGCAAACCTCGATTTCAGAAGTCTTTATCTCCATTTTGAAAACAGTGTGTATTTAGAAAAAACAAAATCCATCGATGATATGGTCTCGTTCTTCAATGAGACAATCGAGAAAAGTATGTTCATAAAGAATTTTGGAAAAAGAAATTTCTTATACCGAATTGTTCAGATTCTACTTCGCGGATTTTCGTTCTTGATGTAAACAAAAAGGCTCCTATAATTGGGAGCCTTTATTTTTATACGATCAAACTATTATGGTCTAGAAAAACCCAACACACCAAATACTCCACCTACAACGAAGAACAAATACGTAACGATGTAAAGCATAATCTCAATTGTATTATAGATGCTTACTGTCAATAAACTTGTTACTGCTATGTTAGCAACAACAAACATGATCACTGCAACAAATAAGATAGTTGACGCTAATTTCAGCATGAATAATGAAAATCTACCTGGTTTCTTATTATTAAACAAAACCCATAAAAGGAAGGGTGCTGCTATAGCAACTCCAGGAATCACATAAGGACTCATAGCTGTAATCCTGTCTACCAAGCCTTCAATTAATGTCAAAACACCAGCTAACCACGAGGGTGATGCTAAGGTGACAGGAACCAACTGTGAAGTACCACTGATGGAACTTTCAATAAAACCAAATACTAGAATAACTGTAAGCAAAACTCTTAAGATGATGCCTTTTCTAATTGTCCATAAAAGGAGAATCAAGCCAAGAACCAATCCCAAACCAGCGTAATCAGCGATTAAGGGGATGTTTGCTAAATTACCATCTGCTAATTGAGCAAGTGGAATCAATTTGTCTATAAAAGGTAATGTATCATTTTCCAAAATTAAAACCGATGCAATAAAAACTGATGAAGCTAAAACCAATAAGAATCCAAGTGTACGAAAAATCTTACCAAAAGCTTTATTATAAACTTTTTTGTTCACTTAAACCACCACTTTCTTAAAATTTAAATTCATGACTATTTTATCATAAATTAATAACTTTGTAATAATTTTTCTATTTAATTGATATCTTTATTGACGGATAAATCACCTAAGACGATCCAGTTTTGTTTTCTAAAGATAAGATCAATCCCAAAAACCAACAATGCTGGAGCTACAAGCATAAATATAACTGAAAGCCAAGCAAATGTAGAATAACTCATCCAATCAAGTGTTTGAAGTTGACCTACCAACGCAGAACTTCCCATACCAGCACCAAATTTAGAAGTTTCAGTACCGAAAATAATGTAGAAAAGTGGTGCCAAAATAGCAGATGCTATGATGGTTGGTAACCAAATGATTGGTTTTCTTAAAATATTTTTAAATTGAAGCATTGATGTTCCAAAAGCTATTGATAAGACCATGCCAATATTATTATCTTTTCTTGATTGAATGGCAAATCCAATCATTTGAGTAGTTGTTCCAATAACTGCAGCACCACCAGCAATACCTTCAAGTGAAATGGCGATGGCAATTGCGGCACTCGATAACGGAGAGGTAAGTAAGATACCTAAGGCAACAGCAATGACAACACTCATTGGAATGGGTGCAAATGCCGTCGCTGAGTTGATACCAAATTGAATGCTTGAAATCAAGTATCCTATGGGTGCACTAATGAGTAAAGTAAGGATTAAAGCGACAACAGATCCCAACAATGGAATGAGCAAAATATCAACTGGAGTTTTTCTTCTTAAAATCAGTTTCAGAATCAAGATACCAAAGATGACAACCAGATATGTTGTTACCGGATCATTGTTTGCAACTAAAACGATACCTTCACTAAATGTAACTTTAAAGCTCGTAGCGATACCACCCATAGCAGCGGAAACGACCATTTTCAATCCATCCATCTTTAAGCTTAAGGCGATACCCATACCAATACCGACACCCATCATAGCCTTTAGAGCACCAGATAAAGTTATTTCAATAAGTGGTATTCCGAGTAATCTTCCAAACTGTTGAAAAATAACACCAATGATTAATGTTGCAAATAATCCATAAACCATACCGTTCATGGTGGTCATAATAAATGATTTTACTTTTCTTTCTTCCACGATATCAACTCGCTTTCCAACAATATTTTATCATATTCTAAAAAATCACAACAAAAAAAGGACAATTGTCCTTTACTTCATTGTTTTGGTCCCCGCGGCCGGGCTCGAACCAGCACGGATTATTCATCCACCAGATTTTGAGTCTGGCACGTCTACCAATTTCATCACGCGGGGTACTACCGTCCATTTGTGATGGACAGCAAAAATATAATATCATGCTTTATTTGAATTTGCAATAACCAAAAAGGTAAATGATCTACATTTCAGATAGTGATTGAATGCCTAACAATCTCAAACCTTCATTGATGACTGTTTGAATGGATTCAATGAATAATAAATTGGCATTCTTATGACCTAAGTCTTCAACATTGATTCTTTGTTTTCCATAGAAACTATTGAAGCCTTGGGCAAGACTAAGGATGTATCTGGCAATGATATTTGGTGCATTGTTTTGTTGAGACTTTTCAACCACATAGGGGAACTGTCCTAAAAGTTTGATGATTTCAAAATAATCAGTTTCACTAAAATAGGAAAAATTGATGTTATTGATATCCAAAGTATTTTCTCTTAATATCGAAGCTATTCTAACACTGCTATATTGTAGATAAGGTCCAGTTTGGCCTTCGAATTTCAACATATTGTCTAAATTGAAATCAATATCAGCGTGTTTCTCATTTTTGAGATCATTAAAGATGATTGCTCCAATACCAACTGCTTTTGCAACCATGTCCTGATCTTTTAGATTAGGATTTTTTGATGCAATGGCTTCTTTAGCCCCATCAATCGCTTGTTTGATGACATCTTCTAATCGCTTGAACTTACCACCTCTAGTTGACATTTTCTTTCCATCAATTAAAACCAAACCAAAATTGATGTGATCGACATTGAAGTGATAACCCATCAAATCTGTAATGGCTTGCAATTGCTTGAAATGAAGAATTTGTTCATTTCCAACAACATATAAGACATGATCAGTATGATATGTTTGATGTCTATATAGTAGAGCAGCAACATCTCTTGTCATATATAGCGTTGCACCATCTGTTCTTTTAATCAAAGCTGGTGGAAGATTTTCACCTAAGTCAACAATAGTAGCACCATCGTCAATTTTAAGTAATCCTTTGTCTTCTAGTTCTTCTACGACAGCATCCATCTTATCATTATAAAAAGATTCTCCTGTGTTATAGTCGAATTGAACACCTAGCAATTCATATAATTCCGAAAATTCTCTAAGTGATTCCTCCTTGAACCATGTCCAAAGTTTGGTATATGTCTCATCCTTTAGTTCAAGAGCTCTAAAAACATCTCTTGCTTCTTGTTCTAAATCAGGATTTGTTTTTTCTTCATCATGAAAGCGAACATAAAGTTTTTGCATTTCTTTAATTGGATCTTTTTTGATCTTTTTTTCATTACCCCATTTTTGATAAGCGACAATCATCTTACCAAATTGAGTACCCCAATCACCAAGATGATTGATAGACACCACTTGATAACCCATTTTTTTGTAGATATTCTTAAGTGCATTACCAATGACGGTTGATCTTAAGTGACCAACACCAAAACTTTTTGCAATATTGGGGGAACTATAATCCATAGCAACCGTTTGTCCATGACCCGCTTCTTGATTGCCATAATCATTTTTTTGTTCATGAATCTTAAATAGTATTTCTTTGGCCAACGGACCTCTTTGAATATAGATGTTTAAAAAACCATTGATCAACTCAATTTTCTCAATAATTTCTTCATTTTTTAAGACGGTTTCAAATTTCTTAAAAACTTCTATTGGTGATATTTTCCATATTTTTACATAAGCAAACAAAGGCACTGCTAAATCAGCAAGCCCTTTTTTAGGTTCTTCAACGACCACACCTTCGATTTGAAAGTGCTGTTCAAGTTTATCTTTTAATTGTCTTTTAATTGTTTCAATCATTTTCTAACTTCCTTATCAAAAAAAAGCACGATGTGCTTTTTATTCTGCATTAATTAAGTCTATCGCATCTTGATAGAAATCACGAACACTGCGGTTAATCGCTGTTGCATCTTCACTGCTGATTGGAATGAATCTTGATAATAGTTCACCATTTTGGAAAATGAGCAATTGAGGTGTAGATGCTTCAATATCTGGGAATAATTCAATAAGTTTATTAAAACCATCAGCATTTTCATCTGTATTTAAATAATAGATTTTTGATACATATTGATCAAAACCTTCATTGACATAATATTTTTGGATTGCACCTATATGTGCTTGACAAGATGGACAAGCAGATGACCCAACATATACCAATACAAGTTCTTCTTTATCTAAAATTTTATCCAAACCTCTATCAAATAATTTGTTTTCATATGAAACGGATACGAATGGATGATCTTCTGTAAAATCTGATGTTGCATAAGGTTCATAAGCTGCAAAAATAACCGCTTTATCTGTAGGTTTGAATACAAAAATCAAAGTGATGATAATCAAGAAAAAACTAATAATCGCAATTAATGTAACTGGATGAATCTTTGGTTCTACTTTAGTATATTTATCTGACATGTGAAAGCCTCCTAGATTGACTGCTTATGATTATAGCATAAAACACATGCTTAATCAATGAATAAAATGTGATTTTTAGATTTAAAAAGTGATACTTTAGAATACTTTTGAATATATTTGGTCAACAAATCTTAAATGCTTCTCAATTCCAAGTGCTTCATCTAAATCCTTGTGGTTAAGAAGACTCATTATATTTTGATTTTCTAGCAATAACGCGTGAAAGGATGTTTGGGTTGAAAGAGCTTGATGTGCTATCTTTTGAACCAAATCATAAGCCATTTCTCGGTCCATTCCACGGTCAATGAGCAGATGCAAAACACTTTGTGCAAAAATTACACCATGCGTCATATCAATGTTTTTGAGCATTCTATGCTCGTAAACAATCAATGTATCTAAAGTATCAGAATATCGATTAAGCATATAATCAAGAAGCGAGGTTGCATCCGGTAAGATAATGCGTTCAACAGATGAATGAGAGATATCTCTTTCATGCCATAAAGGAATATTATCAAACGCTGAAACCATGTAACCTTTAAGAACTCTTGATAGTCCGCTGATATTTTCACTACTGATTGGATTCTTCTTATGTGGCATTGCTGAAGAACCTTTTTGACCACTCTCAAAATACTCAGATACTTCACCTATTTCAGTTCTCGATAAGTGTCTTATTTCAACAGCAATCTTTTCAAGTTCAGCACCAATGAGCGCGATGACACTCAAATATTGAGCATGACGATCTCTTTGGAGTGTCTGGGTAGAAATATTTGCTGATGGCAATCCTAAATACTCAGATGCAATCTTTTCTAAATCTGGTGTCGTGGCGCTATAATTGCCAACTGCACCACTTAATTTAGCTACCTCTATATGATTTGCTGCTTCATCAAAAAGAAGGCTTAAACGCTTAAAATCTTCATACCATAAAGCAAATTTTAAACCAAAACTAGTTATTTCAGCATGAATGCCATGTGTTCTTCCAATCACAGGTGTATTTTTGTAAAGTATCGCTTTTTCTTTTAAGATTTTCATCAATCGTTTGATGTCTGCTTTAAGAATTCTATTAACATCTTTTAAAATCAGAGATTGAGCGGTATCAACAACATCAGTTGATGTTAGACCATAATGAAACCATTTTTTCTCAGCACCTAACGATAAGGAAACTGCTTTCGTAAAAGCAATCACATCGTGTTTGACTTCTTTTTCAATCTTGTGAATATCCTTGATTTCAAATGATGCATTTTGCAACGCTTTCAAATCAGTTCCAGGTATCAAACCTAATTGATGCCATGCAAAAGATGATGCGAGCTCAACTTTTAAGAATGCTTCATATCTGTTTTTCTCACTCCATAATTTTTTGAGTATTGGACGTTGATAACGAGTAATCATCTAATCACCACCTAAAAGATTTCTTTAACCATGATCGTTTGATTCCGGTCTGGACCCACAGAAAATATTGCAAGAGGCACACCAACGAGTTCATTTAATTTATTCAAATAATTTTTTGCCTGAATAGGTAATTCAGCAAAGGACTTAACTTGAGTGATGTCTTCTTGCCATCCTGGCATTGTAATATAATTGGGTTCACATGCGGTGAAATCTTCAATTTCAGCTGGAATATAATCAATTTCTTTGCCATCTAGATTATAGGAAATAGCAATTTTCAACTCGTCAATACCTGATAGGACATCAAGTAATGTAACAGCTAAATAACTGAGACCGCTTGTTCTTTTTGTATGCCGTAAAACGACCGTGTCAAGCCATCCTATGCGTCTTGGTCTTCCTGTTGTTGTGCCGAATTCGTTACCGACTTTTCTGATGTGATCAGCAAGTTCACCGATAATTTCACTAGGCATTGGTCCCTCTCCAACACGTGTTGTATAAGCTTTGGTTACACCAATAGCTCCATCAACCAGCCAAGGAGCGATACCTGTATTTAAAGGGACACTTGATGCTGTTGGAGAACTTGAAGTTACATAGGGATATGTGCCATGATCAAGACAAAGTAAGACACCTTGTGCACCTTCAAAAAGAATGTTTTTACCATCATCAATTGCCTGATTCAAATACCGTGACGTATCACCTGCATAAGGTGCCATTCGTTTTGCATAAACGATATATTCATTATACAACTCTTCAAAATTGATTCTTGGTGCTCCAAGTTTTCTGAGTTCCTGATTTTTTACTTTAATGAGTTCATAGAGTTTTGGTCTAAAACGATCTTCATGAATAAATGTGGATACTCTCAAACCAAGACGTGCAGCTTTATCAGTATATGCTGGTCCGATGCCTTTATGCGTCGTTCCAATCTTTTCATTTCCTCTAAAATGTTCATATGCCTTATCCAGTTCCAAATGATAAGGTAAAACGATATGTGCTCTTTCGGAAATCATAAGGTTGAAGTTTCCAATTCTGTCGATTTCTTCGACAAACGCTTTAGGATCAATGACCATACCATTAGCCATGACATTAAAAATATTGGGATTAAGTATACCTGATGGCAGTAAATGCAAGCTGTGCTTCTTACCATCAAAAACAACAGTATGTCCAGCGTTATTACCACCTTGATAGCGAACGACAACGTCTGCTTTTTGTGCCAGGAAATCAGTAATTTTTCCTTTTCCCTCATCACCCCATTGTGTACCAACCACAACTATTCTCTTCATTCATATGCCTCCATGATTAATGACACATTTGATATTTTTACTCATTAAATCAGTAAAAAAAGAACTGATATCAAATAAAAACAGGTCATTCAACCAAAATGATTTTAGCATACTATTTGACTATAGTCAATGTGAGCTAGACATTCCAAAGAATTCCTATAGAAATTAACTTCCTTCATTTCGTACTTGTAAATATGAGAACGGTTTTATATAATGTAATCATGGTGATCAAATGAAAGTATTATTTTGTAGTGGTGAGGCATATCCTTATAGTAAAACTGGAGGATTGGCTGATGTTGCATTCTCTTTACCCAAAGCATTAAATCAATTGGGTCATGAGGTCAAAATCATTACACCACTTTATGAAAAAATTTTATCAAAACCAGTTGATTTGCTTCATATTGGACAAGCCGTTGTCCACATGGGCAATTTTGCTATTGAGGCTGATTTTTACTCAACTGTTTTTCAAGGTGTAACCTTTATTTTTGTCAAAAATGAAGCCTTCTTTAGTCGTGAAATGCTCTATGGGTATGAAGATGATGCCAATCGATTTACTTTCTTTAATTTTGCTATCTTCGAATATATCAAGTTATCTGGAGATTATCCAGAAGTCATTCATGTTAATGATTGGCAAACCGGTATGGTTCCCTTCTTCTTGGATATCAGATATCGTCAGATAAATCAACAATTTGCCCGCATTAAGACCTTGTTATCCATCCATAATTTGGAAAAGCAAGGATCATATCCGATGGAAACAGAAAAGTTATTTGGCAATAAAAATTTCACTTATATTCATATGAATCGTGTCAATTTCTTAAAGTGTGGCATCATGCGTGCCAATGCAATCAATACAGTCAGTGAAAATTATAAAAAAGAAATATTGACTCGATTTTATGGATTCTCACTTGATGGGCCATTGAAATCTAGACAAAATGATTTATATGGTATTTTAAATGGTCTAGATCAGGATTTGTATAATCCTCGTAATAATCAAAGTATCTACGCGGATTATGATGAATATTCATTTGTAGAAGGCAAAGCAAAAAACAAAAAGAAATTACTTGAATTTTTAAATTTAAAGATTAAAAAGGATGTTCCACTGATATCATTTATCAACAGATTTGCTACTCAAAAAGGGATTGATATCTTAATGACTAGCTTGGAAAGCTATTTGAAAAAAGAAGCATTCTATCTGATTGTTATTGGATCTGGAGATTCTCTATATGAAATGTTCTTTTCAGACATGCAAAAAAAATATCCAACCCATGTACATTTTCACTCTGGATTCGATTACCAACTATCACAAAAAGTCTATGCAGCAAGTGATATCTTTCTTCTTCCCAGTCTTTTTGAACCATGTGGCTTAAATCAAATGATTGCTATGCGTTATGGAACACTCCCAATTGTTAGAGATACGGGAGGTTTAAGAGACTCTGTACGTACTTATGATTCAAATACCGGAATCGGAACTGGATTCTCATTTGAAAATTATGATGATCAGGAATTACAAACAACGATAGATTATGCGATAGAGATTTATCATCATGATAAGATCACATGGAATGAACTCATCGTTCAGGCCATGCAAGTCAAACATAGTATCGTCAGAATGGCAAGACAGTATGAAGAGCTCTACCAAATGATTCTCAATGATTAAAAAAAGACAACGCGGTTGTCTTTTATTTTTGAGAAATGATTTTTTCTTTTAAATCTGAATCAAAAGTTTGATTGCGAATCATTTCTATTTCTTGTTTGTAGGGTGGTTGACCTTCAACATAAGGTGTTTCAAGTATTTTGGGGATATTCATGAAATCCGGATGATTGACAACTTTCATCAAACTATCAAAGCCGATGAATCCAAATCCAAAATTCTCGTGTCTATCTTTTGCAGTTCCTAAAACATTTTTTGAATCATTGATGTGAAAGACTGAAATTTTAGATTTACCTACGATTTGATCGAATTGATCAATAACCGATTGAAAATCATCTTTGATTGCATATCCTGCATCATGTGTATGACAAGTATCAAAACATACGCTAACACGATCAGGCTCATCTACTAAATCAATGATTTCTTTGAGTTCTTCAAAAGTTTTTCCGACTTCATTTCCTTTTCCAGCCATTGTTTCTAAAGCTATTTTAACCTTAAGATCCTTAGTGTTAAGAACAACTTGTTTCACACCTTCAGCAATCCAACGAATCGCTTCAGGTCTATCTTTGCCAACAGCACTACCAGGATGAAGAACAATCTGACTGACATGCATAGCTGCAGTTCTTTTAACCTCTTCAGTTAAAAATGAAACAGCAAATGCTCTTTTTTCAGGATCAGGATTACCAAGATTGATGATATAAGGTGCATGTACAACAACATGATTAAAATCTAAGTTTTTTTCTTTCATCAATTCAACTGCTTCTTTAATCTTTAAATCAGAAAGAGCTTTGCGCATTGTGTTTTGTGGTGCTCCCGTATAGACCATAAAGGCATTTGCTTCATAAGATAAAGCTTCCTTTACGGATCCAAGATACATTTCATCACCTGACATGGAGACGTGACTACCGATGATTAGCATTGTCGTTCCTCCTAATTTCTTGTTTTGCCTTCTTAATAAGTTCTTTGTTTTTCTTTTTATAGTTAGGTTCAACCTTCTTAGGTTTCTTAATCTTGCTAATCGCTTCTTTTTCTTGATCAGCAAATTTATTCTTCTTAATCTGGACTTTGACAAGTCCATCATTGTTTAGCATGTAATTCTTAAATGGAATGCCTTGTTGTTTCAGTTTTTCAATCTTTCTATGATCGTTTACGGTCATAAAAGTGATGACTTGTCCTGAATCATACATCCGAGCAGTTCTACCGCTTCTATGCATAAAAAATTCTAAGTGATGTGGCAAATCATAATGGATGACATGTGAGATCTTAAAATCAAGACCACGTGCAGCCAAATCGCTTGTTACGACATATTGATATTTTAAAGCATTGATTTCATCAATAATCTTACTTCTCTTTTTGACACCTAAAGTCGAATTGATATTAATAACAGATAGTTTCCGATCAACTAAACTCTGATAAACGATTTCTTGGTTTTCTTTTTTACTAACAAAAATGAAACAAAGGTATGGATTAATATGATTAATTAATTGGTTTAAAGCTTCGAGTCTGTCTTGATATTTGATATTGATCAGTTGATACTCAATCTTTAATGTGTGCTTTTTGTTCGTATCAATCAAATCATAATTACCAAAATATTGTTTCATAAATGGGATCATATCGATCATGATAGTTGCTGTGAAAAGCATTAGTTTAGCACGTTGCATGGAAGGAAGAATACCATCAATAAGTGATAAAAAATCAAAATCAAACATCATGTCAGCTTCATCCAAGACAAAATACTTTGCTGTTTGAATTTTCAATATATTGAGGTCAACCACATATTCATATAATCTTTGGGGTGTAGCAATCACGATTTGAGGTTGATACTTTTCGAGCCATTCCTGTTCTCTTTGCTTATTGGAACCGCCATAATATGCTTTGACTTTAACATTTGCTTCTATTTCTTTGAGCATTCTTTCTACTTGTAATACAAGTTCATTGGTTGGAACACAAATCACAGCCTGAATTTCTTGACGTTCAAAATCCATATTTGCCAAGATAGGCAATAAATAAGCATGTGTTTTTCCTGTACCTGTAGGTGCAAGTCCAACCAAATGCTTCTTACTGTTGATAAGTTTAAAAACACCATCTTGAATGGGTGTTGTCTTGTCAAAACCTAATTGTTTTAATTTATCTTCTATATACATAAAATCACCATTGCTATTATATCATTAAATCGTTTTGAAAGTAAAAGAAACGGACTTTTTTTTAGATATCAAGT
>Ga0268276_1003392_pt1 | contig 12409 bp, 12 predicted proteins | sample saktaG_4_FD_190145 | JGI IMG/M metagenome (GOLD analysis project Ga0268276, IMG submission 190145) | Saline water microbial communities from Sakinaw Lake, British Columbia, Canada - sak_2010_1_5_45m | ecosystem: Environmental > Aquatic > Non-marine Saline and Alkaline > Saline ...
GCACCTCGATGTCGGCTCGTCGCATCCTGGGGGTGGAGAAGCTCCCAAGGGTTGGGCTGTTCGCCCATTAAAGCGGCACGCGAGCTGGGTTCAGACCGTTTAGCAGCGGATTTTAAATCGGCTTCTGAACGCTCTGAACCCGAGACATCATATACGGCGGCAATACTAAGTAATTAGTATTTGGCATTAAAAGTTGACTCATATCGATGAAATCCTAACAAAATTATTGAAAAATAACCTGTCATATGTTAGGATAATATCGAGGGAAGTCGCTTATGTTAAAATTAACGCAACCACAAATAGCTTATTTAGCAGGATTTATCGATGGAGATGGTAGTATTTATGTGAGACTTAAACCAAATAATAGTTATCGTTATGGTTTTCAAGTTGCCCCATATATAGTATTATTTCAATCAGTAAAGGATGAAGTAAGGTTTCAAAAAATTTGCAACTTGTTAAATTGTGGTTATTTGAGGAGAAGGAAAGATGGAATTTTAGAATATATTATTGGCAGAAAAGAAGAGATATTAGCTTTAATTAAAATGTTAAAGCCATATTTAATTCTTAAAAAACGGCAAGCGGATTTAATAGAAAGGATATTAAATAAGAAAGAGTTAGTAAAAAATACTAATGATTTTTCCAATTTAATAAAGCTAATAAATAAATTTGCAGAGATAAATTATTCTAAAAAAAGAATCATACATAAGTTGACCCCGTAGAGACTAAACGTCAACCTCCTGAAGCGTTTTTCAGGATGAAGGTATAGTCCAATGCACTTAGTAATAAGTGAAAAACATGCGTAAGACAGGTCGGTCTCCTATCCACTATGGTCGCGGAAACTTGAGGAGGCCCTTCCTTAGTACGAGAGGACCGGGAAGGACGAAGCTCTAGTGTACCAGCTGTTCCACCAGGGGCATTGCTGGGTAGCTACCTTCGGTTAAGATAAGCGCTGAAAGCATCTAAGCGCGAAGCTGTCTCCAAGATTAGGTTTCATAGACTGGTTAGAGAATATAACCTTGATAGGCTCTAGGTGTAAGTACAGTAATGTATTGAGCCGAGGAGTACTAATATGTCATTTGATTTTCCCACACTTTTACTTTTAAAGTTTTGATATATACAATGGTATTAAAAGACACCATTGTTCTGGTGGTTTCGCGAAGGGGTCACACCTGATCCCATCCCGAACTCAGAAGTTAAGCCCTTCAGCGCCGATGATACTTGGGCCTGAGCCCTGGGAAAGTAGGTCGCCGCCAGAACAATGGTGTTTTTTAGTTGAGGAATTGTCTTTATTTTATAAAAATGCTAAGATCAAAAAAATAACTAAAATTTGAAAATTAAAAAAAGGAGGTTCTTTGAAAAAACTTTGTATTAATGACATTCGCCGTTTACCGATAATTGAAAGCATAATTAAAAAATGTGCTGGTTTCGGGCGTACTTGGGGCAAAAAGAATGGCCGCCTATATGGTAGTCATATTTGTTTTATTAATCCCGAGGAAATAGTCCTGCTAACTCAAAATAGAAATACTGGTGAATTAATTTTATTTAACTTTCAAAGAGTTGATAAAACTAATTTAGGGCAGGAAATAGCTGCTGGTTTAGCAGAAAATCAAATTGATTTTAAAGCCGTTCTCTAACGGCTTTTCCCTTTAGACGCAGCGAATGTCGATTGACATTATAAAAAATAAGATTTAAGATAATTTAATTACGATTTGTATTTTTATAATATAACTATAATTAGCAACTTAAAATCTTTTAAAACCCTAACCATGAAAATCTATGTTATTGTTGGTTCCTTTTTTCAGCTTCGGGGATTCGAACCAGAGTTAAAAGCCTGTAGTGGTACCTGGGGCACTAAATGTGGCCCTAATCAAGAGCTATTTTCTAAATTCCTTGGACTGATAAGTTTGAATGAAGATGGCTCCTCAACTTCCAGTGAAGTAATTGATGTTTATGGTAAAGCTTCAATTACTAATTTTCTCCATAAGGTAGAGGCGGGAGTTGAAACTATTACTTTTAAGAAAAGTTATGTTGGTTTAATGGGGGTGATCAACTATGAATTTAAAAAACGGGGAGATATCTTTGTTGGTTATTTTCAGTCGGAAGCTAATGCTGCCGAAGACAACGGTTGGGCCAAGTGCATGTTGATTCCCGTTGATGAAAGTTTATTCTACCCAGATGAATTCATTGAAGAAATGAAAATTCAAGTGGCCAAAGTCGCCACTTAATCGTCCAGAGGCTTCTATTTAGGAAGCCTTTTTTATTTTACTTTCCAATTATCAAATGTTAAAATTAATTAGCAATTATGTCCCTAATTAAATCAATCTCTGGCATCAGAGGAACAATTGGAGAACGAGTTGGTGAAGATTTAACGTCCATGGATGTTATTAATTTTAGTGCTGCCTATGGTCAGTTAATTATTAATAAATATGCTAATAATAGCATAAAAATAGTAGTTGGTCGGGATGCTAGAATATCCGGAGAAAGAATAAAAAATTTAGTTATCAATACTTTAGTTGGGATGGGTGTTAATGTTATAGATGTTGATTTGGCCGCTACCCCTAGTGTTGAAATGGCCGTAATTAGAGATAAAGCTCAGGGTGGAATTATTGTTACTGCTTCTCATAATCCCCAAGAATGGAATGCTTTGAAATTTTTGAATGAGCAGGGTGAATTTATGTCAGCTGAAGAAGGGAAACAATTAGTTTCTTTATCAGAAAATATAAAATTTAATTATTCTGATAAAAATAAGTCAGAATTAATCGTTATAGATACTTCTTTAGCTGATTATCATATTAAGGAAATTTTAAAATTAGACTTAGTTTCTCGAGATAGTATCACTAAGGCTAGTTTTAAAATAGTAATTGATGGTATTAATTCTGTTGGCGGAGTAGTAATTCCTCAATTACTAACAGAGTTGGGGGTTAAAGAAATCATTAAAGTTAATTGTGAACCGAATGGATTGTTTGCTCATCAGCCGGAGCCATTAGCCAAGAATTTAGAGCAAATTATGGATAAGGTAAAAGCAGAAAAGGCTGATTTAGGTATTGTCGTTGATCCTGATGTTGATCGTTTAGCTTTTATTGATGAAAATGGGGAAATGTTCGGGGAAGAATATACCCTAGTCGCGGTGGCTGATTATGTTTTACAAAACTTTAATGAATTAAACAATAAGCAAGTTGGCAAATATTATAAAGCAACCGTATCTAATCTTTCTTCCTCGCGTGCTCTAGAAGATATTACCGAAAAATATGATGGAAATTATCGAGCCTCGGCTGTGGGCGAGTTTAATGTGGTTGAATTAATGAAAAAAATTAAAGCGATAATCGGTGGCGAAGGAAGTGGAGGAATTATTTATCCAGAATTACATTACGGACGAGATGCTTTAGTAGGGGTTGCTCTGTTTCTCAGTGCCCTAGCTCAGAGTCAGCAGAAGATGTCAGATTTTAGAAAAAAATTTCCAACCTACTTCATGATTAAAGATAAAATTGAATTAATTACTAACTCAGACCTATCGGTAATATTCAAAAAGCTAAGAGATTATTATCAAGAAGAAAAAATAATTGATACTGACGGGCTAAAGATTAGTTGGCCCCAAGCCTGGGTTCATCTCAGGGTCTCTAATACGGAGCCCATTATTCGTCTCTACGCTGAGGCTCCAACCCAGGCAGAAGCTGAAAAAAAAGTGAAAGAAATTAAAGAAATTATTTTAGCTAATATTCAATAATATTTATTGGTAATTGGGATTTGCTTCTCTAACTAAAAAATGATAAAATAAAAGGGAAATTTTACTAGTTTCCCTTATTTATTTACTAAGATTTATCAGATTTTTATCTTTTAAATCTATAACTAATTATGAACCGATTAGTAATCTTAGCGGCTGGTAAAGGAACCCGTATGAATTCTGAGTTACCCAAGGTTTTGATACCTCTCAATGGTCGCCCCATGATTAATTACTTAATGGATTCGGTGGTTGCTTCCCAGGTTGATCCCAAGCCATTAGTTGTGGTTTCGCCGGATAATAAAGAAATTATTAGGCAAGCTTTGCAAGGCTATAATGTGGAGTACGTTATTCAAGAACAGCAACTTGGTACTGGGCATGCGGTTAATTGTGCTCGGGATTATTTAAGTGATGAAGTAAAGAACGTTATTGTCCTCTATGGTGATCACCCTTTTCTAAAAAGTGAATCAATCCAAAAATTTGCCCAAGCTAATCCCGAGGCAGTTACTATTATGCCTACTGTTTTAATTAATTTTAATAATTGGTGCCGTAACTTTTATCATTGGGGGAGAATAATTAGGAATATCGATGGCCAGGTGGAGAAAATTGTGGAGTTTAAAGACGCTAACGAAACCGAAAAGTTAATCGTTGAAGTCAATCCCGGTTTTATGTGTTTTAATAAACAATGGTTATTGAAAAATATCAACATTTTAAAGAATGATAATAAACCACAGGAGTATTATCTGACCGATATGGTTAGAATAGCTTTTGAACAGAGATATAGAATTAACACCATTATGATTGAACCCCATGAAGCCATGGGAATTAATAGTTTAGAGGAATTAAAGATTGCTGAAAGTTTGTTAAATTAATTTTTGTTATGCAACAAATTTTAGATCTCCATATTCATTCCCGTTATTCTCGGGCCTGTTCACCTCAATTAACGCTCGCTAATATTGAGCAGACTTGTCGCATCAAAGGGATCGATGTGATCGCCACTGGAGATTTTACTTATCCCGAATGGTTTAAAGCTATTAAGGAGGAATTAATAGAAACGGGGAGAAAGACCGGTCTTTATAAACTAAAAGCAGCTAAAGATGATAAAGTTAAATTTATTTTAAGTACGGAAGTTGCTTTGATCTATAAAGATGAAGACAGAGTTAGAAGGATTCATTTAATGATTCAGGCCCCCCATATTAGAGCGGCGGCAGAACTTAATAAACAACTGGATAAAAAATATAATATTCGTTCCGATGGTCGGCCAATTTTAGGGATTAAGGCACCCGAATTAGTGGAACTACTTTTAAAAATTGATCCTTTATTTTTAATCTACCCCGCTCATATTTGGACGCCCTGGTTTGCAGTTTTTGGATCTAAATCCGGCTTTGATAGTTTAGAAGAATGTTTTAAAGAGCAGACTAAGCATATCTATGCAATTGAAACTGGGTTATCCAGTGATCCAGCGATGAATTGGCGCTTGTCAGCTTTAGATCAGTTAACCATTTTATCTAATTCTGATGCTCATAGTTTAGCCAATATTGGTCGAGAAGCTAATGTTATGGAAATTAGCGAACCAATCACTTACCAAAAAATTTATGAGCATATTAAAAATAAAACGGGGATGAAATTTACTATTGAATTTTATCCAGAAGAAGGGATGTATCATTTTGATGGTCATCGCGACTGTCAATTTAGTTGTTCGCCAGAAGAAAGTAAAAAATTAAAAAATATTTGTCCAATTTGTCATAAGCCTTTAATAATTGGTGTCTTAAATCGAGTGGAAGAATTAGCTGACCGACCCGCAGGCTTTCAACCACCTTCGGCTGCTCCCTTTAAAAAATTGGTGGAATTAGATAAAATAATAGCAGAAGCTTTGAATATCAAGAACCGACAGTCAATTACTGTTCAAAAAGAATATTATGGCCTGATTACTCAATTTGGCACTGAAATGGAAATTCTATTAAACTTAGATTTATCTAAGATTAATCAGGAAATTGATTCTAGAATAATTAGTGGCTTAGAAAGAGTTCGTAGGGGAGATTTGATTATCAAACCAGGCTTTGATGGTCAATATGGCCAGATAAATATTTTTTCAACTGATAATCGCCCAGATCAACAAAAAACTCTTTGGTAATTAATTATAGATATATGACTAGCATTCGTCGCTCTATTTCTAGTATTTTAACCATCGTTATTTTTTTGGTGCTGGCAGCTTTGTCGACAGTGATGTACAGCGGCGATGAAGAAAAGAAGGCTGAAATGGAAAATAATCTTTTCTACCAAAAAACTCGTTTAGTTTTTGATACTGTTTTTTCAGTCGCTCGAGAATTAGCTGAAATTAATTTAGATAAAAATATTGGTTTTGGCAAAAAAATAAAAAATCAGGTTGAAGATTTAGATCTTGCCGAAATTAATTGGTCTAAGTTAGAAGTGACTGATTCAATCGAAGATCCATCCTCAGAAAGTTCTTGGTTGCAATTTATGTCTCGATTTAAAAATGAATGGCAGAATAGCCAGGCGGAGTCTAACCAGACTAGTCTCGATAGTTTTTTTTCTTGGCAAAGAACGGAGCAGGGGATGGAACTTATTTTCCGCCCAGAGAACGAGAAAGAGTATAGATTGCCGGTGCCCCTTAAATTACTAAAGCGTTAATGAATTAATCTGTCTAAAAATATTTAATAATAATTTAGGTATAATTTATTATTTTTTAGCAGTTTCTATATAGAGCTTATGTTATAATATGGTTATTAATAAAAAATTAAAATAAAACTTATGTCTAAAGACAAAAAAGATATTTCTTCTAAGGAAGATAAGCGGAACGATAGAGACAAAAAAGAAGGAGCTGCTTTGAATGCCATAGAACAAATAAAAAGTAAATTTGGTGAAGGAGCAATTATGAAATTTGGTGATGTTCGAAAAACTAATGTGGACTCTATTTCTACCGGCTGTCTTTCTTTGGATATCGCCTTTGGTGTAGGCGGTGTTCCTCGAGGTCGAATTATTGAGATCTATGGTCCAGAATCATCTGGCAAAACTACTTTAGCTCAACATATTGTGGCTGAGGTTCAAAAAATTGGTGGCATCGCTGCCTTTGTTGATGCAGAACATGCCTTGGACCCAGATTATGCTGCACGTATTGGAGTTGATATTAAAGAAATGTTATTATCTCAACCAGATAGCGGAGAACAAGCTTTGGAGATAGTAGAGACACTGGTTCGTTCCAACGCAGTTGATGTGGTGGTGGTTGATAGTGTGGCCGCTCTGGTTCCTCAAAGAGAAATTGAAGGTGATATGGGCGATCAGCACATGGGGCTGCAGGCTCGTCTAATGAGCCAGGCTTTACGTAAACTAACCGCCGTAATTTCCAAAAGCAAGACAGTGGTTATTTTCATTAATCAAATCCGTAATAAAATTGGAGTTTTCTTCGGTAACCCGGAAACCACCACTGGCGGCAATGCTTTAAAATTCTATTGTTCAGTTCGAGTGGAGGTTCGAAGAGCTGCCCAAATTAAACAGGGTGAAAAAATTATTGGCAACCGGGTAAAGGTAAAGATAGTTAAAAATAAAGTAGCTGCTCCTTTTAAAACCTGTGAATTTGATATTATGTATAATGAGGGTATTTCCGTAGCCGGCGATCTGATTGATTTAGGAGTAGAATATAATGTAATTAATAAAAATGGTAACTCCTATTCTTTTGGTGAAATTAAATTAGGAGTTGGTCGAGAAACTGCTAAAAAAGCTATTAAAGAAGACAAGAAATTAATGGCTGAAATTAAAAAAGCTATTTTAGCTGAGGTGAAGAGTAAAGAAGTGGAAGAAAGTAAATAATAAATTAAATATCACCCCCAGTTTAATGGGGGTGATTTTAAAAATATGTCCAAAAATTTAGTAATATCTGTTGGTGGTTCTCTAATTGTTACATCCGAAGGAATTGATATTAATTTCTTAAAAAGACTTAGATTTTTTGTTTTAACGCAAATTAAAAATGGTTATACTTTTTATTTCGTAATTGGCGGCGGGATAACGGCTCGTAATTATATTAAAGCCGCTAAGCAAATAAAAATTACTAATAATAATGATCGTGATTGGTTGGGAATTAGTGCCACGCGACTTAATGCTCAACTCCTAAAAACCATCTTTGGCCCCTTGGTTTATCCAGAGATTATTATAGATCCTACTAAAAAGATTAAGACTAATAAAAAAATTATTTTAGCAGCCGGTTACCAACCCGGCTGGTCAACGGATTACGTAGCTGTGTTAATTGCTAAAAATAATGGCATCAAAACAGTTGTTAATTTATCTAATATTGACTATGTCTATACTAAGGATCCGAAAAAATATAAAGATGCTAAAAAGATAGAGAAAATTTCCTGGTTGGACTTTCAAAAAATTGTTGGTACTAAATGGCAGCCCGGCTTGAATGCTCCCTTTGATCCAGTTGCTTCTTCGATAGCCAGGAAGAATAAATTAAAAGTAATAATAATGAACGGTCAGAATATCAAGAATCTCCAACAATATTTAGAAAACAAAAAATTTATCGGAACTATAGTTAGTTAAAATAAAAAACCCGGGTAATTCCGGGTTTTATGATTTCTTAAAATCTGGCCGCCAGTTTTCTAAGATCTTCACTGATAGGTCTAATCAACCTGTCGCCATCAATGACCAAGAGTTTGTTTTGAGCAAAATAGTAGTCAATAAGTGGTTGGGTTTTTTGCTCATAAATGTTTAGTCGATTTTCGATGATTTTCTCGTTGTCGTCAGTCCGCCCTTCTTCTAGGGCTCTCTTTAAAAGGCGTTTTATTAACTCTGATTTTGGAGCCATCAGGTTAAATACTCCTTTGATGGGGTAACCTTTTTGATTAAGCATTTCATCCAGAGCTTCAGCTTGTTTTTTGTTGCGAGGAAAGCCATCAAAAACAAAGCCGTTAGCTGATGGATTAGATTCGATTTTTTGCTTAATAAGTTCGATGCTAATCTCATCTTCCACCAGTTCTCCAGCTTCAACAATTGATTGCACTTTTTTTCCTAATTCACTGCCTGATTTTATTTCTGCTCGCAGTAAATCTCCAGTAGATAGATGGATAAGACCAAAATTTTCAGCCAATCTAATGGCTTGAGTTCCTTTGCCTACTCCCTGAGGGCCAAGGATGATAAAGTTTTTCATAATATGGGGGCTTAGGTATTTTTATAAGAACATCATTATTATAGCGAAAATATTGATTTTGGCAAGACCTATTTAAACAAAAACAGGCTAATAGCCTGTTTTTGTTTAGTGCGCCGTGCAGGATTCGAACCTGCGACCGTCTCCTTAAGAGGGAGCTGCTCTACCAGCTGAGCTAACAGCGCCAATATAAATGTGGCGGGGGCGGGAATTGAACCCGCGACCTTGGCGTTATGAGTGCCACGCTCTAACCAACTGAGCTACCCAGCCTCTTTTATGGAATGTTAATAGAAATCAAAAACAACTTTAGTGCGCCCGGCAGGATTCGAACCCACAACCCCTTGGTCCGAAGCCAAGTGCTCTATCCAGTTGAGCTACGAGCGCCAATAAATACTCCTTTGTAAAGGATTAACTATTTTTTGGTAGATAGTGAAATCTCGACCTAACGATTTCCTTTAAGAGCTTGTTTAAGGTGGTAGCCAGTTTTGAATTTTGCTACCTTTACTTCAGGAATAGTAATTCTCTCGTTGGGCCTCTGAGGATTAACACCACCTCGAGCATAACGTACACGAGACAAGAAAGTGCCGAAACCAGCAATTGTTACCTCGTGATTGTTTTTTAACTCTTCTATCACAGTGTCTGTAAAGATATCAAGCATCTTTTCAGCCTGTTTTTTGTTCAGGCCCTCAACACTGTGGTAGATTTTGTCGATTAATTGAGCTTTGTTCATATATTTGTATGTTTTAGCTTTTAAAGCGATAAATTGGCCTATTTAGACCTTAGCGAGCATATTCAGTGACTCGCATTTCTCGAATAACATTGACTTTTATCTCCCCTGGGTATTTTAACTCATTTTCTATCTTTTTTGCAATATCTCTAGCCAAATTATGAGCTTGGAGATCATCTATTTCTTCGGGCTCAACAAAGACGCGTACTTCACGACCAGCTTGAATAGCAAAGGCTTTTTCAATTCCTTCGAAGGAAGTAGCAATTTTTTCTAGCTCTTCTAGCCGTTGTAGATAGTTTTCATAACTATCACTGCGAGCACCGGGGCGAGCCGAAGAGATAGCGTCAGCCACTTTAACAATTACCGATATCAAAGAAGCTGGTTTATCGTCATGATGAGTTTCAATGGGGGCAATAATTTCCGCTGGTAAATTAAATTTTTTGGCAATATCACGACCAATCTCTGTATGATTACCTTGAACTTCATGATCAACCGCTTTTCCGATGTCGTGTAGCAATCCACCTTTTTTAGCTAGAGTAACATCAGCGCCCAGTTCTTCGGCGAGCATAGCTGATAGATGAGCTACTTCAATAGAATGACGAAGAGCATTTTGGCCATAACTAGTTCGATATTTTAAACGACCAAGAATTTGAACCAGTTTAGGGTCAAAGCCCGCGACACCGACTTCGTATAAAGCCTCTTCACCAGCTTTTTTAATATCAATGGCAATATCTTTTTTAGCGTTTTCAACGGCCTCCTCAATTTTAGTAGGGTGAATTCGTCCATCTTTAATTAAATAGTTTAAAGTTTTTTTAGCAATATGACGACGAATTAAAGAAAAACCTGAAATAGTAATAGCATTGGGGGTATCATCAACAATAATTTCTACTCCAGTCATTTGTTCAATAGCTTTAATATTTCGACCTTCCCGGCCAATAATACGTCCTTTCATTTCGTCATTAGGCAAGTCAACCGTAGTAGTAGTTAGTTCCACGGTGTAGTTAGAAACCATACGTTGCATGGATAGAGCTAACATATCTTTAGCCTTATCATTAATTACCTCTTCCGCCTCACCCTCTAATTTTTTAAGACGAACCATTAAATCCTCAGCACATTTTTCCTCCACACTCTTTAACAGAATTTCTTTAGCGGTCTCTTTATTTAAACCAGAGATTTCTTCTAATTTAGCAGCCTGTTCCTCGCGAATACTTTTAATTTTTTCTTTAATTTCTTGAACTTCATTTACTTTGTCGTATAATTTTTGTTGTTTGTCTTGTAAATCAAGTAGTTTCTGTGAGAAGGCAGTTTCTCGTTGTTCCAATCTTTTTTGTAATTGATTAATTTCATTGCGACGCTTAGCTTCTTCTGACTTAGACTCCTCGATGATTTTAAGAGCTTTGTCTTGAGCTTTTAATAATAGATCTTTTTCTTTAATTTTAGCTTCATTGATAATTTTATCAGCTTTTTCAGCTGCTCGATTAGCTTTAGTTTTAACTAAAAGCTGAAAAACAAAATAGCCAATAAAAAAACCACCTGCAGCTAAAACTAGGTATCCAACATAGTTTAGATATTCCATATAAGTTAGAACTGTCCCTAGGAAATAAAGGTGGTCTGAAATAAAATATTCAATTGACAAAAAGAATAACCACTTTAAAAGTGTTATTTGAGAAGATATGAAGCTGAGATATTTTTAATTTTTTTGGCTAATTTCAGAGAAAAAAACAATGATTTCATAGATAATTGATCTTCAAAAATAAATTTTTATAACAACTAGATAGGTGGCTAATTTTTCGTCTTATTCCTAAAAACAGATTTTGTTAATAAATTATAAGATTACTAAAATTACTTTAGCATTAAATTCGTAGGTTGTAAAGGTTTCGGTAGCCCTATTTTTTATTGACTAAACTCGAAAAATAAAGTAATATTAACTAATAGATAAAGAATTTTTAAGGTTGAAATAGCCTTTTTATTTTATAAATTAATTAGTGTTTTCTATGAACATAACCGAGTTAGCTCGTCTACTAAGAATTAGCCCTCAGGAGTTGCGTGATTTACTGCCACAACTCGGTTTTGCTATTGGTCAAAAAGCGATTAAGGTGGATAATAATACAGCTAAAAAAATTATTAAAAATTGGCCTTATTTTAGACGACAACTAGAACAGAAACGAGAGGCGGAAAATCGCAAGAAGCAAGATGAAGTTTTACCCAAGGAAAAGAAAACCATTGCCATGCCCAGAGTAATCACTGTGCGCGCCTATGCAGAATTAGCCGGAATTCCAGTTAATCGGGTTTTGGCTGAATTAATGAAAAATGGAGTATTTACTTCTATTAATGAAAAGATTGATTTTGATACAGCCACAATCATTGGCGATGGTTTGAATTTAGATATTCAATTGGCCGAAGCTAAATTGGAGGATGATGATAAGGAAGATCGTAAATTAGCCACTATTTTAAGTAAAGAAGATAAAAAAGACTTAACCGCTCGTCCGCCAGTTATTGTTGTTATGGGCCACGTTGATCATGGTAAAACTAAATTATTAGATTCTATTCGTCAAACTGATGTGGTGGCTGGTGAAGCTGGTGGGATTACGCAACATATTGGCGCCTATCAAATTATTCGCAAAGATCAGATTATTACTTTTATTGATACGCCTGGCCACGAAGCCTTCACAGCGATGCGCAGTCGAGGTGCTCGAGTGGCTGATATCGCCATTTTAGTGGTTGCCGCTGATGATGGCGTTAAACCACAAACCACCGAAGCTTTTCGTATTATTGAAGCTGCTAAAATCCCTTATATAGTAGC
>Ga0268276_1003394_pt1 | contig 12404 bp, 10 predicted proteins | sample saktaG_4_FD_190145 | JGI IMG/M metagenome (GOLD analysis project Ga0268276, IMG submission 190145) | Saline water microbial communities from Sakinaw Lake, British Columbia, Canada - sak_2010_1_5_45m | ecosystem: Environmental > Aquatic > Non-marine Saline and Alkaline > Saline ...
CACACAATGGCGGACCCAGCCAAGTTGGTGGGCAAAAACTTCAATTTTCAGAAATAATATGTCCTTTTTGCCATACACCTATAGCGCCCGGCGATAAAGACATAGTTAAAACCTCATACGGAACCGCCCATTACTCGCGTTGTGCTCTTCCTCTGGGTATAAAAATTCTAGTGGCTTCCGGGATATCAAGACCAACGGAATTCTCAACTCCGGAATTTATACAAAAATTCCTTCAGCAACAAACAAATAACCTCCTTGAAAAACCTGATAACCCCACAATCGAAAATCAACTAACAACCATCATCGGGGTGGCCCAAGAATATTTTGGCTGCGAAATCAGATTTTCCAAACTCATGGCCGCAAGATAAAAAGGAACTGGTCCTGTCGTTGATGCTTTATCACGACTCACAATCAACGATACCTATGGGACCAGTTCCACCAATCAATAAAGCTCAGCTAATAAAACCGCTGAGCTATTTTTATTTTATAAACTAGTTACTAAACTACTTTATAGTAGCTTAGTAACTTAACAACTCTTTGTCGTCATACATAAAACCGCCATAATTTATTTTTATAATCTTTGGCATAATCAATCCCGACCCGCGGGGTTTTTTTAATTAGCAACGGTTTTAAATTCTCTTTCCGTGCTTCTATCCAAAGACCATGTTTTTTAATATAGGCAGGCAAACCGTTAAATTTTTTATCTATTTTTAAAGCTTTGGTTAATTTAGCCGGACCAGTCAATTGATAATTGGCGGCCGGTTCCGCCCCGCGAATTAAAACCGCCGCCGGATAATTTTCTTTTTCCGTTACAATATTTAACATATAGTGCATTCCATAAACCAAATATACATAAATAACCCCGGGGCCGCCGAACATTACCTTGTTTCTTTCAGTTCGGCCGCGGCTGGCATGGCTGGCCAAATCATTCGGACCGCAATAGGCTTCGGTTTCTATAATTTTTGTCCTAATAATTTTATTGCCAACTTTCCGCACTAAAAAACAGCCCAAGAGATCTTGGGCGACTTTCAGGGTCTGACGATTATAAAATTGCCTGGCTAAAATTTTGGGCATACTGATACATCTAAATAATACTGGCTATATTTTTTACCACTTGTTCCAAATTTTTTATCTTTTTTAATTCAATTTTTTCTGCCTTAATATTACTGTCCGGGATAATAGCTATATCAAAGCCCAGTTTCCCGGCCTCGGTCAAACGTTGTTCCAGCTTGGCCACCTGGCGCACCTCCCCGCCCAAACCAACTTCGCCCAAAACAATGGTCTTCCGGCTAATTACCTGATTAAGAAGAGAAGAAGTAATGGCTAAACAAACCGCTAAATCAAGAGCCGGGTCATTAATTTTTAAACCGCCGACTATATTTAAAATTATATCCTGATTCATCAGCTTAAGACCGGCTCGCTTGGTTAAAACCGCGGCCAAAACCTGCAACCGGTTTAAATCAAAACCGGAGGCCTTTCTCTGCGGATAGCCAAAAATAGTTTTGGTAACTAGGGCCTGAACTTCAATTAAAAACGGCCTAGTCCCCTCAATTAAGCAACTGATAACCGAACCGGTAATCTTCTGGTCGCCGGCATCTATAAAAACCGCTCCCGGGTTAGTAATTTCTCTAAAGCCCGAAGCGGTCATTTCAAAAATACCTAATTCATTTACAGAGCCAAACCGGTTCTTAATGGCGCGCAATATCCGGTAATCATGAGCGGTTTCGCTTTCCAGATATATAACCGTATCCACTATGTGCTCCAATGATTTTGGCCCGGCAATCTGTCCGTCTTTGGTAATATGGCCAACCAAAATTATGGCTATATTGTTTTCTTTGGCAATTTCCAAAAATTTAACCGCCCCGACCCGAATCTGATTAAGGCTGCCGGCCTCAGATGGAATTAAGGAGGAATAAACCGCCTGGATTGAATCTATTATTACCAGGCTTGGTTTTAATTTTATCAAAGCCGCTAAAATTTTTTCAACATTTGTTTCGCTGATAAATTTAATATTTTCCAGATGGCAGTTTAATCGGCTCATCCTTGATTTAACCTGATTAACAGACTCCTCGCCGCTGGCATAAACAACCGGAGTGGAACTTTGGCCTTGGCCGACTGCATCCGCTATCTGCGCCATTATGGTTGACTTTCCTATCCCCGGCTCGCCGGATAACAATATTAGAGACCCGGGCACGATTCCACCGCCCAAAACGCGGTCCGCCTCCCCAATATTGGTTTTTATTCTATCTAATTTTAATTCAGCCACCTGGCCAATATCAATAATCTCAGCCGGATTAACATTAACGGCTATTTTATTATCAACTTCCCTTTGGTCAATTGTCTGCATCTTTAAAGTCCCCCAGGCGCCGCATTCCAAACAACGCCCGCTCCATTTGGAAAACTGGGCGTCGCAACTTGAGCAGACATAAATATTAAAAATTTTAGACATATTTAATATTCTGAATTTAAAATCTCTCTGGCCAATCGTTCATAGGCCTTTCCTCCCCGCGATTTCGGGTCATAATGAAGTATTGACCGGCCATAACTCGGAGCTTCGGCCAAACGAACGCTCCGGGGAATTACGGAGCGAAAAACCCGATTGGGAAAATACTGATATAATTCATTCATAACCGACGTAGACAATTTGTTCCGCTTATCAAACATAGTGATAACCGCGCCCTTTATTCCCAATTCCGGCTTTAAATTCGCTTGCACCAAACTAATGGTTTCCAATAGCTGTCCCAGACCTTCCAGGGCATAATACTCACTTTGAATCGGGATTAGAATTTCATCAGCCGCCACCAAACTGTTTATGGTCAATAGACCCAATGAAGGCGGCCCGTCAATAATAATAAAATCATATTCATCCCTAACGGTTTCTAAAACAGATTGTAATTTATATTCCCTATCTTCTAAATCCACTAATTCAATCCCGGCTCCGGCTAAAGACGGGGTTGAAGGCGCGATTTTATATCCCTCCTGGACAGTTCTTTTAATAATCTCATGGGTTGGCCTCAATCCGATTATGGCTTCATAAATCCCCTGCTCCAAGTTTTTACTGTCAATTCCGAGCCCGGAAGTGGCGTTGGCCTGCGGGTCAATATCCACTAACAAAACCTGCTTACCCAAATAGGCCAGATAAGCGCCTAAATTAACCGCGGTAGTGGTTTTGCCCACTCCGCCCTTTTGATTCACGATTGAAATAATTTTGCCCATATCTAATCCAAATTATATTATCATTATAATACTTATGCCAATCTTTGACAATTTTACCTAATTTTATTATACTAAAATCAGTTTTTATTTTTAAAGCCGCGATGGTGAAATTGGTAGACACGCGGGACTCAAAATCCCGTTCTGGCAACAGAGTGAGGGTTCAACTCCCTCTCGCGGCACTATAACAACAAAAAGTTTCACGAGCGAATGAGCGAGTGGTCCGCCTTTTGCGCAACAAAAACTGGCGGACAAATCTCTCCCGAGGCACAAAAAAACACCAATTCCAAACAGGAAAAGGTGCTTGTTTTATTTTTATCTGCTTATCAACGTTAGCAGATTACTTCTTACTTCTTACCTGCCCGCCGAAGAGGCGGGCTTCTCACTTCTTACTCCCGGCTTTTATACTCTCTTATAGCTTCAACCACTTTGGAATCGTTGCTTAAATTCTCAATAAATAAAACATGGTCTAAATTTATATTCATTTTGTTTTCCGGGCCGTGGATTTCATTGCCAAGCTTAATCAAGGAAAAATTATCGGCCGAGACCTGCCCGGTCTCTTCCCCCAAAGACGATGCCTGAAGCGCTTGGGACATACGTAAATAATAAATATCTTCCAAAACCAAAGTCTGGAGATTAATATCGGTTACTTTGCCGAAATAAACCTGCCCGTTAGAAAGAAAAACCGCCTGATATTTATCCGGGTCGGACCAATTTAATAAACGACTGAAACTGGTACTGCTGCTAAATAAAAAATTAAACACAATCAATAAAACTACGGCTATTACCAAAATAACGGCTGTCCATAATATTGTTTTTCGACGCGCCCGCGAATTTAATAAATTGGTTATAATATTCATACGATTATATATAATTCAAACCCGCAAATTATATGCCGGGCTATTTTAAAATAACCACCAGCAAATAAAATTTACAATATTTAAATTATGTTATTATTTCTTCATTTATTTAATTTATTTATTATTTCTTCATTGCCCGGATTTAACTCCAGCGCCTTTTCAAAATATTTTCTCGCCTCGTCTGTTTTACCCTCTAATTCAAAAGACAAGCCCAGACTATATAAAGCATTTGAATGACCCTGGTTAATTTGGATTACTTTTAAAAATTTTTCAATCGCCTTGTCTATTTCTCCCTTGTTATAATAAAGCCTCCCCTGCTCATAAAATATTTCCGGGTCATTATATGTCTTAGTCAACTCATCTAATATCGGCAAAGCTTTTTCCGGTTGGTCTTCTTTTATATACGTTTTTGCCAGCCAAAACTTGGCTTCATCGTAATCAGGCTTCATTATCAAGGCCTCAGTCAACGACTGCTTCGCCTTATCCGGCAAAGAAGCCTTCAAATAGGCTTTTCCCAGCTCGGTTAAAAGAACCGGGTTGGTCGGCTCCAATTGAACTGCCCGGCCAAACGCCTGGACTGCGCCTGACTCGCTCCCTTTTACCAACGGCCCGACGTCTCGATAAATCATGCCCAAAGTTTCCTGGCAGGCTACTGAATTTGGATAATTGTCCGCGGCCGCCTGAGCCGCCCGGATACTATTTTCCAAATTCTGCTTTATCAGATTATTATCCCGAAAATTGACCGGTTTCATCATTTCCGCTTTTATTTTGTTTAAATAACTCTTGGCCAAACTAATTTTATAATTATAGCGATGCGAATTTAAATTAATTGCCTTTGCCAACCCATCTTCATTATTTTTTTTTGCATAAAAATCAGCTAACCAGTATTTTATCCCGTAACCGGCCAGCACTACCAAAAAAATGCATAATAATGTAAAGCAAATTAGAGGCAGTTTATTAATTATTCCGCCCCGGGGGAAATCTTTTGTTCCCTCGCTCGTATCTAAATTTATATTTTTTTCACTAAAAATCAACAACTTGGAATTATACGCCGTGGCCATCAGTAAGGCCAGCAAGGTAAAAAACAAAAACAATAGCGAAAGGCTGTTTAAAAATAAAAACTGTAGCAAAATCAATACTGACAAACAAACAATAATAATTAATGTTAATCCCAAAAAATTATTCTCTGTTTTATCCTCTCTTAAATCAAATCTATAAAAATATTTTCTAATAACAATATAAGTTAAGTAAAAAAAAGAACTGATAACCAACAGATAACTCAGTATTCCTAAAATACCCAATGTCCCCACTATTTCAAAAACATAAGAATATCCTTTGTCAAATCTAAACTGCCAAAATTCAAAATTATTATATTCCCCATCGCGATACAAAGAAAAAATATTGGCAAAAGTGCCCGGCCCGGAACCGAAAATAAAATTATCTTTTAATGACTTAAAGGAAATGCTGACAGTATTTTCATAATCCAGTCCCACTGTCCGCGGGAGTTCTTTGCCGAGCAATATATTATCCAAATTTATTTTATGGCCGGAGGAAAAAAATAAAAATGCCCCGGCGACAACAATGAGTATAATCGGAAGAAAAAAAAATTTTTTAAAAATATTTAATAACTTAAAAGGCCGGCTAGAAGCGGAAATAAAATTAATCAGCCCAAGCATTAACCCGCCCAAAAACAGGCTAACCCAGGCAACATAAAAATCAACCAAAGCTAAAAATATTAAAGCCAAAAATAATATTATTTTAAAAAACCATAGCTGGTAATTTTTCAATTTAAAATAAACGCCTTCATTTTTATAATTCATTATAAGCATTCCAACTATTAATATAATTATTACAACACTGTAAGAAGCCAAAATTTCCAACGAACCGCTGACAAAGCTAAATGAATCCTGAATAAAACCGGCGCCCGACATTAAATTCCATAAGCCAAAAAAAGAAAACCAGGCCGTCAGTAAAGCCAAGCCGTATGAATATATTAATAATTTAAGGCAGGAAAAAATATAATCATCGCCAAACTTATCCTTGTCTGAAAAAATATTGATAATAATAAAATAAAAAACAACCAATAAAAACAAGGCTATAAACGAATCGCTGAACCTTCCGTAATAACCAAAAAATGAAGAAAACTTATCAAGGCTGAAAACGGCCGACAATAAAAGGCTAACAAAAAAATCAATACCGGAATATCCATCGGCGAATTCTTCAGTATTAATTTACCGCCAAATTTGGCTGACTTGATAAAAAATAAAATTGCTATTATCGGAACAATTAATAGTAATAAAAAAAATTTATTAAATTCAAACCATTCAAATGTCCAAGGCAAAAAAAATAAAGGTAAGGTAAAAATCAAGCCCTTTATTAAATATATCATTATCTTGTCCAATAGAATAATATTATCGTCCGGCATAATAATAAATTTCAAAAAATTAATTAAACCTTCGTCTAATTTTAAATTTCCTTATTTTCCGATAATTTCTTCTCAAATAAATCCTTAATAAATACACTAACGGCCGTGGCTACCGGAATAGCCAATACCGCCCCTATTATTCCCGCGACTTTAAAACCAATTAACAACACAACTATACTGACAATCGGATTTAAGCCAACAACTTTCTGCATCAGCTTCGGCACAATTATATTATTTTCAACCCACTGAATAATTATATATAAAATAGCCACAAATACCGCCAGCATCGGCGCCTGCGTAAAAGCCAAAAAAATCGCCGGAATAGCGGCCAATATCGGACCCAAATAAGGCACAAATTCGGTTAATCCGGCTATTAAAGCCAATATTAAAGCATAATCAACTTTTAATATTAACAGCCCTGAAAATGTTAAAGTAAATATTATTAAAGATAAAATTAACTGACCCCTGAGCCATAACCCTATTTTTCTTTGCATTCTTGATATTAGCTGCATTAAATACGGCTGATATTTATCGGGAGCAATTGACCTGATTATTTTTTTCATGGCGCTGTCCTCAACCACCATGTAAAAAGTAATAACCAGCACCAAAAAAAATGAAAAAATACTTCCAAAAATACCGGTAACAGTAGAATAAACGCCGCCAGCCGCATTTTCCAAATTTGAATTGACCGAACCCAGACTGTTTTTAATATTATCCAAAAATTCATGTTGATTTGTATAATTTTTAAAAACAGAAAAGCCGGAAGAAATTTTTTCAAAATATTTGGGAAAATTAACTGATATCTCGCTTATCTGCTGTATTATCGGCGGAATTATCAAATAAACTATTGAACTTAAGATTATAAATAAAGCCAAATAAATTAACACTATTCCCAATGTTCGCGGAATCCTTCTTTTCCGCATCCAATCAACCCAAGGATCAAGAGCGCTGGCCATTACCAAAGACACGAACAAAATGGCCAAAATATCCTTTACCGTATATAAAAAATAAAGCGCTAATAAAATAAAGATAATTTTTAATATTGTAATTGTGGAAATATTAATATTAGTTGCTTTTTTATTATCCATAATATTAAAATTTAATTAATTATCTTACTATATTATAAAATAAATTGCGCAAATAAGCAAAAATAGACCGTCATTACCGCCTGTTTTTGAATGAATTTTATTATAAGAGGACAACGCAAAATTAATTCAAATATTAATTTATTTTTTTTCTTCTATTTTTTTTCTAACTTCTTTAATAAAACCATTTTTGCTTATTGTTCTGGTTTGTTTTTCACCTCTGTCCCGCACCGTCAATTTATCGGAGTTTATTTCTTTATCGCCAATAACCAACATATACGGCACCTTCTCATTTACGGCTTTTCTTATTTTATTTCCAACCGTCTCATTGCCGTCGTCCACTTCAATCCTGATATCATTTTTCTTAAATTCTTCGGCTAATTCAAAACAATATTTAATATGTTTTTCACCAACTGAAATTATTTTTACCTGAACCGGAGACAACCAGACCGGGAAAGCGCCGCCGTAATGCTCAATTAAAAGAACTAAAAACCTTTCATATGATCCAAGTATAGCCCTATGAACCATAACCGGCTGCTCTTCTTTGCCTTTTTCATTAATATAAGTCAAACCAAATCTTTTAGCGGTGGCAAAATCAAGCTGGACTGTGGGAATCTGTATTTCCTTACCCAGAGCGTCTCTAAACATAAAATCCAATTTTGGTCCATAAAGCGCGGCTTCTCCTTCCACTCTCTTTGCTCCTAATTTCATTTCTTTCGACACCTCTTCTAATATTTCTTCGCATTTATCCCAATCCTTGGATTCGCCAATATATTTTTCAGGATGGTCGTAGTCTCTAACAGATAAAGAAACCCAGTGTTTCCCCCACATACCTAACGCACTATAAAAATCCTTGATTATGTTTACTAAAATTTTTATTTCATCTTTAACTTGGTCTAATCGGCAAAAAGTATGCCCGTCCTCTACGGTAATAGCATATACCCTATTTAAACCGCCCACTTCGCCTGTTTTTTCCGCCCGATACTGTTTTTCCGACTCCATATACCGAATCGGCAAATCCCGATATGAACGGGGTTGGGAAGCAAAAATCTGAGTTTGATGAGGACATTGAACGGGTTTAATTACAAACTCGTGCCCGCGTCCCGAAGAAACATGAAACAACTCTTCTTTAAATTTTTGCGCATGCCCGGACAATTTATACAAATCAATTTTAGCTAAATGAGGTGTTATTACTTTTTGAAAACCATAATTAGAACATACTTTCTCAATATGCTTTCTTAATTCATCAATAATAATTGTCCCCTTAGGCGTAAATAAGGGCAAACCCGGACCGACTAAATCCGAAAAACAAAACAAATCCAATTCTTTTCCAAGTTTGCGATGGTCTCTTTTCCCCGCCTCTTCAAGCATCGCCAAATATCGCCTTAATTCTTTAGGGTCTGGAAAAGCCACTCCGTAAATTCGAGTAAGCATCTTATTTTTTTCATCTCCCCGCCAATAAGCGCCGGCCAGTTTGGTTAATTTAAAAGCATTGGTCTTAACTATTCCGCTGGATTTAATATGCGGTCCGCGGCATAAATCTTCAAAATCACCCAGCCGATAATAACTTACTTTTTTCTCGCCTTTGGCCTTTAACTCTTTTATTAAATCCACTTTGTATGTTTGACCGACCTTTTTCTCCCGCGCCAAAGCTTCTTCTATATCCAATTCAAACTTTTCAAATTTTAAATCATTTTTAATTATCTCTTCCATTTTTTTTTCAATCCTAATTAAATCCTCTTCGCCTATCTTTCCCTTGCCGAAATCAAAATCATAATAAAAACCGTTTTCTATCGCCGGACCAATGGCGAATTTTACCTTGGGCCATAACTCTAAAACCGCCGCGGCCATAATATGCGACAATGAATGCCGCCTTATTTCTTCCCTATCGGCGGATACACCTGAATTTTTTTGTTTTTTATTGCTCATATTTTTTATCTTTAATTATTAAAATATATATTAAGGCTATAATAGCGCCGGCTAAATCAGCCACTAAATCCAAGGAAGTATTTACATAACCGCCCACCCCCGTTTCCGGAATCACTACGGTGGCAAAAAATTCAACAATTTCATTAAAGGCTCCGACGCCTAATCCGGCCATAACAATTACGATTAATATTGAAATCCATTTTTTTGTGTCTATTCTTAAACTTGGCTTTAATAAATGATACATCAAAAGCGTGGCCACTCCAAATCCAATAATATGCACAAACTGGTCATATCTAAAAATATTATAGGGCGGGCCGACAATCGGCAATAAAATAATTTCATATAATTTTTTACCGCCTATAAAAATTCCTCCTCCCGACATATGAAGTATTGCCCAAACAGTCATGCCCCAAAGTATAATATTCGGATAATTTATTCTTTTATTGGTAAATAATATTACTAAAAGAAAAAATATTATTATGCCGATATACATTATAAATTCATAGTTTTTTCTAGATACAAAAACAATAGTAAATATAATTAATACTATTATTAATATAAATAAAATCGGCAATTGTTCTTTTTTTAAAAACCCCATCCCCGTGCATTAATAAAATTAATACACTGGGACGGGGCATTAAATATCGCCTCGCGGTTCCACCCGGCTTGTTCGCTAAAATATTTATTCGGGCAAAATCGGCCACCTACAAATATTTTAGCAACCACCTTAATTTATTTATCCTATTAAGCTTAGTCCCGAATATTCGAGATCCCGCCATAGCGGGACCATGGTTGGTTTCCTGCTTAAGATATACAGGCTCACGGCAATCGCTTTTAGATAAATTTATTTTTCAATTTTAATTTTAATTCTATCCACTAAATTAGGGACTTTTTTGTTAAAAGCCGGGCGAAAAATTAAATCATAACCGGCAATTTCCTGAAAATTATCAAGATAATCTCTTAACTGGCTTTCGGTTAAGCCAACAATTTTATGCCGGTCAATAATATTGGCATCGTCTTTTAAGGTCATTTTCCCCTCAAATGAAGACTTAATCGTGGCCAAACCATTATCAAAATTTAAGTTATTTAAATCATACGAAATATCGTCCGTATTAAACTCAATCAGATTTTTACTGTCAGGCACAATAGTAAACAATTTATTCTCCGCCAACTTAGCGACCCGCTCTTTTGAAAAAGCGACTATGGTCACCAGGGCTTCCATGCTAACCTCAAACTTCTCTTTTTCTTCCCCCACTTTTCCGTCAACTTCGGTGCTGACAGAATTTTCGTCAACCATATAAATAACCTTATCATATCCTTTATAGCTACTGCCGAATTTCTTTTCCGCTTCTTTTATTAAAACATCTTTTAAATCTTTAACCGCTTTATCAATGTCCGCCTGTTTAATATATTTTTTAATCTGCTGGCCGTAATTAAACTTGGTCTGGCTTTCGGCGTATATTTTTTCCTGCAAACCGGCCCATAGCCCCGGAATGGTAAATCTTGTCGGCCCGATAGCCATAGCTTCACTCGGCTCATCGGCATATATTTCCGCTTCTACCGAGCCGCCAGCTGGAACATTTACGGTTTCTTTTATTCTAAATAATTTATTATCAAGGCTTAACAGTCTAGTGGTGGCGACTAACGGCTGATTTTTGGTATAATTATTTATTATTATAATCTTGCCGCTGACTTCTTCGCCAATTATTTCCGTATCTGTACTTAAATATGTTTCCGACTCCTCTATTTTAACCTGTTCAACCACTCCTTCAACGGCATTTTCCAGCGAGGAAGATTCTTCTTTTACTTTTTCATCATAAACATCAAAAATAAGGCTGTCGCTAATACGCTCCTGACTCGGTATTAATACTATAGTTAAATTAACAAAAGAAAAATAAAAAATTACCACAATTAATATAACGGTTGCCAAACCAAAACTAAAAGCGATTTTGCGATATAAATTAATGGGCCTTTTACCCGAAACTTTTTTGTTGTTAGAGATATCCTTGGGCATATTTTTCTCTTTACTTAATTTAAAATTATCTTCGTCCTTGGGGCTATTATTTACTATCGGCTCTTTTTTAGGGGCCAATAATTTTTTTCTAGGGCTATTTTTAGGTTTGGCAATATTTTTAGCTGTCTTTTTATTACTAACATTGCCCGGCTTTTCAGAAGTATCTAAAACGTTTTTTGATAAATTCATATGATTGTTAAAATTAATAATATAAATAGTACAATCTAAATCTTTAAATATAGCCAAGACCGCAAACAAACATGATATTACTAATTAATATACCAAATATTTTAATTTTTGTCTATAATAATATTTTTAAAATTATTATTAATTTCATTTATTAACGCATTTGAATTATCAACCATAAATCCGGTTTCAATAATATTCTTTTGACCATTATCACTAAATTTTAAAACTACCTGATTGTGGCCGCAATATTTTAAAAATAAATTTTTTAATTCGCCTAATTCTTCGGCGCTTAATTTTTTGCTAAAAATCAAATTTAATGAACCGCTCTTTGATTCCGGGCCGGATCCTTGGTCGGCCGGCCGCTTTTTTGACGGCCGACCGGCGGAAACAAAATAATTGTTATTGTCGGTTCCATTATTAAAACTGTTCTCGTCTTTATCCAACCTGAACAAATTAATAGAGTTGGAAATATTATTAATTTCCAATTCTCTAGCCCGATTCGCCAATATTTTTACTTCCTGATCTTTATCTGATATTTTTCCGCTGCAAATTATAGCTTTCCCTTCCTGCCATAAATCAAGCGTTTTTTTTAACAGACTTGGAAAAACCAATATTTCCGTACTGCCAACCGAATCCTCAATCTTAACAAATAACATTGATTCGTTTGAACGGGTAATTATTTTCTTTAG
>Ga0268276_1003396_pt1 | contig 12397 bp, 8 predicted proteins | sample saktaG_4_FD_190145 | JGI IMG/M metagenome (GOLD analysis project Ga0268276, IMG submission 190145) | Saline water microbial communities from Sakinaw Lake, British Columbia, Canada - sak_2010_1_5_45m | ecosystem: Environmental > Aquatic > Non-marine Saline and Alkaline > Saline ...
GTAAGATTCTATGGAGTAGAAAAGTAAACAACTTCAATCGTATTTTAAACCCACAAACTTCAACTCCGTGCAAAATCTTATAATAAAAACTATAATTTGACAAAATTGAAAATTTTTGTTAGAATTCTGGTCGTATGGCGGAAAAACTCTCGAAGTTAATTGGTCGGGGAGAACAGATAGTAGAACATTGTTTTACTATCCCAAGAATTTGGAGATCAAGAGGCGCTGTTGGTCTTCCACAATCTATTTTTCACAAACGTTTTAGAGAAAAGCGTTTTGGACCTACCTTTACTCGTCTTGGATCTGTTAAGGAAATATATTTTAATCCTGACGAACTGTCTCGTCGACCGTTTCAAATACTAGCCCCACTAGCTGTTTTGGCAGCTGTTCATGGGAATATTAATCTGGCAGATGAAGTGTTAGAGCAAATGTATGGTGTTTTATATCATGAGAACGGTTTGTCAAAAGACCCAGGTGAAAAAATTGGTGCAGGGACAAGATCTATGATTACTGGTTATCAACAATGGCTTCAGTTAGTTGCTAGGACTCCAGATTTTTATGACAGTGAAAATCTTTTTTCTAATAGTAACACAATCGCTTTATTATTGGGAAATTCAACGAGTCCTTTGAAAGAGAATGCTTGGAAACTAGCGCAAAAAAAAGAATTACGACACAAAGCTGTTTCCATACCATTAGGCATTATGGTGGGGATAGCTACGGGTTTAATTACTAAAGAAATGATGGTTGATCCTAATACCTTAGCAAAAATAGGCATGGTTTTCGGTAGCGCTTTATTGGGGGGTCGCGATGGTGAGTTAATTGTTGCAAAACTAAACAAAAAAGATAAAAGAGCTTTTACTGTATTATTTAGGCTTTTTGGTGCGATAGGAAGTGCGGTCGGCTCTGGATTAGAACCGCAAGTTTTTTCCTATTTAGTTGGGGGAAATATTGGAGTAGCCGCCTATGTTCTTTTTAAAAAAATTACAGACGCTTTATGTATGTCTCCAAAAAAAATTTATAATGAGAGAGAAGCTCCAGCTTTAATAAAGGAATGGGTAGGGGAACATAACGCAGGAGGAGAAAAAATACAACCAGGTCTTATTGAGCAATTAGGTCAACCCGTCAGGCATCTGTTTGCTCCGTTGCTTGGAGCAATAGATAGGCAATGGCTTTTAGCCAAAAATCCTCAAGGTCGTTCTCAGCATATGCCGGATTTAAATAAATTTGGACTTTCCGGCGCAAAAAAAGATCTTACGAAAGTTAGATATTGCGATTTTTATTCCGACGAAACTCAAGAAGATCTTCGTAAACTTCTTTCTTCTAAAGAAGGAAAAATAATTTCTCCTTCAGAGGTTCTCCGGCTGGTAGCTGGTTTAGAGTGGCAACGAGCTATATTACGAAATGAACCAGACATTGCTGAAAGTAATTTTATTCCTTCGCCCGAAAGCCTTTTGGAGTTTGTTCATCAGAGATGCGCTTCTCGTCTAAATGTGTTGAAAACGCTTCCTCGCAGTGAAGCTTCTTTACGATTGGCTTTATCTGTTCCTACTGTTTTTCGTTTCTTACGTCCTGAATATGCGGAGCCAAAGATTGGTTCTTTAGCCTATTTTCGTGATGCAACCTTCTTTGGTGGAAAAGGAGCAAATGCTGGTAATAAAGGAGTTTTCTTTCCCGCTTTACGTCTTTATTGGTCCTCTCTTTTTGAAACAATTAAAGATAATGCTTATCTTCACCAATTTTTTGTTGAGGTGGAGGATTTAGACAAAAGCAATCCCCAAGGAGCTTTAGCTCAACTAAGAAGCACTTTTAATGAAATAATCACTCAACAACTTGTTCCGGAAGCACTTACCTGTGGATTGACATTTGCTTTGGATTTAGATCCTGATTCTGACCCAAGCGGTATGGTAAAAGAACAGCTTAAAGCCCTTGCCAGGATTCCATTAGAGGAAGCTGAAAATAAATCCGCTCTTCAAGAAAGTCTTATGTTATGTACGAGTACTCTTTCTGTTTTGAGTTTCTATACGAAGGTTCTTAATGCTTATCAGTCATATTATGTTGATAATGCTCCCGACACGCAGAAACCCGAGGTCAAAAAGATATTTGAACAAGCAAAGGCCAATATGAAAAATATTCAAAGAGAGATTGTTAAAGCAATCACCAATCATTTTTTAGTCACGGATCCTGCCCGTTTGGTGAGAAAAACAAAAGAAGGAGAGATAGAGACATCTAAAGAATTTACTTATTTTATGTATATGTTAGCCTTAGAGAACCCCGAGTGGTTAAAAGAGGCGGCTTTGGAAATTGAAAGATTGTATAAAGCTAGTGCCCAGATGGAGACAGGTGAGTTAAAATCAATTCATAGTATTTATGCTTTATATTTTATAAATGGTTTTACTTCAGCTGATAGTGGATCATCAAGCGCCCAAAATCGCTACGGATTACCTGCAGATAAACTAAAAGAAGTCAATCAAGCAGTTAACTCTCATCTAAGCAATCTTGCTGCTGATATAATTTCTTCTAATCTTGGGTCTGGGGTGAGTGCAGTTTCAGTAGAAAGGATAACAGATGATTATCTTCAAGAATGTAATTCGGCAGTTCAGATATGCGCTGGAGTTATCACAAAGGAAAACTTTGGAAAGTTATTAGAGGCATGCAAGAACAATCTTGAACATATTCGTCGTTCTCCATCAGCTCATGCAACAGAGTCTTATAAAACCAAGAAAGCTTGGGTGCTCGTTCATACCAGTCAGTCTCTTGTCCTAATTCGTGAGCGTAAGTTTCCCAATGATACTGACTTGCTTACCCTATCTGATGACATACAAAATCTTATCACTGAATGTAATAAGCTTTTATCAGCAGCGGAGGTTGCTAGAAAAGCACAAGAACATATAATTGCAGTTGTTTAATTATAACTAGCAAATATAAAATAATTTATTTTAAATAAAAAGAGAGGTTAAATTTCTTATAGTTTCTTCTAACAAGCCTCGATGATTTAAGATTGAAAAAGCCTATAGTTTTTGGTAGAATAAAAGACTTGTTTTATGAAAGAAGAAATTTTACATCGTAAGTTTAAAACACTACTTCCTTTATTTTTTGTTGTGGCTTCTTGGATGTTGTCAGCTTGTGACAGTGAACAAGAAAGTCCAGAAGAGATTAGAAATAAAATAATATTAGAAACACTAGAACCTACATTAGTTAATGGAGTATCGCTTCCTTCATGGACTAATGAACCTCTTTTTTCAAAACAGATGACTGTTAATGATGGTGGTTTTGCCTGTGAGGCTGTTCAAAAATACCCCCTTCAACAAGGGGTAGAATTAGTTCAGAAAGGGTTTGTTAATGTAAATGGAAAACCGGAATCGGTATCTTCGGTAACACTAGATAGTAAAAGTTGCGGAGATCAAACCACTCATGTTCAGACCCAACACAAACTAACTATTAATTTAGGAGAAAAAGAGGGACCACACGAAGTGGAGATAGAATTTGCCAATTGTGTTATTACCGATAAAATAACTGGAGAAACAGAAGAAATTTGCGGGCCTGTATTAACAGCAATAAAGAAGGTGGTTAATCTAGACACGACTCCTCCCACTCAAGAATCTGCTGATTTTCAACTGGACCAAGATGATAATAAATTAACTATCGTTGTTAGAGCCGCAGATAATGGTTCTTTGAAGCCTGAAGCAGTGATTGCCGGAGTCTCAACAAAACTTAATCCAGAGGGGACAGCTACGGTTACTATTGACCCAACGAGTATAAAGTTAGGCGGGGTTCAATCAAAATTTTGTGATGAGGCTGGAAATTGTACAACTGAAGATATTAGTCATCTTGCTAATGATACAGAGCCACCATTTTTATCTTTACAATCAGCAAATGTAGACAGTGGGAGATTGGACGTGATGGTTAAACTTGATGATGATGGTCCTCCTGAATTACTGCCGTTGGCAGAAGTAGCGGTAAGTAGGGGTGATCAAACAATAGCCAGTTCGCCAGTTGACAACAAAGGAATTGCTACTGCTACTTTGGAGGAAGCATCCGATCTTAGTCCAATCACTGTTCGTTTTTGTGATGCTTTCCAAAAATGTAGTGAGTTAGCTCTGGCTGATCTATTTGGCGATATTAAATCTCCAAAAATAGAATCAGTTGGTAAGCCAGTATGTTCTGAAGGAAAATGCTACTTTGATGTAGTAATTAGTGATGACTGTCAGAGTTTATTAAGTCTTAATCGTATTAATATTGATGGTGAAGATTTTCCTTTCACTCCTATTGAAGATGCAGATGGGAATGTAAAAGCAATAGCTCATGTTATTGTTGATCCACAACAACCCGGTAAATACTCTTTTACTTATATCTCAAAAGACGCTTTTGGGCAGGGAACCGAGGGTTATGTGGACGTGGATTACGATCCCTGTCCAAAAAATGTGATGGCCACTATTGGTGATGATGGAAGAACGGTAACCTTTAATATACCGACTAATAGTAATTTAAAACCCAGCACTGTTAAACTTGAAGGGATTCAAGATCGCTGGCCATCTTGGTTTTTTAATAGTTCTCTTTTTTCCTTTCTTACTAAAGTTGAACAACAGACTGGTTTGCAATTAAATAAAGATGAAATCCAGCTTACTATTAAGGCATCAACAGGACGCGGACCTTTATCAGTGGAATTAGTAATGGACACGGTTGATGGTTATCGTTGCAGTCTTAATTATCGAGTGAATATGCCCGAGATGACCGATAGAGAAAAAATGCCGTACAATTTGGCATTGGTCTTATCAGTATTGACAACGGGCGCTTTATTAACCCACCAAAGTGTTAAAAGAATTAGAAGAGTAATGAAGTTGAGGGAGGAGGAAAGAAGAAGTTATGTTAAGGATTTGTTAGTAAAAAGTATTGTCTCTGGGACTTTTTACGGTAATGCTGCTCCACTAATAGCCGGACTTCCCAGAAAAGAACAACTTGGTTGGCGTAACGCAGTAAACCACGCTCAAATGCTTATTGAAGCTGATAGATATATGACTAGAAGCGATTTTTTTAAAAGTTTTGAAAAGTTTGGACTTCTTTATAAAGAAACTCCTAAGGATTTTATTAGAGAAAAAAGAGAGGAATTGTTTGAGCAGTGGCTAACGTTTCTTACTAGGGACATATCTGAAATAGTTGGAGAAAGAAATATAAGAAAGTTAAGTACTTATGAGATATTTTTTGTTGATTTTGTTTATCGTTTGCACGAGGAACTAATGAGACATAAATGGCTTCAGGACAGAGTTTCAAATTCTTTAAGACAGCAAATAAGAGAAGTTTTTATTGTTTCTTGTAGTAATCGTGGTGAACTTATTGGGAGATATGAACGGATTTTAAGAGTAAAAAAACAAGAGAAAGCAATGGCGCGGGAATTAGTTTCGATAGTTCAAACATTGTCTGATTGGGGTGATTTTCAAGGCGCTACAGTTTTTATTAATGAAGTAAAAGATAGAGAGCTTCAAGAAAAACTTAATCTTCAGTTAAAAGAAGTTATTTTAAAGATGAAAAGAGATGTGTTTAAAATCTATTTATCTACTGATCGAAAACAGGCGGGTAAGTTTTTAAACGAGCGTTTGCTGGAATATCGTTTACCCGGGGACGAAGAAAAAAATATTAGACAGGTAGCGGCCCGACTTGATTCTTATAGAGTACAGATTAATGAGCTAAAAAAGCGTTATAAACAGAGAGCTAAAGCCAAAGCGATAATTTCTCAAATAGAGCAAACTCTTTTAACCCATGTTATTGGTTCAAATACACAGGAAATTGATCAGAGGCTAGATTTTCTTTATTTAGTATTAAAATTAATTGATGGAGAAGTAAAGGCGGCTGATGTTTGTTCTGACACAAGACCATTGTTTGAATTAACAACAGCTTTTGAAATTCTTTTAGAAGCAGATCGTCTCGATGTAGCCGACGCGCTTGTTCGCCAATCGAGTGGAAGATTAGATACTCGGCTTTTATGGAGAAGAGTAAGCGAATTACAAGCACAGTTCAACACTGCTGTAGGCAGGGGAGATGAAAATGGTCTTATTGGAGCAGAAGACTTTATTAGACAACATCCTCACCTACCGGTAGCTTTAAGCTCGGAGTTCGGACAAAGAGTTGAGGCAATGAGGCAAGTTTTAGAAGAGAAAAGAAGAAAAGAGGAGAGAAAAAGAAAATATCAAGAAACAATTGCCCAATTCCGGCAGCAATTTATTCAGTCGCCAATGGCGCAAGCAATAGTGCAACAAGCTGAAGATTTATTAAGGAGAGATCAAATAGATGCTTTTTCCCAACAGATGGCACCTTTAAGAATCACTTCTGATTTACTATCTGCCGCTGATTTTGAGTCAAAAGTGAAAGATGTTTTTAGAGGGAGAAAAGAAGAGGGTGAAATTGTCTGTGAAGTTTTGTTAGAGGTTGGCTGCTTTGATTTATTATCTTTTTTAATAGTGAACATACCTGATGAAATGCAGAAAATTGCGTTTGAAACAAAATTAAACAGCATTTTAAATCATCTTAAAGATAATTTTGAGCAAGCTCTAAGTCATCCTGAGGTAGATTTAGCAGCGATGAGAGAAGAGTATTTAAAAATGTCTCTTCCTCGTGACTTAAAAGATGAATTAGTAGGCAGGATTGAAGCGGAACAAGAAAGGTTATTATGGTTTACTAAGGATCCCGATAGTTTTTTAATACCGATTGTTGAGAGAGGAATGAGAGAGGCTAAAGGGAAATTACCTCTCGTTGAGGCTATTAGCGCTGCTGTAAGAGCTCAAGCAATTCTTTACGCTTCCCATGAGAACGTGCCCTATATTTTAGGATTTAATGATTATGACAAAACTGTTATCGATGAAGATAAAACCAGGCCAATAAGTTTTAATGAATTTTTAGCGTTACTAAAACGACGCTTAATTTTTCTTCTTCGTGAATTTAGTAGATTATCAAACGCCTCAATCTCACCAGACATAAAAACACATCTTTTAGTAAATACTATTCATGCTCGAGCGATGCAATGGCTTCAACAAGCAAGAGATGAAGAAGGTATTTGGCCAAAAGTTTTAGAAAGATGGCTTAGAGCTGATAAACCTGCAAATATTCCTGTATTAATTACATTTGACGATAAAGAAGAAGATTACACGTTAACTTTATTTGATAGTTAATAAATTTATGGTATAATAAAATTTATTATGGGTAGAGAATTAGCTAATAAAACTGAGGACCCCACTAGTTTATTATTAAGAAGTGCTAATGATGCCGCAGGGCAATTACTTGAATGCAGCCGTGACTTTAGTCCGGAAGGCTGGAGAATCAAGGAGATTGTTGGAGAGGCACAAAAAACAGGATACACAACAATATTAAGTTTAGTTGTTGATGGAACAGGATCAATGCGGGATGATGTGCAAAAAGTTAGGGAAGAAGTTACTAAATTTTTATTAACACTTTTTCCTGCAATACAAGAAAAAGCTCCTGCTCTTTTTGAATTATACGGTGGTAAATTTACCCTAGGAGCTGTCTGTATAGAATTCGGAGATATTGATGTTCCTCGAGATTATCCTTTTTTTAGTTTTACTGCCATTGAACCGACCGAGATAGGTCAAGATCCAGAAAAACATCCAATAATACAATTCTTGGAAAACTACGAAACATCTTTTGATGGGGGAATGCATGATGAAGAGAGTGGTTTAGATGCTGCTGTTTTAGGTCTTGGTTTTGATCCAGCAGAAGAGAGTCAAGGTGGTAAGCCTACTTTAGGTGCGCAATTAGTTAAAGCAATTTTACAAATGGTAGAAAATGAGCGAAAGATAAAAGTTGAAAAATTTGTGAGTACGAAACATAGAGAACCGCGAGAAGACGAAATAACTGATTCAATTACCGATATATATATGGAGGTTCTTCAGTATCTTCCTCCTCAAGTTTTGATTTTAGTTACAGACGAACTAGCTAGGACAGATTATGTTACTTTTAAAACACTAGGTGATGCTTTGAGAGAACTTCAAATAAGGCCTGATATTATTGTTGCTGTTCCTGCAGACGAAACGGTTCGTGATGGAGGTAAACAAGTTAATGTTAAAGAATGGTGGAAGAAACAAGTAAAGCACTTACCAGCTAATTCAGACGGTAAGGCGGTACCTGTTTTAGATTTAAATACATTAGGATCTCAAACTGTGACTGCAGGCGCAAATTGCATGAAAGATAATTTGACGGAAAGGTTAGCTTTAGCGGCTGTATTAGGTATGGAAAGGAATGTGAAAGGATTGTTAACAGGTTCTTAGGTTAAGTTTTAAAACTTAAACTTTTCTTCTTATTAAATTTGATCCTTGGTTTAAATCGCTCCAGACTGGAAAACCACAATTTACATTATTTGGTATGAGACAAACCTCAAACTTCTCATTCAAAAAATAAAGAGCTCTTTGCATCCAAGTTTGAGCGGCGCGCAGGCATAAAGCAGTAAACAAGTCTTGATAATTCTCCGCTTTTAGAGGTTGATTCGCGCGTTGTTGGTATTTTTCCCATAATTGAGGATTAAATTGAGAAAACCAATCCATAGCTGTTTGCCAAAAGATATCCCCAAACCCCACAGAGGCTACTTGTCTTTGTAAATGAACTTCTTCTACGTTTTTAAAAGCTCTTTTATAGCCGTTATCCCAAGCCGCAATCCACTCAAGAATAGTTGGTCCATCAATAGTTTTGTTTCCAAACGCAACAGTCTTGCCCTTTGCTTTTTCAGATAGTTCTCGCAGAAAACCTATAGTTGATGAGGTAGGAGCGGTGGAAGAAATAATAGACGCTGCGTTCCTAAAAGATGTCACTATTGGGTTAAAAAGGCTTTGAATTGCTTCGGCGCTGAATTTTCCCGGCGGAACTAAAATTAGGAGTGGAGAAAGAGGAACGGGTTGACCAAGAGCCTCGGCTAATTCTGGCGAGACTAGTGGTTCTGTTTGGGTGACAACATCAATAAGCACCGGTTCAGCCGGCGAAGCCATACTTTGCATTTGATTGACTTCAGTCCCAATTGGCCTCCATTGCCAATTAGGGCCCAAAAGCTGTGGATTGACACTTAAATAAGAAAATAAATGTTTAGGAAAATCGCTTCTGGGAAGCAAATCGGCAGATTCCAATGTTCCGGCCGCCATTTCATTTAAAAAACTCCTAACCTCTCGTAGAGGTTGTGCAGCTTGATCAGAAATGCTCTCATGCACTTCAACTGCTAAGGGAAGAGAAACAGGAGTAAAAAGACATTCCAGATTAATAGTTACGGGATTTATTAAAGATGATTCTCGCATAATATTTACTTATAACATTATACTATATTTATTTTATATTTCAAGAAGATGGGAAAAGAATTATTTCCTTAAAAAATCAACTTTTGAGGTTATTGATAAACAAATATTTTATTCTTTCCACTTAAAATCTTTCTTAGCCTTTTTTCCCATAGCGGAATTTTGTACATGTAAGAAATAATTTTAAAATTTGAGATTTGGGTTTTAATTTCTTCCGCCACTTTTTCTAAAAACCAGGGGGAGATGTATAAGTAAAAAGTTGGTAGGGACAAGGCATTGCCTTGTCCGTACAAAAAAGTTTGAAAGTTAAATTTGAACATATCACCCCAAATGATTTTTATGTTTTTTTTATTGGGATGAAAAAGGCGGCGGAGGTGAAGGATTAAAATTAAAACAGGGTTAATTTCCACGGCGACAAATTGAATGTTTAGTTTTTCTTGGTAAGCTTTTTTGGCGGCTTCAAAGATGACAATGCCATCGCCGGCGCCAAGGTCAATAATTGTGCGGAACCTGTCAGGTTCGGAAGCTATTGGCAGTAGCGCTTTAATAATTAATGGCAGGTCTTTTTTATTGGTGGGGAAATAGGGGATGGGGGAAAGCTGGGGGAAAGCAAAAAGAGAAATAATGATAAAGACGACGATTATTAACAAGAAAAATAAAAACAAGAGCATAAATCTATTCTAACATGCTATAATTTTATTATGGCAAAGAAAACTTCTTCTGCAAAAATTCCTCGTTCGTTGCAGTGGGTTTTGTGGTCTTGCGACGTTTCCCATTTAGACAAAACGAGAGATAAATATTATGTTATCCACCAGATATTTGCCTATGGCACTCTTGAAGAAATAATCTGGGTATTAAAAAATTATTCTTTGCCCACGATAGTATCTGTTTTTAAAGAGCCGTTTAAAGATTACCGTAGGCCAAGATTTTATTTTGTCAAAAATTATCTTTTATCGCTTAAAAATTGGCGGCCTGATGAACGGTATTATGTCAAAAATACACCTCGGGTTATTAGATAAAAAAAGACAGGAAGTTTTTTTTACGCTTGTCCATTTTAAAAAAAACGGATATTTAGCCGGCGGCACTGCTTTGGCTTTGCAAATAAACCATCGAAAATCAGTTGATTTTGATGTCTTTGTTGATGAATCAATTACTAAAGATTTTAAGCTTAAAGTAAAAAAAATTTTTGGTCAGGTAGATTTTTATGTTGATTCTTCAGACCAAATAAGTTTTAAAACAGAGGAGGGGATTGGGGTGACTTTTGTTTGGTATTTTTATCCAACAGTTTCTTCAATAATTACCACTTCATCAATTGGTCTCGCTTCGGTTTTTGATATTGCCGCTGACAAAGCGGAAACTCTTGGTCGAAGAGCCATTTGGCGGGACTATGTTGATTTATTTATTCTGTTGAAACGGAAGATTTTAACCTTAGATAAGATTATTAAACTGGCAAAGAAAAAATTTGGCGGTGAGTTTATTGAAACCCAATTTCTTGAGCAGCTTCCTTATTTTCTTGATTTACAAAAGACTCCAATAGAATTTGTTAAGGAAAAATATTCTGAGAACGAGATTAAATCTTTTTTAGAAAAAGAGGTTGAAGCCTACCTCCAAAAAATCCTACCAAGATAATTTTTTAAATTGCCATTTCTTGGCAATAAAAGCGGATATCAACGCTTGATTACGGTGTTCACCCGCCAAAAATTTGTGCCAGAGGAGGGAATCGAACCCACACGGTGTAATAACACCACGAGTTTTTGAGACTCGCCTGTCTACCAATTCCAGCACTCTGGCAAACTTAGATCAGCACCAGTTCCAAAATTATAGCTATCTTTTTAATGATTCTCTTACAATCTGTCTTAACGAACTTCTACCTTTGCTCGATTTAAAGTATTTTTCTCTTCTTATGCTATCCTCCTTACTCAAAAAGGCTTCATAAAATATTAGTTTAACTTTTCCATAACTTTTTGTTGTTTTAACTTTTTGGTTCAGATGTTCTTTTAATCTTCTTTTTAAATCTGATGATCTTCCTATATAGACTTTATTATTCTTTATTGACTTAAGTAAATAAACGTAAAACATGTTTTACTCAATATTATGGTTTTTGTCCCGAACCACGTAGGGTTCGGGACTACCCAGTACCCAACGTGGTACTGGGTGAGACCTACGCGTCTACCAATTCCGCCACCCCGGCTACTGACAAGTTTTTGCTTGCCCCGTACTTAAATCCGAAGGATTTATAGTTCGGGGAGACCTGCCTGTTTGCCAATTCCAACATCGCGCCAAATTTAATTATTTTATTATATCAAGAATTTTAGGGCTTGACATCTTATTTTTAGTTAATTATATTGATAATCTATGATTGGCTTGAAAATTCATTTGGGAAATTCATACTCCTTATTCCTTTTTTCGAAGAACAAATTAAAAAAAATTAATGTTAACAAAATATATACGATAATTATGGTATAGATTTATTTATTGCTGAATATCAATTCGTACTAAACTTTAAAATATGACCTATATGCCCCCAAAAGAAATCCTTCAGAAATATGCTGATCTTCTTATCAATTTCGCTTTAAATTCAGGCAAAGGAATAAAAAAAGGCGAAGTAGTTTATCTTCAGGTAAATGAGGTGGCAAAACCCATGTATGTGGTTTTACGAAACACCATATTGAGGGCCGGGGCAACTTATATCTCAAATTATATGCCCGATGATGTTCTCCGCGAACATTATGAATTGGCTTCGGAGGAGCAACTTTCAACCTTTCATGATAAGTATTACAAAGGTTTAATTGATCAAATTGATCATTCCGTCTTGATTATTTCAGAGACAAATAAACACGAACTTGAAAGCATTGATCCCAAAAAGATTATTTTTCGTACCAAAGCTTTAAAACCGTTTATAGAATGGCGGGCGGAAAAAGAACATAAAGGCAGGTTTACTTGGACCTTGGCTCTTTATGGTACAGAAGCGATGGCAAAGGAAGCAAAAATGAGCCTTGAAGACTATTGGGATAAGATAATTAAGGCCTGTTATCTTGGTGAAAAAGAACCAATAGTTAAATGGAAGGAAATATTTAGAGAAATTGAAAGAATAAAATATAAGTTAAACGCCTTAA
>Ga0268276_1003398_pt1 | contig 12389 bp, 12 predicted proteins | sample saktaG_4_FD_190145 | JGI IMG/M metagenome (GOLD analysis project Ga0268276, IMG submission 190145) | Saline water microbial communities from Sakinaw Lake, British Columbia, Canada - sak_2010_1_5_45m | ecosystem: Environmental > Aquatic > Non-marine Saline and Alkaline > Saline ...
AAAAATAAAATAAAAAATAATCGGATTGTGGGGTTTAGGTTATGAATTTGAAAATAGGAATTCACAGGGATGAATTCTTAACTTGAAATTCTTAGCTCTAAAGCCATAGTTCAACAATTTCATGCAAGATAAAAAAATGTTCGAGCTTCAGCTTGGTGAAAGAAAGCTGGAGGTAAAAGTGGGGGGGTTAGCTGAACAGGCTTCTGGTTGTTGTTTAATTAGGTATGGAGATACTTCAATTTTATGCACAGCTCAAATGGGCAGAAATAATCCAGGAATGGGGTTTTTTCCTTTAACATGTGATTACGAAGAAAGGTTTTATGCTGCTGGAAAAATACTGGGCTCTCGATTTATGAGGCGAGAAGGAAGGCCATCAACCGAAGCGGTTTTAAATTCTCGTTTAATTGACAGAGCTGTAAGACCCTTGTTTCCAAAAGAGCTAACAAATGAAATTCAAGTTATAGCTACTTGCTTATCTTGGGATGCAGAAAATGACCCTTCAACACTGGGGCTTTTAGGAGCTTCTTTGGTTTTAGGAATGTCTGAAATTCCATGGGCAGGCCCTGTGGCTGTTGTAAGAATTGCCAACATAGAGGATAAATTTATTTTAAATCCAACATATGAGGAGCGAGAAAAAAGTAGTTTGGATTTGGTTTTAGCTGGAATAGAAAAGAATAACGAGCTTTTAATTAACATGATTGAGTCAGGAGCTAAAGAGGCTTCAGAAAGCTTGGTTATGGGAGCTTATGATTTTGCCATTCCTTTTTTACAAGATATTTTAAATTTCCAAAAAAAGGTTTTACAAGAAATTGCCAAACCAAAGGCAGTTATTGTAAAAGTAGAACTTGAGCCAATGCTTGTTGAAAAAATTAAAAATTACTTAAAGGACAAATTAGATACAGCTTTGTATGAAGTTGAGCAACAAGAAAGAAAAATTGCTTTGGGGGAGCTAGAAGACCAAATGCTTGTTGATTTGGCAACAGAAATTGGAGAAACAAACATTGGTTTAGCTAAAGATTTTCTCGAGGAGCAGATAGAAAAAACTTTTAAAGAAAATATTATTAAAAATGAAAAAAGGCCAGATGGAAGAGCGCTTGATGAAATTAGGCCATTGAGTTGTGAAATTGATATTTTACCCAGAACTCATGGTTCGTCAATTTTTTCTCGCGGAAAAACAAAAATTTTGTCTATTTTAACACTTGGTTCTCATGGGGACCAGCTTTTAATGGATAATATGGAGGTTTCGGGTAAAAAACGATTCTTACACCATTATAATTTCCCACCTTATTCAGTTGGGGAAGTAAAAAGAATGGGGAGTCCGGGCCGTAGGGAAATTGGGCACGGTATGTTAGCTGAAAAAGCTTTGTTGCCTTTAATTCCTGGCTTTGAAGAGTTTCCTTATACAATAAGACTGGTTTCTGAAGCCATTAGCTCTAATGGCTCAACTAGTATGGCTTCGGTTTGCGCTTCAACTTTATCTTTAATGCAGGCTGGTGTTCCCATAAAAGCTCCAGTGGCTGGAATTTCTGTTGGATTGGTAATGGGAAAAAGCACAAAAGAGTATAAGCTTTTAACAGATATTCAAGGACCAGAAGACCACTACGGAGAAATGGATTTTAAAGTGGCAGGTACCCTAAATGGCATAACAGCCATTCAAATGGATGTAAAAACCGATGGCATAACCAGAGAAATATTCCAACAAGCCCTAGAAAAAGCTAAAATAGCTAGAGAACAAATTTTAGCTGTTATAAAAGAAACAATTCCAGAGCCAAATAAATCTCTTTCTCCGTACGCTCCTAAAGTAAAGATTATTCAAATAAATCCTGAAAAGATTGGTATGGTTATAGGAACTGGAGGAAAAATGATAAACGAAATTATTGATACTTGCGAGGTAGCCATTGATATTGACGATGATGGAAGTGTTTTTGTTACAGGGCAAAGCGAGGAGGCTATGGAAAAAGCCATTGCTTGGATTGAAGAAATTACTCACGAATTTGAAATTGGAGAAACATTTAAAGGCAAGGTAAAAAGAATTTTTAACTTTGGGGCAATGGTAGAAATTAGCCCAAAGCAAGAAGGCTTGGTGCATATCTCGGAGTTAGCACCTTTTAGGGTTAATGAAGTTGAAGATGTGGTAAAAATTGGGGATGTTATTCCTGTTAAAATTATTAAAATTGACGAACAAGGCCGAGTTGATTTGTCAGCTAAGCAAGCTGGGTTCTCACCAGAAGATAAGTCATCAGAAAGGCCAGCAAGGCAGAAACCATTTTCAAAGCCATTTAATAGAAACGCCAAATAAGAAGTTGTTTTCTTTAGCTAGTGTTAGGCATTTCAAAAAAGCGAATGCCAGATAAAAATACAAAAAAATCAATTGATGAAAATCTTGTAGCTTTAGATGAAAAAGGCAAGGGTTTTTCTGGTAAGTTAAATCAGGAAAGGGCTTATGAGATTCTCTCTCAAGGAGTTATTTTAACAATGGAGGATGACTTAAAAGAGGCTTTAACCAAACAGACAATGAAGGTTGATTTGATTCCAGAATACAAAAAAAAGGAAGAAAGATCTCAAGAATTTTCTTCTGAAAAACCAGTTTTTAACCCTTTTCAAAAGCTTGAGGAAGTTGTTGTTCAGCCCCCTCAAATTCAGACTTTCCCAAAGCCTAAGGAGGTTTTGAATCAAGACAATGTTTTAAGAGAGGAAGATCTTTCTAAAGAAATGGCAATAAAAGAGGAGATGGAAAAGGCTCACAAAGAAGCGCAAGAAAAAGAAAGCTTAGAAAAAGGACTTGCCAATAATGTTCAAAACATTCAACCTAAAATAGCAAAAGAAGAAATTTTAAAAGAAGTTATTGAAAATAGCATTGAAGATATCAAGCCCAAAGAAGCCAAAAAGCCAGAAATTTTAAAAGAAATAATTGGAGATAATGCCCAAAAGATTAAGCAAAACATAGACCAAAAGATTTTTGCTATAGACTCCCAGTTAAAAGAGATAAATCCCAAAGAGGATTTATTTGCCCAGAAAAGAAAAGTAATTTTAGATAAAGTAGTTCTTCAAAAGAAGGCATTAGAAAATTTTGCTCAAAAAGTTGAAGCAGTTAGATTACAAAAAATTGAGCTAGAAAAACAAGAGCAGTCAGCCAAGGATAGTACTATACGACATAGCCTTGAAGAACAGAGGTGGGGAGTTGAAGAAAAGTTTAAAAAAGTCCAAGATTTACTGTGGAACCAGGAAGAGGAAATTGAAAAAGCTCAGTTAGCTTTATCTAAAATTGATAAAGACCTAAAAGACTTTCTAGAGAAAAAGACAAAACTTACAAAAGAAAAGTTAGAAATTCAGAAGTTTTTGGATAATGTTGGGTTTGTAGGGGAGAGGGAGAAGTTTTTAAGCAAAAACAAGAGTCTTTTAGACCAAAAATCTCAACTAGAACTGCTTTATAACCAGGCACTTTCTGAAAAGGAAAAACAAGAGCAAGAGATTTTAACTGTGGAGAAGGAGGAACAAAAAATTGAAAATGAACTAAGAGTTCTTGAAGATAAAATTCAAAAAGCAGTTGATACAACAGAAAGACGAAGATTAGAACAAGAAAGAAGAGAATTAACTCAAAAAAGACAAATTCAGGAAAAAAAGCGATGGGAGATTGAAAGAAAACAAGAAGGCATAAAGAATAACTTTAAAGTTGCTTCTGAAAATTTTTCTAATTTAAAAAAAGAAGAAGACTCTTTTAATCAAAAGCTAGCTGAAATAGAAGCACGAATAGACAAAGAGGTTCCTTTGTCTGATATAAAAAATTATTTAAAAACAGATTTGGAAGAAACAACAAAAGAAGAAGAAAAACCACATAGCAAGCCAGCAGTAGTAAAGCAAAAAGAACCATTGCAAGAAATTCCAACAGAGCCAGCTAAAAGTTTTCTCCAAATTCATAACGAAAATCCATTAGAGGCTGAAGATGACCGAAAAGCTATAGAGCAAATTCGCTCTAACGCCAGAGAAAAAGAACAAGAAGTTATTCAAAAGCAATTTGTTCAAAAACAAGTTCTTCAAGAGCAAAAAGCTACTAAAGATGAGTTTGATGAAATTCAAGAAAGAGAAAATCGGGAAAAAGCCATTGCAAAATTAAAACAAATAGCTGAACAAGAGCAGAAAAAAGCTTCTTTAATTGACTTAAAAGGGCCAATTACTAAAGAAGAAATATTAAAAAAATTAACAAAGGTTTCTTTAAAAGAGGAGGGTCAAAGAAAAGATTTTTTATCTAGGGTGAACAAGGGAACGAAAGTTTTATCAAAGCAGAAACAAAAAAGCGTAGATGATGCAGTTATTTTTCATCCCATGATAAGAAAGAATTCTTTGTTTGAAAAAATTGCCGTGAGGACTTTAATTGTTCTTACAATTATTGGTATTGGTGTTGGTGTTTACTTTGGGCTAGTTTACTTAAACGAACGAAGAAAAAATGTCCCACCAATTATTAGTATTGACTTTACCACATCTACAAACCCAACTAATGAGTGGCCTGATTTTTTTCCAGACAACTCAACAACAACCCAAGAAGCTACAAGCACTTTACCTAATGAAATAATTCCAGAAGAAATCAATGTTGTGCAACAAACTCCACCCCAGCCTTTAATCCCAGTTGCAACTAACAATATTCTTTCTTATCAAAATGATCCCCAGCAGCTAACCTCTTTAGCGGAAATTTTATTAAAAAATAATATTCAATACAATTCCTTTGAACAGGTTTCTATTTTTGATGAAACTCAACAACGCTATTTAGACCCTAAAAGCTTTTTTGAAATTTTAGGAGCAAAACTGCCAGTGGAGTTTGGTTGGGAAAACACAACGACAACTATTCTTATTTTTTCTTCTAAATTTGGCAATAGGTTGGGCTTTATTATCCAAACCGAGAGTAGCAGTGTTTTAAAAGATTCTTTCTTTAACACTGAACAGCAAGCCGAACAAGACACCAGCAGTATTTTTAATTTAATGGGAAAAGCAGCTCCAGCTTTCAGTAAATCTTTTATAAACATTAAATACAAAACAAATACAATTAGATGCCAAACTTTCACTAAATCAGACTTGGGTATTTGTTATCTTGCTTATAAAGATTACTTTATTTTAGCAAGTTCTTTTGAACAAGTAATAAGAATAGTGGACAAATTACCATAATCAAGTAAAATAGGGTTATTAAAATTATGAAAATAAACAAAGATTTTTTACAAGAGCAAAAAGAGTTGCTTCTAGTGGAGCAAAGTAAAATTAAAGAAAGGTTAGCTTCTTTTGCCACAGAATCAAAAACTCACGAGGGTGAATGGGCTTCAAATATGCCAGACTTTGACAAAAGTTCTAGCTTAGAAGAAGAGGCGGACGAGGTTGAGGAGTTTGGAATGCGGTTGGCTTTAGAGCAATCAATGGAAGAGCAGTTAAAAGCCATTGAATTAGCTTTAGATAAAGTTAAAAAAAGTACTTATGGCATTTGTGAAAAATGCGGAAAAGAAATTCCCCAAGGCCGTTTAAAGGTTTACCCTCAAGCCAATTTTTGTCAACGGTGCCAGTAGAAAATTTACAAATTTTCAATTTTCAATTTACAAATTAATATCAAATTAATAAATTATCAAAGGGCTTCCTTTTGTTATTATGAGCCAGCAAGTGTGTCATTCTGAGCTAACAAAGAGTGTCATTCTGAGGGTAATCCCGAAGAATCTCGGTCGAGACCCTTCGGTCGCCTGAGGCGACCTCAGGGTGACACTAGTGTAAGGTTTGAAAATTAAAACATTAAAAAATATGAATTTATTTAAAGATGTTTCAGTGGGTAAAAATTCGCCAGAAGAAATAAATGTAGTGGTAGAAATACCAAAAGGTTCGGTTAATAAATACGAAATTGACGAGGAAACAGGAGCTATTTTTTTAGACAGAACGCTTTATTCGGCTCAATTTTTTCCTTTTAATTATGGCTTTTTACCTCAAACCAGGTCAGAGGATGGAGACTCTTTAGACATTGTTTTATTAACAGGTCCTGTTTTTTCTGGCTGTGTGGTTAAAGCAAGGCCAATTGGAGTTATTTTAATGGAAGACGAAGGAGGAATTGACAATAAAGTTTTGGCTGTGCCAGTTGATAAATTAGAGCCAAGATACAAAGAAATACAAGACCAAAAAGACTTGCCAGATCACTTAAAAAAAGAAATTCAGGAGTTTTTTGAAACTTATAAAAACTTAGAAAAAGACAAATGGGTAAAAATTACCGGCTGGGAAGGCAAAGAAAAAGCCATGGAAATCATCACCAAAGCCATTGAAAAATATAAAGCAGAATCAAAATGAAATCCATGAGAAAGTCATTCTTTATTACTTTAGTGGTGGTTATTTCTTTTATTGTAGTAGGTGGGTTTTATTCCTATAAATGGCTTTCTTTTTCTGTTATAGAAAGAGAATGTTTTAAGGAAATAAACTATTTTCGCCACGCGCCTGGAGGCTGTGAATACTGCAAACCCAAACCAGCTTTTTATTGGTATGAATGGCCAAGTGTTTCAAGGCAAGAAGATAGTAGCGAGTATATTAATTGTTTAATCAAGAAGGGGTTCATAAAATAGAGTAATCAGGGACAGGTGCGCACCTGTCTCTCCCCTTGAAATACAAATCCGAATAAGAAAATAATTTTTCTTTTCCCGTCAAAAATGCTAAGATTCAAATATGGATAATGAAGAACTTATTAAAAAGGTTGATATTCAGCATATTGCTGAGGAGGGCGCAAAAATATACGAGCAAATAAAAATTAACTACGACCCCAAAGAAAAGGGAAAGTTTTTAGCTATTGATATAGAGAGCAAGCAAGCATATCTTGGCAACACAAGTGCAGAATCATTGGAGCTTGCCAGAGAAAAACATCCAAACAATGTTTTTTATGTGGTTAAAATTGGCTTTGATGTTGCCGAAACAATGGCTCAATCGTTTATTGATAAAGAGTAAATTTATGGTAAATGGAGTTTTTGTTGAAAACATACCTTTTATTAGTGTTGTTGTAGGTTGGGGACGGTCAGTGCAGTCCTCTTTTTTTATTTTAGATACTGGTTTTACTGGCGATTTACAAATAACGCCAAAAATTGCACAAGAATTAGGGCTTAAAATTGTTGGTGTAACCAAAACAAGAATTGCCAACGGACAAACTATTCAAGTGCCTGTCGCTCTTGCTATAGCTTCTATGGAGGATGCGGTTAATTATGTGCAGGTTATGATTTCTAAAAGTATGCCCCTAGTTGGTATAAGTTTTTTAACTAAATTCGGCTACAAAGCCATAGTGGATTGCAAATACCGCGAAGTCATTTTAGAAAAACCCGTGTTTGTGAGTTAATAAAATAAAAATATGACTAAAAAAATTAAATATATAATCTTTTTGTTTTCTCTTGTTGTTATTAGTTTCACTATAGTTACATATTTATCAAATAAGGAATGTTACAAGATGAATATGGATAAATTTGGAAAAGCATATTGTTTCAACGACTTATTAAAAAAAGTGGAGTATTGGGGTGTATGCAACAATAATGCAACTATTCCTCAAAATGAAATAAACCCCGATAACTATTTTGTTAGGCCTTTTGTTACTAATAAAGGTTATTACGAAGAAACCTGTAAAAATACGGAAAGACATTCGGTAAGAATTAAATGCTATGAAGAGAATTGCCAAGTCCTTCCTAAAGGACAGGTTGGTGGGTGTGGTACAAGTAAGTCTGTAGTTATCTGTGACGATAAGTATTTTATAGAAATGTCTGATCAGGCACAGGGTCCAAAATTATACGGTCCGTTCACCTTAAATTAAAATAGTTAAAACATTGTCAGACACATGCCTGACAATGCTTTAAAAATATGAAAAAGATTTTGACGATTTTGATTATTTTAGTGTCTCTTTTATTTGTAGGTTTTGTGGTCTCTTTGTTTTGCCTTTATGAATTTCATCAGATACCTTATGTTTACAATCCAGACATACCGAAGGGTTGTTGTGAAAATTATCCTTCCTGTTGTGTGAAAGGAAAATATGGGTTAGTGCAATGGTGGTGTTCTGGAATTTGTGAGAAAGGAGGAGTGGTTAAGGGAATGTTTAAGATAGAAGAATAATCTATGCTGGCAAAACTGATGGAAAGCCAGTGAAGAAATAAACATGAAAGCTGAAATAAAAAAACAAAAAGATACAAAAGTGGAAATTGATTTTGAGTTAAGTTCCGAAGAGTTTGAGGTTTTTTACCAAAAGGCTTTTGACAAAATAAACCAAAACATAGCTTTGGATGGTTTTAGGCCAGGGAAAGCGCCAAAAGATATTGTGGAACAAAAAGTGGGCAATCTTAAAATTTTAGAAGAAGCCGCTGATATTGCCTTGAAAGATAGCTATCCAAAAATTATTAAAGAAAATAATTTAGAAGTTATTGGCCCCCCTAATGTGGAAGTTTTAAAGCTAGCTAAAGGGAATGAATTTCAAGTTAAAATTAAAGTTGATGTTTTACCCACGGTTGACTTACCAGATTACCAAAAAATTGTTTCTAAAATTGAAAAGAAAAAATCTAAAGTCGGAGACGATGAAATTGAAGAAACAATAAAGTGGGTTCAAAAATCAAGAGCCAATCAAAAAGAAACTAATGAGCCAGCTAAAAAAGGTAATTGGGTGGAAATTGAATATCAAAGTCCTCAAATAGAAAACAACAAACTACTTGAGGATAGTTTTGTTTTGGGCGAGGCTAAGTTGATTCCTGGTTTTGAAGATTCTATTGAAGGTATGAAAAAAGGAGAAGAAAAAGAGTTTCAAGCCGAGTTTCCAAAAGATTATTTTAACAAAGACTTAGCTGGGAAAAAAGTAAGTTTTAAATTAAAAGTAAAAACTGTGAAGGTTTTGGAATTAGCTGAATTAAACGATGATTTTGCCAAAACTCTTGGTAACTTTGAAACCCTTGAGAAACTAAAAGAAAACATTAAAGATGGGCTAGGGCTTGAAAAAGAAAATCAAAATAAAGAGCTATGGAAAGATGAGGTTTTGAAAGCTATTTCAAAAGAGCTAAAAGTAGAAATTCCTGAAATTTTAGTGGTGGCTGAGAAAGAAAGAATGCTTCATAACATTAAACACGAGGCTGAACACCAAAAAATAACCTTTGAGGAGTACTTAGAAAGGGTTAAAAAGACAATACTTGAAGTAGAGAAAGAAATTCAAGAAAAAGCTGAAGCAAGAGTAAAAAATTATTTAATTTTAAAGTCAATTGGTGAAAAAGAAGAGATCCAAGTTTTAGAGGAAGATATTGAACAAGAAGTTAACAAGATACTAGCAAGTTATCCACAGGTTAATCCCAAAGAAATTGATGAAGAGAGCATAAAGGGTGTAGTATATAATAATAAGGTGTTTTTAGCTTTGGAGAAATTTTGTGATAAATAGAAATGAAAAATTTATTTAAAATTGGATTGATTATTGCTGGGGTGTTGATAATTGCGGGGGTTTTGTATTTTGTCTTGCAGCCATTTTATAATAGTTATCAAGAAAAAAAGTGCTTAAGTTATCGTTCTGTAATTGATGAAATGTTGCGAAATCAGGCGCAAGAAATAAGTAGCTATGAATCTTACAAGAGACAAGGAATTATTACGAGCATTGAACTAAAAGAAATATTTTATAGTCCGCTTAAGAAAAATTGTGCCTATGTAGCGATAAGAAATTTTAATAATACAGATGGCAGTCAAAGAATGCATCCAAATGGTAAATCCATGTCCTCAAATGAAATTAACGGCTATCCTAAAGATGAGCCTTATTTTATGGGATCTGTAGATAACCTCGTTGCCGTTTCAATGTTTAAGAAAGAGATAAGAATTTTAAAGGGTGAGGAGCCACCTGTTAAACAAATAGATTAGTTTAGAAATTAGTCGTTAAAAATTATTTAAAAATTAAGAATTAGAAATTAAAAATTTACTTCGTATGCCATTAATTCCAACAATTATTGAAAAATCATCAAAAGGTGAGCGAGGAATGGATATTTTTTCTCGATTGCTTGAGGAAAGAATTATATTTTTAGCCGGCCCCATTGATGATTATGTAGCTAACTTAATCATTGCTGAAATTTTGCTTTTAGCCTCTAAAGATTCTCAAAAAGATATTAAATTATACATTAACTCTCCCGGGGGCTCTGTAACAGCTGGCTTGGCAATTTACGATACAATGCAATATATTTCTTGTGATGTTTCCACAATTTGCGTGGGCATGGCCGCCTCAATGGCAGCTGTTCTTTTGGCAGCTGGGGCTAAGGGAAAAAGGTTTACTTTGCCTAACGCTGAAATTTTGCTTCACCAGCCAATGGGAGGCATTACTGGACAGGCCTCTGAAATTGAAATTGGGGCTAAACAAATTTTAAAAATAAAAGCCAAACTTAATTTAATTTTAGCTAACCACACTAACAAGCCTTTAAAAAACATAGAAAACGACACTGACCGCGATTTTTATCTTTCAGCCCAAGAAGCTAAAAAATATGGCGTGGTTGACGAGGTTATTAGTGGAAAGTAGATTTTTATTTACTTTAAATTATTAAATACATCCAGTTTGTCATTCTGAGGGAGTACATTCACTTTGTTAAGTATAAAGACGGTACCAGCCGTGTCATCCTGAGGACACCAGTCCGAAGGATCTCAGACCCTTCGCTAGCCCCTTCGCTAATCGTTCAGGGCTCGCGGAGCCTGTGCTGAGTGATAGCGAAGTGCTCGACTCACCAGAGTGACACCTTGTGTCAGCTCACAAGGATGACAAACGCCGAGGCATTTCTAATTCAAATTTATTAAAAAAATTAAATATGATGAAATTTTTTAAAAAATTTAAACCAATTATTTTAGTGGTAAGTGTTTTTATTGCTTGCTATTCAGTAGTTTTTTATGCGTCTGCTGTTTATGTTGATGCCCCAGGTACCCCGCCAGCTTGTCCCAGTGGCTATGCTGGTTGTGATGCACCAATCAATGTTGGCACAACTTATCAAACTAAAAAAGGTATTTTACAGGTTAAAAATCCCGATATGAGCAATTCAGACAATGCCGATGGCAACTGGTTTCATATAGGCGGTTATACAAAAACATTTGACGAGGCCAAGGCGGCTTGTGTGCTAGTAGGCGCTCGTTTGGCCTATTATTCAGAAATTGTTGACGCTTACAAAAATGGTGCTAATTCTTGCAGTTGGGGTTGGGTTTTTGAAGGATTTATAGTTTATCCAATGCAGAATGGGGCATCAGGCGGTTGCGGAGGTTCGGTGGGTGGGGTGAGGAAATCTAATGCGGCATTAACCTCAGATTATGGCGCTTATTGTGCTCGGGATTCTTTCGCGATAAACGGCTCTACAATAAATGGCGGTAATTTGTATGCTAAAGGAATTTATTTAAACAGCGGGCAAAGCGGAGGTCAAATGTACTTAGGGCTTTTAGCAAATGGTAGTAATGCCGACAAACTTGGTATTTGTTTGGAAGGGGATTGTAAAACAGCTTGGAGCCAAGTGACAGGCACAAGCTATTGGACGGCATCAGGAAATAATATTTATAGCAATAACACTGGCAATGTGGGCATTGGTGTGGCTAGTCCTGCGGGAAAATTAGATGTTGCCGGGATTACTTATAGCGACGGATTCTATAATGACGGTTATTTACGCTCTAACGGCTATGGTTCTGGGGATAATTGGTTGCCTTTCTCAAATGGCAATAATTATTTTCGCAGTCCTTTAAATTATTTTACAAATACTATTAGAGCGGAAAATGGCAGTTGGTTTATCCCTAATAGTGGCAATGCTTATTTTAATCAAGGCAATGTCGGAATTGGCAACTCTTCCCCGGGCTACAAACTAGATGTCCAAGGCGGGCAAGTTAATGCCTCTGGTGGCTTGTGTATTGCCGGGGATTGTAAAACAGCTTGGAGCCAGGTAACAGGCATAGCTGACAACTCCAAGGCCTGCAACGCTGATGGCACCTGCGAAACCACTTCAATCTTAAACAGTGGAGGAACTATAAATAATCCAAATAGTAGCTATCGTTGGGTGGGTGGTGGTAATTGGAATACTTTTTACACGCCTAGTGGCTATATTCAAATTGGTCCGGTAAATACGGGTTGGGCACATATCTACAGCGACGGCAAGCCGTTTATTTTTAACACCTCGGTTTATTCTGTGGCTAATACTTTCAGCTCCTACAACAACGATTTGTTATTACAGCGAGCCGGTTCAACAATGTTAACATTGACCAGCTCGGGTGCGACAATAAGCGGCAATGCCACAGCTGACCGGCTTATTAGCAGTGGCCGAGCTGATGTAGGCAATACCAGCTCTGATTATCTGCCCAATGGCAGTAATTGGCAATATAACCTTTTATTAAATGCCCAGAACAATTCCAGCATTGGTTTTCATGATGCAGGAGCA
>Ga0268276_1003399_pt1 | contig 12389 bp, 13 predicted proteins | sample saktaG_4_FD_190145 | JGI IMG/M metagenome (GOLD analysis project Ga0268276, IMG submission 190145) | Saline water microbial communities from Sakinaw Lake, British Columbia, Canada - sak_2010_1_5_45m | ecosystem: Environmental > Aquatic > Non-marine Saline and Alkaline > Saline ...
CGCCATGCGTTCGGGGCTCCGCAGAGCGTCGAGCACGGCAGTGAGGGCGCGTCCCGCCCGGACGCCGAACCATTCGGGAGCGTCGGGCGCGGCATCCTCCACCCGTTCCGGGCCTTCCACTCCCGCCAGCAGGCGCATCGCCTGGAGGAAAGTCAGGCCGTCCCTTCCGGCGCCCTTCTCGACGCGCTTCCAATGGGCCATGAGCTCGGACAGCCGCCCGGGATCCACCTCGACCCATTTCCCGCGCAGGGAGACGAGCCCCGCGGAGGACCCGGCAAGCAGCTTCAACTCCTCTTCGGTCAAGGCTACGCCGTCGAGGGAAGTTTGGACGGAGAAATCGAGAAGCGAGTCGAGTCCCAGCACGACGCCCTTTTTCTCGCCGATGGTCACGTTGATCCGCGGCCGCGCCGGCCGGCCGCCCTTCCACCAGTCCGGCACCCGGACGATGATGCCGTTCGCTTCGAAGAGCGGAACCTCCTTCAGGAAGCCGTAAGCCTCGCGGGGCGTCCAAGCCTGCGGCCGGTAGATCTCCCCTGAATCCGTCATCTGTCGGATGAGCGGGCTTTTCTCGCCCGCGGCCTGCACCGGGGAAAGTAGCCGGAGGAGGGCGTTTCTGTTTTTCCGCCCCGCGTATTCCTGGAGGGCCCGGCCGAGGGGGATGTATTGCGGCTCGGATTGATCGGACAGCCGCCCGGTGTACGTGGCCATGAAGGCAAAGGGGAGGTCGGGGTTGCGCTTGTTCTCCGCGAGGTGAAACGTGACGCGGCCGACCAGCCGCCAGTTCGGGTCGCGGTCTTTCAGCCACCCGGCCGGCCCGTCCGAGTGCGCGGCGGCCTCCCGGCGGGCTCGGACATCGATGGCCTGCCACAAGCGGCTCAGGACGCCGGGCGTCAGGTACTCGAGCCCCTTCATCGGGGGGACGCGCTCGGCGAGAACACGCCAATGATCCGCTTCGGGTTCCTGAACCCCGGCCGAGGGATCCGTCTCCAGGCCGGGGGTGTGGCAGAGTGCCGTCAGGTAATCGCGGGTGAAACCGCGCCAAAAACCGAGGACGGCAGACGGCGCAGCGTCCCACTTCTCGCCGGCGAGCTCCAGCAAGCCGAGGGCGGCATCCTCGCCCCACAAGAGGCAGAGGCGCCGGACCTGCGGCGCCGCGCCGGGAATGTCGGGCGGGTCGAGATACAAGCGGCCCGAAGGCGACAGCGCGACCTCGGGGACGGCCCGGGCGGGAACAGGCTCAGCAGAAACGCAGATGGTCATCTCGACAGAGAATACTATGCACTCTCATGAAATTGTCAACTCGGCTGCCCCGGCAATTCAGCTGCCCATTGCTCCCTCAAACTCCCGTTCGACCTCTATAGATCTCTCGCCCATTCCCGATCTTATAGACCTCAACAATACGCCGAGAATCGTCAACCGTATAGACAATACGGTAATCCCCCTGCCTTAATCTATATCTGTCCTTCCCGGAAAGTTTTCGGCAGCCGGAAGGTCTCGGAATCTGTTCCAGGTCCCGAACGCGCCGGACGATTTTCTCAAGGTCCTTCCTTGGGATTTTGGCGAGCTCTCCGGCGGCCTTGTTTTCCGCCTCTAGCTCCTTCTTCTTCTTCCTCCACCTCTCCGCATAAGCGTCCACGATGACGCCCCCCCGGCTCATCCTTCCACTTGTCCTTGGGCAGCGCCTCAACCTTGACCAGGTGCTTTTTGACCGGGCACAAGTCCCAATACGGGCACCAGTCGCAGAGCGGCGACTCGTGCGGCTCATACTCCGTCGCCGCCTCGAACCTGTCGAGTTGAGATATGGAATATTCGGGCATGACTATGTCCCCCCTGTTTCCCCCTTGGCATAATTCCTTAGGATACGAGTCCGATCCTCATTTTCCTTGTCACCCTTGAAATATATCTCGACAAGTTCGACCTTGTCCTCCTCCCTGAAGAGCGCGTATATGAGGCGCAGCCCGGAGTCCGCTCCGCGTCCCTTGAGAGCCCGGCAAGCGAATTTCCTGACCTTGTAGATTTCGGGCTCGCCGAACGGGAGGCCCGTGACCCGGAATATGCCCTTGTTGTCTATTTCGAGCTTGTGATAGAGCGCGATCTGTGCCCTCATCAGCGTCGCCAGGTCTTCTTCGAGAGTGCGGAACCGCTTGCAGAGTCTCTTGAGGTCGCGTTCAAACTCGGGCAGCCGACCCGTTTCACGAAACGCCGGCATCATGCGACCTCGTCGCATAGGCGGGCGTCCGGTAGAAGACAGTCTCATACAGAATGACGCGGCCTTCATCCGTGCTCAGCCAGGGGACGTCGTTGTGCGAATATTCGCTGATCTGGGCCGCGGTCATGTCGGAGAGCTTGTCGAGGACGTGGTCGATGACCTCGACCTCCCTGCCGCTCAGCCGGGACAGGTCCGGCCTTCGGAGCGGAAGGTACTTTGTCTGAGGATAGTTAAAAAACTTATCGGGCAACTTCCGCAACTCTCCGGCCTCGATCATCGTCTCGGCGACTTTTCGGAATTCGAGGGGGGTCGGCCCGAACTTGTTCTTCTTGTAGCTCGCTCCGATGAGCTGCTCTTCGTATTGTTCGTAATAATCGAAATCGATGAAATACAGCAGCTTGTAGAGCACCGTCTCGCCGACGTTCGGCTTGGCCCCGACCTTGTTGAGAATGTAGAGGAAGACTTCCTTGAACTTGGCGATGTTTTTCAGCGGGATGTCGATCCGGATCTCGCTCTGCGCCTTTTTATACTCGGCCCCCGCCTCCGTGATGACAAAGTGTGGATCCTTCCTCTCATCAAAGAAGGCGTCAACGGAAATGTTGAAGATGTCGCCGAGCCTCTTGATCTCGTCGGCGCTGACTTTTCGCTCGCCGGTCTCGATCAGAGACAACGTGGGCCGCGATACTCCGAGCAGCTTGGCCAGGGCTTCCTGATTCAGGCCGCGGCTCTCGCGGTATTGCCTGATACGTGATCCCAAGTCGGCCATGTGTTTCTCCTCCTGGGACCATTGTACGAGGATGTTGGATTACTTGTCAATAGTATGTTATATATTCTTACATACTGCTTGGAGAATTTCGTCCTTGTCCAACTCCCGCCTGGGCACGACCACCCTCAGCGCCCCGAGGGCCCTCAATTTTCACGTCCCCCCGATGACCCCGGCCCTTCTGGATCGGTTGCTTCATCATGCCAGGATCTTTACCTTGGACGGAGGATCGCGGCCAGGATTCGACCACCGACCAAGAAAAATGCTTGATATTGTATCCCCGAATTAAAATGCGGTATCCTTACCCTGCATGTCCCAGAAGCCCGGCCGGAACGATCCCTGCCCCTGCCGATCATCCCCGAATCCGAACGTACCGGGACTCCCTACGACGATTACATGGAGGTTTTTGCTTTTCTCGGATTATTTGGGGAGAAAATCCTGCGGTTCGAGCATGACGGCCGCGAGCTGAAAAGGATCATCTCCGGTTTCGAGAGACGTTTCCGCCCCGGCGAGCGGATCGACATCGACGATATCCCTCCCGCCTCCCTCCCCTTTCTCGTCAACACCGACAGAGAAGATGTCGTCTTCGCCGAGCTGAAATTCCGCGTCAAGGACGAACCGGCCGTGAGGAAAAGACTGGCCGCGCTCAAGAGCTTTGAGTACGACGAAAAGACCGACTTCTGGACCTGGCTGAAAAGGGCCCCCCGCGCCGATCCCGAGGATGCCCGCACGGTCCGCGACACGTTCCAGATCAAGGATGGATTCCTCGTCGCCGAAACGAACTCGCGGCAGCGGGCGGCCCGCCTTCGTGTGAAGTTCAAAAACCTTCTCGGCGACCTCATCGCCTACGACGGGACCAGCTGTAAGGACCTGGACGACCTGCCCAAACTCACGCCGGAGGAAGAAGAAGCCCGCCGGCGGGAGAGCGAAGAGCTCAAGTCCCGGCCCAAAATCCGGGAATTGCTCCTAAACTACTACGAAGATCATTACTTCAAGAAGTGGCCCAACGAGAAAGTCCCGGCCCTCGGGGGCCTCACGCCCCTCCAGGCTGCGAAGACCGAGAAAGGCCGGGAAAAGCTCAACGCGCTCCTCGACTACTACGATAGATTGCAGCACGCGGCTTCGCCCCCTCAATTCCGAATCGACTTCGACCGCCTACGTCGGATGCTCGGCTTACTGCCCAGGGTCAACTAAACTTCAGGCCGGATTATTCGGATAGGACCTCCATTCGGGACATGTACCTTGGGTACGTGTCCCGCTTCTGCCTGCTTGACCTATCAGGAAATATGCTATATTGTATATACAAGTGATAATTGGAGGACAGCCGTGGCCGACCAACTTATGATCCGCATCGATCCCGACCTCAAAAAGAGCCTGGAACGCCTTTCCCGGGCCGAAGGAAAGACGACGAGCCGGATGGTCCGCGAGCTCATCCGCGATTACGTCAAAGAGAGGGACATCACCGCCTACATCGACGGCCTCTGGGACCGGATAGGGAATAAACTCGCCGCTCGAGGCGTACGCGCCTCCATCGTCGGCGAGGCTGTCGCCAAGGCCAGAAAAGCCAGCCTATGAAGGCCGTCGTCGACACCAACGTATTCGTCTCGTCGTTCTTCGGCGGCAACCCGCGCCAGGTCATCGACCTCTGGAAAACCGGCGAGCTCACGCTCTGCCTGTCCGCGCCGATCGTCGACGAATACACGACCGTCCTTCGCCGGCTCGGGCTCGATGGGGAAGACGAGCTCGCCGAGCTGCTTGACCTCTTCGCTCGAGGGACCTATGTGCTTTTCGCGGCCAAGACCCCAGCGCTGAAGATCGTCCATAGCGACCCGGCCGACGACAAGTTCATCGAGTGCGCCGTCGCGCTCAAGGCCGACGTCGTCATCACCGGCAACCGCGCCCTTCAGAACATCGGCGATTACATGGGGATTCGCATCCTCAGCCCGCAGGCATTCCTGAATGCTGAGCGCAGCTCACGCTGAGCGCAGCGCCTCGATCTTGACCAGGTGCTTCTTCGCCGGGCACAAGTCCCAATATGGGCACCAACCGCAGAGCGGCGACTCGTGCGGCTCATACTCCGTCGTCGCCTCGATCCTGTCGATGAGCTCCCCGATCTCTTTCTTGAGCCCGTCAAGGGCCTCTGCCGTACGCGTCGACCTCATCTCGACGTCGAAAGCCACCAAGTGCCATATAAGCCGGGCTTCCTTCACGTCGGGCCAGAGCTTCTGGACCCCGATCTGGTAGAGGGCCAGCTGGCGGTCCTTATCGAGCTCGGCCTGGTCCGGGAGTTTCGAGCCCGTCTTGTAGTCGTGGACCTCGAAGGCCCCGTCGGGCGCCAGCATCAACCGGTCGATGATCCCCTTGCATTGGTAGCGCCCCTCATCGTCGAGCGGGAACCGGATATACTTCTCGAGGCCCAGCACCCGTCCCTCGTCGAACGGACAGTGCCGCTTGTAATAGTCCTCGATGAAGCGCCGGCCCATCAGCCGGTAATCGTCTTGGGTACGGCCCTCCTTCCTGATCTTGACCTCGGCGTGCCAATGCTTCGCCCAGTCCTTCTCGTAATACTCCAGGAGTTCCTCGAGCGATGCGATCCGGAACGCCCGCTCCCCGTACAGCCATTCCATCGCGTCGTGGAAACGCTGGCCCAAGAAGGCCTCGACTCCCTCCTCATAGCGCTTGATCTTGTCCACATAGAGGAATTTATATTGTAGGGCGCACTGCTCGAACTTGCCGAGCTGGGAATTCGAATATTCAGGCATGGACATGCTCCTGTTTGTGCTTCATTTCCCCTTCTTAAACTGCCGTACGTTCTGGGCTTTCCACAGCAGCCCTGGATGCTTCCGGATGGTTTCCTGCATCCCCGCGTCTTTTGTCAGCAACTCCGGGGTGATTTCCCCCTGATCGTTCAGGAACGCTAGAAACTCAATCTCATGTGGCTGGAACGGAAGCAGGCCGGACATGAATCCGCGGCATTCCTCGACAAGCTTTTTGGTCCACAGACCGATATCCGTTCTCCCGGGCGCCAGATCGGCGCGGAGCATGGGAACAAGCTGCTGTTCAACATCCTTGGGGTCGGCCGTAATGTCCTCAACCTTGACCGTCCTCCAATCTCTGCGCGACGCTCCGCCATAGACAACAAAACCCAGACGGAGACGCGTCCAATCAAAACTGAGATCCCGCAGAAGGCAATGGGCATCGAAGAGGTCCCGGCAGGCGTCCCGGCTGAACAGCGCCGCGAGTTTGCCGACGGCGAGCTCATGCACGTCGAGAACAGGAATTTGAGCCACCGAGAACGCCCCCAAAGGACGAGAATCTCTCAGCTCCGGCGGCCAGAGCGGAATCCGATACATGAAGCTCATGTCGAGCTCAAGCGTCCCCGACCGGCCCGACGCGCCGTCATAAGACAAGCGCCACTTTCCCCCTGCATGCTCTCCCGGAATGCGCCGAATCCTGATCCCCAGCCGACCGCAGACCGCCTGGACGGCTTGCTCGATCTTCGGCCTTTCTTCAAGCATGGTTGCACGATCGGCGGAACCGATATAGTTCAGGTCGATGTCCACGGAAAGCCGCGGCGCATCGAAAATGAAAAGGTTGAGCGCCGTTCCGCCCTTGAGGGCAATTCGTTCCTTGAGGAAGGGATGGCTCCGCAGAGCTTCGAGAACCTCCAGCAGCCGGAGAGCTTTTTCCAGGGGCTCCGCCCGGAAGCCCGCCGCGGCTGCCTCTCTCTGCAAGTCCTCTAGCGAAAGCCTCACTCCTTCGCCTCCCAGTCCCGCTTCAATATGCGTTCGGGGACAATCAGGTTCCAGCGCGAGACGAGTTTTCCAGGCTCCCGCTTCCGCTCGAAGTATCGCGGCTGGGCCGGCGCCAGCGCCCGAAGGCTATCGAGGTGCTTATCTTCGACCATCAGCGTCTCGCGGTGCTGTTCCAGGAATAAACCAACCCGCGCCACGGCCAGGGCCGAGCCCAGGTTCCTGACATAGGCGATCACGGCATCGAGGTCGAAGAACTCGACCATCTCCAAGGATCGCCAGATCTCTTCCCATCCCCCGCCTTTATTCGGCGCGTCGAGGACATCGACCAGCGTCCGCTCCAAGGTTGTGACACGCACGAGACCTCCGGCGTGCCGCACTTCGAGTATTCCACCGCCGATGTCCGGAAGAGCCCGGAGTGTCGCCGGCGCCTGGACGGAAACGAACTGCTGGTCCCGGAAAGAGAACGGCCGAGCCCGCCTGCTCGAGAAATAATGGAATTTTCGCCACAGCGAGTACGCCTTCCCGTGAAATTGCAGCGCGGCGTGGTAAGCGATAACGGCATCGTCCTGAAGTTTGGAAGCAACAAGATAAGGGTCGACATCCGCCGCGGCCGGTTCGACACCTCGGGGAAGCACAGCATACAGCCCACGCCTTACCCTCAAGAGCCTTCCCGAGGCCAAGTGCAGGGCAAGGAGATTGTTAGCAGTAGCCTTACTGCGGCCGCGAGCCTCGAGCGTGGCCAAGAACTCCCCGTGGCTGAACACAGAGTGATTGGCAAAAAATTCAAGCGACTTGCCGTTTTGTGCGTTCATAATTATATATTATAGTGATAATACTACATGAAAGCAAGTTCTATTTACCTTCATGCGCAATAATCATCAGATTTGATGATGATAACGGCGCACCACGCCAAACCGCACAGCATCATTTCCGGCTCCCTCTCCACCTCCCGCCTCGGTTTCAGCCGCATGCCAACGCCACCGAGGAGATGCGCCCTCGCGCCCAGGTACCTTAAAGGGCTGCGAACTGAGGCCTTTTATACATCACTTCCCCCCGAGAAAACCGGTTTTACTCAAGGTGCTGCGTATAATTGTTGGTTATCTCCCCCATTCCTTAATGCCGAGTAGGTCGAGGATTCCTTTCGTTTTTTCGTAGGCGCGGCGGATGACAATCTCCCTTTCTTCTCTGTCGGCTATTTCCAAAAAGTCCGCGATCCACTTGGGGCCGATATGTTCGATCGAGGCGAACTTACTCCTTATTTTGGAGAGTCCTTTTCTCGTTCGCCGTAATCGCTCCGACTCACCACGACGGTTTTATCCTCTGCTCGAATATCGCCTGCGCCGCCTCCTCCCCCCTTGCGCCGTAGCTTTTCAGGTCAAGATAGAGCTGGATGTCGGAAACAACGTTCATTCCGCTGATTTCCCGAAGCCCCTTGAATACTCCCGCATCATATGGCTCTAACAAGGTCACATTGGCGCCACTCTCCACTTTCTTGAACCGCAGAACCTCGGCGATATCCGCGATGGGGCCCTCAACGTAGGAGAAGAATTTCGGGAAGCGCACAAACGGAGCGACCCTTCTTGCTCCGGAAAACAGAGCCAGCCCGTAACGATATCCGCTTTTCTCGCATTCGTCTTTTATGGCCGTTTCCAGGGACTGTTCGGAAAGTCCGCTATAGAACGAAAAAAGACCGCTCTTTTTATAGGTGTAGTTTCTCGCCCATTCTTCCAGTAGCTCAAGGGGCTTGAGGAGAACGACTCTTCGGCCTTCTTCCTTGATCCATTCCTGAGAGAGGAGCGCCTGTTTTGCCTTTGAAGCGAGACCCAGACTGATGTCCACGGCTCTGGATAATTCCTCAACATACCATCCTTTTGACGGATCCGAGAGAAGCGCCCTCAGGACCCGGCTTGTTTTAGGAGAAAAGAGGGATTTCAAAGGGCGGGCCTCAAGAAAGGCGTTCGGCATGCCGCTTTTCTCGATAAAGACATTGCCAAAAGACAAAACGACATTGCCCGAGAGATCCATACAGCCGATCCCGGCCTCCCGGCAGACTTGAACGGCCGCCGGGCTGATGTACGGAGCGACGAGAATCCCGAAGCCATTCTCGATGGTTTGAACGCGGCTTTTGAGCTGCAGCGCCGCCATTCTGGCAAAACGAGGCTCCGCTTGCGTTTTGACTTCAACCACAAGCTTCATCGACCTCCCTGATACAGCGGCATCAACCACGAGGTCGAACATAATGTCGCCGGTTCTGACGTTGGTCTTGGAGCCTTTGAGCTCTATAAAAGGAATGACGCCCAGGACTGAATTCAGTCTCACTTCAGCAGAAGATACCAGGTTTTTTTCAAAATAATGTTTCATCATATTGATAGTTTCACCATCCGGTGAAACTATATAATTAAATGAAACTAAAGTCAAGCACTTATTGGTCTAGCTTTTGTCTCAGACGCTTAGACTTCCGCTTTCTCAACCGGGATATGTACCGGTTCGAGAGAAGCGGTACGTGTCGCGCTTCTTTGTTCCGAACCTTATGTTTCTTCCTTCAGCGTCCCGGTGTAGCGCTTTTCGGTGCTGACGTAGGCCTGGAGCCGCTCGAAGCTAGGGAGACAGACTAGGGGCGAAGGCGGGGGTATTCAGCCACAATCCAAGCTTCGACCGATTTACGGAGATTTCCAGCAAGGACGCTTATTTCGTCCAGCTCAATCGCGGTAACGGCCCCAGCGTGGTTATACTCGCTGACGTTCCGTTTCTTTCTAAAGGCGTCCAGCGTCTGAATAATCTTGTCCTCAGTTTTTAGCGTGAATTTAAGCGATTGAATGACCCGGTAGTGGTGTGCGTCCTTGGCCGCGCGGAATCCGGCGGCGGCCAGCGCCGCTTTGGCGCATTGGAGAGCCGCGTTATAAGCGATATTGAAACGCCAGTCAGCGCTTAGCGTCGAATTCCGGCAATCGACTAAATCGCGGTCAACAAGCCGAAGGAGATGATTGATCTCTTGGCGGCTTGTTTTGTGCTCAATGAGCCAACCGTTTTTGAGCCACTCGGACAAGCTCACGCGGGTCTCCAATAACCGGGATATACGGCGATTTCAGTATCGCATCTAGAAAATGGTCCCCCTTAGATCGTCGGTCGAGATATTCCTCGAGCGACATGACCATGGGATTGATCTCGCGCCTAAGGAGGTCCTGAGCTCGGGCAACATTTCCAACGATATCCTCGAAACTCACTTCTCCGACCACGAGGAGGTCGATATCGCTATCCCGGACAGCCTTGCCGCGAGCGAGGGAGCCATATAAGAGCGCCATGGAGATGCGTCCGGCCAGCGGTCCCAATGCTGCCCGGAGCACATCGACAACGCCGGCCGTCTTGGTAATAAGGCTTTTCAACTCTTCGAAAATGGGGCACTGCGGATTAGCTTGGAACAGAACCTGATTTTCCTTGACCGTGCGAAGGATAACTCCCGCATCCGATAGCCGTTTAAGCTCCCTCTGGCCGGCCCCCGGCGAAATCCCGGCCAAGCGAAGGATTTTCCTCAAATGAAAGGATTCCTCCGCATGGCTGAAGAGCAGGGCTAAGATCGATCGCCTTGTTTTCCCGAACAAAGCTTCTAAAAGTCCTTGGGTTTGTGAATGCGTACTCATAATGAGTACGATTGTACCCAATTCAGATACAGCTTGCAAGCTTTTTTTGCCTCTGTCTGACAAAGACGCAAGAGGCCGGACGAGATTCTCAGAGACTAGGCTTCTTCCTTCAGCGTCACCGTATACCGCTTTTCGGTGCTGATGTAAGCCTTTATGCGCTCGAGGACCTCGGGCCCCCACTTCCCTTCCGCCACGGCCTTCTCTAGGGCTGACGAATCGAGCGTGCTGACCTCGTCCCAGACGCCAGCCGCCCGCAACTCCTGCTCGAGCGCCTCCCTCTCGGCGCTCCCTTTCGCTGGCGAGACGACCCGCGCCTTCCCTGTTACGCGGAGCCGCGCCTCGGTCCCGGCGATGACCTGGACATCCTCCTTCTCGGCGAATGCGATGGCCGCATCCCTGAGCACATCGATTTCCGCCTCCACCGCCTTTGTTTCGGCATCGAGCTCGCGCTTCTTCCGCCACCTGCCCGCGTAAGCGTCCACGATGACGACACCCGGCTCATCTTTCCACTTGTCCTTGGGTAGCGCCTCGACCTTGACCAGGTGCTTCTTGACCGGGCACAAGTCCCAATACGGGCACCAGTCGCAGAGTGGCGACTCGTGCGGCTCATACTCCGTCGCCGCCTCGATCCTGTCGATGAGCTCCCCAATCTCTTTCTTGAGCGCGTCGAGGGCCTCAGGCGTACGCGCCGACCTCATCTCGACGTCGAAAGCCACCAAGTGCCATATGAGCCGGGCTTCCTTCACGTCGGGCCAGAGCTTCTGGACCCCGATCTGGTAGAGGGCGAGCTGGCGGTCCTTATCGAGCTCGGCATGGTCCGGGAGTTTCGAGCCCGTCTTATAGTCGTGGACCTCGAAGGCCCCGTCCGGGGCCAGCATGAGCCGGTCGATGATCCCCTTGCACTTGTATCTTCCGGAATCGTCGAGTGGGAATCGGATATACTTCTCGAGGCCCAGCACGCGCCCCTCATCGAACGGATAATGCCGCTTGTAATAGTCCTCGATGAAACGCCGCCCCATCAGCCGGTAATCGTCTTGGGTGCGGCCCTCCTTCCTGATCTTGACCTCGGCGTGCCACTGCTTCGCCCAGTCCTTTTCGTAATACTCCAGGAGCTCCTCGAGCGGCACGACCCGGAACGCCCGTTCCTTATAGAGCCATTCCATCGCGTCGTGGAAGCGCTGGCCTAAAAAGGCCTCTACGCCTTCCTCATAGCGCTTGATCTTGTCCACATAGAGGAACTTGTATTGAAGCGCGCATTCTTCGAACTTGCCGAGCTGTGAATTCGAATATTCGGGCATGTTAGCCATCTCCTATGTCTTTTTCAGCCTTTCGATGAGATCTACTACTGTCATTTTCGAAATCCTCTTGCTTCTGAATGTACGAAAGATGATCGGCAGGCTCTTGACCAGCTCTTCGTTTTCCATTAGCTCGCGCGGAATGACCCCCTTGCAGGCCGCGGCGAGGTCAAAGAACTGAGACCATTCATCGGTCCCGTTCCTGAACCCCAGAGCTGAGGCATATTCCTCTAGCTTTTCCTTGGATTTCGGAGGGGGCAACATGCCTCTTTCAAGTTTACTGAGATTTCCGGGATCGAAGTCATACTTCCGGCAGAATTCCCTCAGGGTGAAACCCTTCTCTATTCGTTTTTTCTTGAAATATTCTCCAAAAAGAGGCTTAGCTTTCATCGGCTGTCCTTTCAACTCACGGGTGTTGTATTAATAATACAACACGTTGCCTCTTTTGTCAAGTCTATTAGAAAGACTCTGGGATGGAGGGGTCTGTCTCCGCTTCTCTTAGAATATCGGGCCGGACTTCAATGATGTAGTCACCGCATCCCTCCCGGATCTTGCCGGAGGATCGCGGCCAGGATTCGACCGCCGTCCGAATTTTTCTCGGCCAGTTTACGAACGCGGTTTAGCCTGAATTATGCATAAAAAAAGCTGTTTCCTCCTCAACATGTTGATTTATAATGGTTTCTCCAAAAAAGCCATTACCAACATGAGGAGCGAAACAGACATGGAAGA